>OJJE01000460.1_pt1 | contig 11953 bp, 10 predicted proteins | sample 1596091 | NCBI WGS metagenome assembly OJJE01 (sample SAMEA4350129, study PRJEB24818) | metagenome | biome: human; feature: gut; material: faeces | place: Denmark | collected 2013-09 | reverse complement strand
GAGCACTCAGAAGGGCATCTTATATTGTTATTTTTTGAGTTTAGGGTTGCATGTGAGGGATTTTGATCGGTGAGGTGTTTGTTAGTTGATAGGATTTCGCGAATTTCGTTATACTGATTTCAGTTTTTTTTTTTTTCAAGCAGAAGACGGCATACGAGATAGGAGTCCGTCTCGTGGGCTCGGAGATGTGTATAAGAGACAGGGTCAAATCACCGTTGTCAACATAACGGTAACCCAAATCGACCGTTATATTGCTGTTGACTTCATAACCGACGCCGGCAGCCAGATTCCAGGCAAAATTATTGCTGGATTCCTTAATTTTTCCGGCTGCATAATCTGCACCGTCGGTTCCGGCAAATTTACTGCTTGCTTTCAGGTGAGCCAAACCGATACCGCCGCCGACATAAGGCGTAAATTTGGTTCCGGTATTAAAGTCATAATAAGCGTTCAACATCACATTCTGATTGCGGACGCTCATTTTGTTTGAGGCAATGTCGCCCTCGTCAAAATATTTCTTGGTTTTTCCGGCTCCGTCACGATAGCTGTATTCCAATTCCGTCCGGATTGCATCGCCGTTGCACAGCGGAAGTTCAACACCGGCGGCAACCGAAACGCCATAGTTCCAATCTTTGATGTCAAACTTTTCCGTATAAACTTCATCAGTGTCATAGCTTCTGATTTTAACGTCATTTTTCATCCGGGAATAGGCTAACTTACCTGAAACATAAGGGGTATATTCCAAAGCATTGGCCTGAGAATAAGATAAAACACAGGCAACACCTGCAAGCAATAAAAGTTTTTTCATGATAGTCTTCTCTCCATTTAGTTAATACAAACAGCTTTTCTGGCGAGAGTTGAACCAATGCACCTGAATAGGCCCGTAAACACACATCCGTGATACAACAGTGCAGCGTGATTCCGCTCCGGGAGCATCCATCGTCAGTATTTCTGCCTGACGACTGATTAAACGTTATAAGATATTTTTGCAGAAAGCAAGCAAAAAAATATTAAAAATTTAGCACAAGACGTCTCTTACAACTTTTAATTAAGAGTCTCATTTTTATTGACAAGCATTCGCCGCCGACACTATATTGTCGTATATAAAGATGAAAAAAGGAGATAAAAATGTCAAAACACGGAACTTGCGGCTGCGGCTGTGAAAATGAAAGCAAACAGTGCCATTGCGACGAGACCTGCACTTGCGGATGTCAGGAAGGCAAGCCCTGCACTTGCGGATATGAATGTGACTGCGGCTGCTGCGGCAACCAGAATAAGGAAATTGCTTTTGAACTCTGCCGCACCCTGATTGAAGGCCGAACCTATACTGCCGAAGGCGTAGCCGAAGCTTTCAGAAAAATCTACGACACCGTTAAAAGCTGCAAATAATTCCACTCTTTCCCAAACGCAGCCCTTCCTTGGCTGCGTTTTTTTCGTTTCTGAATTTTATATATTGATATTATCTTAAAGCTGATATATTATATGTCCAATATCAGTAAACCTATCGGGATGCTGCGGTTATATCCAGAGCCGAAGCTTAAAGGCCGCAGAGTTATTCCTATAACCGTTCACCTTCCCGATGCTTTATTTTTAAAGGAAATACAATGTATCTGGAACGTTACGCCCATGCTTTTAACCCGCCGGTGCCGAGCTCTGCCGAAATACTGAAAAAACACCTCGTCAAAATTCTGACTTTCTGGATTTTTCCGTCCGTTCTCCGTCACCAGACCAAGCGCCGTCTCAGACATCTTCTGGGAATGGGGCCTGCTCCCGAAACACTTTGGGAAAAACACGTTTTCGAAAAACGCCGGCAACAATTTCTGGCCGCCCAACACGAAAAAAATATTTACGGCTATAAAATCGTTTCCCTCGGCTGCGATTGTTTTTCCCGCACGATTCCAACGCTGTGGGGCATTAAGCCTCGTAAAAAACAAGGTGAAAAAGGGTGCCCTTTCGACCTCAGCGACAATCCCCTGCCCGCTGTTGTCAAATATTTGGAAAATGATTTCAAGGGCTATTTCAACTCTCTGGCTTACAACAAACAGCTTAAAAGCTGGTGGCTTGCAGATGATGAAATCGTTTACTGTCATGAAGACGACTGCACCGAAACATCCCGCAGCATTGTCACCGAACGCTTTGCCGGCCGAATTAACAATCTGCGGCAAATTTTATATCAAGACACCAGACCGGCACTGTTCATCAGCCATTTCAATCCGATGCTGGCTCCCGCAGACATCAACGAAACAGAACAATTGTATAATCGTATGTATAAAACATTGCAAACTGCGCGCGGCAAAAGAGGTTTTCGGCTGATGATCGTTGATACCTCCGGCAAATTATCCGCCGCAACCAATCTTCTCCCGGAAATCAAACTCTTTTCCTGCCCATGGTTGCCGCAGCCCTACGTCTGGCACCAGCCTGAATGCCGCTATAAAAAAACCGGACTGAAATTTGAGCAGCTTTTTATTGGCGAAGTCATCAAAATCCTCGCCGAAATGCAATAAAAAAACAGCGCGGATAACCTTTGGCTATCAGGCGCTGTTTTCTCTTTTAAAGCTTGTCTTTCAATGAAGAATAAAGGAGACGGCTCCTTTAAATAAATTTAACCGGTACAATCCGCACTCATAAATTTAGAGAGCAAAGACCAAAACGCCGTTTACAAAAATTGTCAGCAACATAGTCTTAACAATTTAAAGGGTTAAACAATTCGGTTAATTCACACAATGATTAATTAAATAATCTAAATTTGAAATGTCTATATTCCCCTTCTCCCGATTTGTCAAGAGATGAAATACGCGTCAGTCGTTCGGTTTGTAACATTCGCTTATTTCGCTGTCGCTCAAACGCTCATTAACAAACTCTCACCGCACCATAAAAAAACTCCCCATCAGGGAAATGGCGTGCCACTCGTAACAACCGCTTTGCGGTTTAACTCCGCGTCAGTCGTTCGGTTTGTAACATTCGCTTATTTCGCTGTCGCTCAAACGCTCATTAACAAACTCTCACCGCACCATAAAAAAACTCCCCATCAGGGGAGTTTTTTTATGGCGCGCCCTAGACGATTCGAACGTCTGACCCACAGCTTAGAAGGCTGTTGCTCTATCCAGCTGAGCTAAGGGCGCATCTGATTAATCAAAAAGCAGCAAAACCGCCGCTCTGGACGAGAATATAACGATTTATAAACTTTAAGTCAAGTAAAATCTGCAGAAAATAGCGATAAATACCCTCACCTTTCCTCATAAATCATAAAGCGTTTCCGCTCGTTCCGATTACTAAAAAAGCCACCCCTGAAAGCGGCTTTCCTTTACTGGTCGGGACAGGCGGATTGCTTTCAGCGCACAGGCGCAATTTTTGCTTTTAAGCAAAACCGGCGATACTCCCGTCTCGCCTATTGCTGGTAGTCGAACCGTCTTCTCGACGGTTCAAATCCTGTGTTCGCCAAAAGCCACAAAAAAACCTACCACAAAGGTAGGTTTTTTCTGTCTGGTCGGGACAGGCGGATTCGAACCGTCGGCATCTTGCTCCCAAAGCAAGCGCTCTACCAGGCTGAGCTATGTCCCGTTAAAAAACTTTACTTTCACAATAATCTCCGACATTTTGCTTTGCTCGCCCCGTTGGTTTGCCTGTCCCGCTTTTTTGCTCCCGCAAAACCGCTCAACAACCGGTCAATCAATGCTCAACGCACAATACCTTATCCAAAATAAATTAAAATGCAAGCTTAATTTTTCAACTCTGCAATCAACCCGTGATCTTTGAAACTGTAATAGCCGTTTTTACTGACAATCAAATGATCAAACAGCTTAATTCCCACCGCATGGGACGCAACATTAATTTTATTGGTAATATCCAAATCGGCATGCGACGGCGTCACATCACCCGACGGATGATTATGAACCAGAATAATGGCTCTGGCTCCGCGAAACATTGCCGCTTTAATAACTTCGCGCGGATGAATCGAAACCTGATTAATCGTTCCCCGCTGCTGAACTTCTTCCCCGATAACCTGCAGCTTGGTATCAAGAAAAATAATCCGAAACTCCTCCACATCCCGATGGCCGATTGCCGTCCGGCAATAATCAATCATCGCATCCCAGTTGCTGATAACCGGAGCCGCCTTATCCTGCAGACTGCTCCAGCTTGAGCGGATAGCGGCTTCTCTGACGATACTGAAAACGACATAACTGTTTTCCTTAACGTACGGAACTTCATATAATGCAGCCGCCGGCGCATTAATAACACCGGCAAAACTGCCGAACTTCGCAAGCAGCTGCTTGGCAATCTGTTTCACGTCACGCCGAGGAATAGACAGCGTCAGCAAAAGCTCCAGCATCTCATAGTCGGGAAAATCTCTGCCGCCGCCAAGCATAAAACGCTTTTTCAGCCGTTCTCTGTGTCCGGAATTGTCCGGCTTGACGTCAGCACCGGTATTTTCTTTCGTTTTGTTCATAAATCTAGTCAATCTTATAAGGGGGCTTATCCATTCCCTTCGGCGAATAGGTAAAGACTTCATAACCGTCTTTGGTAACCGCCAGAGAATGCTCGAACTGAGCCGAAAGGGATTTGTCGCGGGTCACCGCCGTCCAGCCGTTTTGCAGAATAATTCCGTCCGGACGTCCGATATTAATCATCGGCTCAATGGTAAAAATCATTCCCTCTTCCATAATCGGTCCCGTGCCTTTATTGGCAATATGCATCACATTCGGCGCATCATGAAAAACTTTTCCCACGCCGTGACCGCAAAACATGTCAACCACCGAATAACCGTATTTGTGAGCATATTCGGCAATCACATAACCGATATCGCCGAAATGGGCTCCCGGTTTAACCACATCAATGCCCCGCATCATGCATTCATAAGTCACGTCGCACAAACGGGTTGCCTTCAGCTTGGGCTTTCCGGCATAATACATCCGGCTGGTGTCGCCGTACCAGCCGTCAACAATCGCCGTCACATCAATATTCAGAATATCGCCGTCGGCCAGCTTACGATCCGACCCCGGAATACCATGACAAATGACATGGTTTATCGAAATGCAGGTTGACTTCGGATAGCCGTGATACCCCAAACAGGCAGGAACGGCGCCTTTGTTAATCATAAATTCCCGGCACAAATCGTCAAGCTCTCCGGTTGTCACCCCGACCTGAACATAAGGAGTGATATAGTCGAGACATTCGGCCGCCACTTTGCCTGCCTTGCGCATTCCCTCATAATCGGCAGCATCATAAATCATAATTCCGTCTCTTCTTTTAACAGCCAACGTTTTTCTCCTAATATAAAATTTTCATCTTTCGAGTTATCTTTATACTCTTATCGCTGATTGTGCAAGCATATCCGCAAAATTTCAACCCGTTTTTTGCCTCGTCAAAAATCTTGGCCGCCGCCATCGGCGCAATATTCCACACAAATTTGATATCGGCACAGTCTTCCCGCGGCACAATCAGCACCACCCTGGTTTCGTGTCCCATTTCCCGCAGCTTGGCAAACTCGCTGAACATTTCCATTTCAAAAAAATTAATAAAAGAAGGAAACACGACGCAAGCCCCCTGCTTATTGTAAATGCTCACCGCATAAACATAGCACTTTTCTTCCCTCTCGTTGGAAAATTCCAGCTGCGCATAGCTGACATCGTCGCTCTCATCAACCCGGCGCAGGCGGTTATAAGCGGAAAAATCCGTCAGCAACCCGGCGGAAAAAGCTTCTTCCAGCAAAACTTCCGCATAAGTCGGATTAATCATAATCAAACTGCCGTCCCGGTTAATCATCTGCGTTTCATACTTCAGCCGCCGCCGCGGATTGCCGGTCGGCAAAAGCCAGACTTCCGCCCCCGGAACATAAATTTTCTGCCGGGCATCAAGCTCCGGACAAAAAACCGGCACCACCTCGTCTCCGATTTGCACGTCCAAAATCAGATTTTTATAACACTTGACAATTTCACCCCTGACCAGTTCTGCCGGAAATTCCATTTTCACCTCTTTAAAACAAATAAAGCATACCCGCGGCATGCTTTATTTTCAACCATATTTTCCGCCCTAGCGCAATTTTTCTTTCCTTGCCCGCAGAATTTGAATATTGTTCTGTTTGTCGGCTTGCAGACTCCGCTGATAGGCGGCAATTGCTTCCAGAGCTTTTTTCTTTTTATATTCCTTTTTGCTCAGCCGTCCCGTTCCCGCCTGCTCGGCTGCGGCTTTCTTCCATTTTTTCTTGCCGCCGAACTTGGCTTCTTTCGGCGACAGACGCATCGGCTCGTCATCCAAAATAACATCTTCCGCCGTATCGTCCAAAACGTTCTGACTTGAAGAAACCGTCCGCAGAGCATACGGGCTCTTGGTAATCGGCTGATTGACAACCTCGCAGATTTTTTCAATCGGCATATAAAAATCATCGATTCGCCAAAATTCGGTCAGGCCTTCGGCCGGAATATTGGGATTAGGTTTAATCGGGTTCTGAAAAATATTCTTAACCGCAATCCAGGTAACTGGACGATACGGCTGCGCTTCATTCACCGCCAGCTTCCGCCCGACTTTCATAACTTCCAGATTTTCGGCCAGCGAAACTTTGCCGCCGTGCTGCTCAATAATCTGCTTGGTGTGTCCGCATTGCTGCGGATTGCCGTGAATCGGCGTAAATATCGCCTCCGGCGCATGCTGCCGGATAACATCGACCAGATTTCCCAGCGCACGGGCATTGATATGTCCGGAATCCTGCATTCTGACCTGTTCAAAATCGCCGATTTGACGGCCGCATGGCGTAATAACCACTTTTGCTCCCTGCGCAGCCATCATCTGCAGCATCTGCGGACCGGTTTTACCGTTAATCTCGTCAATAATCCGCTGCCGGGCCAAAACCAGAACATTGCGCCCCAAACGAATATCCTGATGCAGTCCCAAAGCCATCCGGGTCGCCGAAGCCATCGGAATATTAGACAAGTCGCTGCGATTGTGATTATATTCTTCCAGCCCCTGCGCAAAAGCTCCGGTGCAGACAACATATTTTCTTTTAACGCCTTTGTCTGCCAAATATTGGTCAAGCGCACCCCGGTAAACCACATCGTCAAAATCCAGATGTCCGCTGTCCGTCATTGCCTGTTTAACCAACTGTAGCCATTTGCCTTCCAAATACACTTTCGTGCCCAGTTTTCGGGCTGCGGCTATATCTATGGCAATATTCTCGACACTGCGGGAAATAACCGGAGAAACAATCAGACTGCGATCCGAATTCGCCTCAATCACCTGCAGGGTATTCTGCACCGCCTGTTCAAAACCGATGCGTTCCGAACCGTTCGGCACCGTAGATGTTGAATCTACCTGAACATTGGTGGTCAGCTTTCGCTTCAGCAAATCGGTATAGGTTTCAAAATTAAAGCTCTGTCCCACCGGCATATTCTCTTCAACCAGAAAATCGCCGTTATTGATAATGCCGGCATAAGGCTTGCCGTCAACTTTGGTCAAGGTATGGAAACCCATTGCGTCAACCACACTGTGACTGACCATAAACGGTTCGATCTCCATATCCGTCCCGATCATAATCCGGTCACCCGGATTGATTTTTTCAATAAACGGCGGCTGCATGCCCATCTGCGCAAAAGCTTTGCGAATCAAACTGCGGGTAAAGCCGCTCGCTTTAATCGGAGGCAGTTCGTACCCCATGCGGATATAGTTCATCAGCGCGCCGATATGGTCTTCATGGGCATGGGTCAAACACAGAACCGCCGTCGGTTTAATCGCCTTAGTCACCTGGCCGCTGTCGGGATCGGTGCGGTCAAAATAGTCGCTCACATCGGGATAAGCCGCCGTAAAGCCGGATTCATAAGGAGTAAACAAACTGCCCAAATCAAACATTGCCCGTACGGTCTCGCCTTTTTCATTGGTATGCCCAATGACCATGCAGTTGCCGCCGATACGGTCCCGGTTCACTCCGCCGACAAATTCAACCTTTGTTCCCGCTTCGTTGACGGCAACTGCCGCCCGGTTCCACTTAGTCATGTTTTTCTTATCATTTTTGGACATAATGCCCTCCCCAATGTGTGAAATTGCCTTATATAAAGCATATTTTTGACAAAAAATCAAGAAATTTTTACTATTTTCGTCATTATTTTTAATATTGAAAAAGACCGAAAAAGAATTATTTCCGAGTTGTTAAACCAACAAGGAGAAAAAACATGGCCAAACTCGCCAAATTTCTGTACAGCACTGCTCTGGTCGTCATAACCGCATGGCTCTGCAGCTATTTTACCCGTTACGGCATTGCCAACTGGTATGAATCCTTTGAAAAACCGGCCGTAACGCCGCCCAATGAAATTTTTGCACCGGTGTGGGCTTTGATCTATGGTTTGATGATTGTCTCTTTCTACCAAATTTTAACCGCCGCGTCATCTCTGCGGCAAACCGCAGGACAATTGTTTGTCGCCCAGCTTCTGCTGCAGATTATCTGGACGTTTCTCTTTTTCTACGAAGGCATGCTCGGCGCGGCTTTCGGCGTTATCGTTTTCCTGGCGGTGGTTGTCTGGCAGATGATTAAGGTTTTCAAACAGATACGCCCGCTTGCCGCTTATCTGAACTACCCTTATCTCCTTTGGCTCTGCTATGCCGGATTTCTGAATTTCGTTTTTCTCTACGCTCAGGGCGCCGTCGTTGAATTTTAATCAAAAATTTGCTGGACTCTTATCCCAAAATAATCTAAAAAATATCAGATTTAAATCAAACTGCATTTGGGAAATAAAGTTACTATGACTGCAACATTGAAAGACATTCGAAGCACTTTTCTGAATTACTTCGCAAAACACGACCATAAAATTATCCCTTCCTCGTCTCTGGTTCCGGATAATGACCCGACCCTGATGTTTACCAACTCCGGCATGGTGCAATTCAAACATATCTTTACCGGCAATGAAAAACGCGACTATACCCGCGCAACCACATCGCAGAAATCCGTCCGTGCCGGCGGCAAACACAACGACCTTGACAACGTCGGCTATACCGTCCGCCACCACACGTTTTTTGAAATGCTCGGCAACTTCTCTTTCGGCGACTATTTCAAAGACGATGCCATTGCCTGGGCCTGGGAACTGGTCACCAAAGAATTCGGCCTGCCCAAAGACCGCCTGGCCGTAACCGTCTTTCATAACGACGATGAAGCCTATAATATATGGAAAAAGGTTGCCGGCCTGCCCGACGACCGCATTATCCGCATTGCCACCAAAGACAATTTCTGGCAAATGGGCGACACCGGTCCATGCGGCCCCTGCTCTGAAATTTTTTACGATCACGGCCCCGAAGTTTGGGGCGGCCTGCCCGGCACGCCGGAAGAAGACGGCGACCGCTGGATTGAAATTTGGAACCTCGTTTTCGACCAGTTTGAAGACCTGCCCGACGGCTCCCGCATTCCGTTGAAACAGAAATGTATCGATACCGGTATGGGACTGGAACGTATTTCCGCCATTTTGCAGGGCGTCCATTCCAACTACGACATTGACCTCTTCCGCAATCTGATCGCCGACATCGCCAATCTGGCCAACTCAGACCCGAACGGCCCGTTAAAGGCGTCTCACAACGTTATTGCCGACCACCTGCGCTCAACCGCATTTCTTATTGCCGACGGTGTTTTGCCTTCCAACGAAGGACGCGGCTATGTTCTGCGCCGGATTATGCGCCGCGCTATGCGTCACATTCAGCTGCTCGGCGTCCGCGACCCCATGCTCTACAAACTGCTGCCCTCTCTGCAACGCGAAATGGGCGAAGCTTATCCCGAACTATACCGGGCCGAAGCGTTGATTACCGAAACCATTAAAGCCGAAGAAACCCGCTTTATCCGCACCCTCGACAAAGGCCTGAAAATTCTTGACGATGAAACGGCAAATCTTAAAGCAGGAGATGAACTCAGCGGTGCTACTGCCTTCAAATTATACGATACTTACGGCTTCCCGCTTGACCTGACACAAGATGCGCTGCGGAGCAAAAACATCAAAGTCGATACCAAAGGCTTTGACGAGGCCATGGCCAAACAAAAAGCCGAAGCCCGCAAAAACTGGGCCGGTTCCGGCGATGCCGGCACCGAAAAAGTCTGGTTTGACTTGCAGGAAAAACTCGGTGCAACCGAATTTCTGGGCTATACCACACTGCACGCCGACGGACAGGTAACCGCACTGGTTGTTAATAACGAAGCCATTAACGCCGTCAGCAGCGGCGAGTTCTGGCTGGTTGCCAATCAAACCCCGTTTTATGCCGAAATGGGCGGACAAGTCGGCGATACCGGCGTCATCTGCGGTGACGGCGTCACAATTCAGGTAACCGACGTTAAAAAGAAACTGGACGGCATTTCCGCTCACCTTTGTAAATTGATCAAAGGAACCGTTAAAGTCGGCGACAACCTCTCCTTTATCGTTAACGAGCAGAACCGCAAAGACATCTGCGCCAACCACTCGGTTACTCACTTGCTGCACCGGGCTTTGCGCGATGTTCTCGGCGAGCATGTCACCCAAAAAGGCTCGGCAGTCGGCCCTGACCGTATGCGCTTTGACATTTCCCACCCCAAACAGGTAACCGCCGAGGAAATCCGCCAGGTGGAAAATATCGTCAATAACGCCATTCGCCATAACTATAAAGTCACCACCACCATGATGTCGCAGGAAGATGCCATCAAATCCGGCGCCATGGCTTTGTTTGGCGAAAAATACGGCGATGAAGTCCGCGTTGTGTCAATGGGCGACGATAAAGAACTCTTCTCCCGCGAACTCTGCGGCGGAACCCACGTCAAAGAAACCGGCGATATCGGTTATTTCAACATTGTATCCGAAAGCGCTGTTGCCGCCGGCATCCGCCGTCTGGAATGCCTGACCGGCCGCGGAGCAGAAAAATTCGTTCAGGATATCGAAGACAAGCTCCACGCAGCCAGCAACATTCTGAAAACCAACCCGAACGATTTGGAAAACCGGATTAAACAGCTTCTTGACGAAAAGAAGAAATTGGAAAACGACCTCTTTGAAGTAAAAAAACGTTTTGCCAGCAACAAAGCTGCTGACAACCGGGACAATTTCGAACTGGTCAACGGAGTCAAATTTGTCGGCCGTGCTATCCCCAATGTTCACCCCAAAGAGCTGAAAGCTTTCATTGACGAAATCACGCCCGAGCTGGGCTCCGGCATTGTCGTCCTCGCCTCCAACAAAGACGACAAAGCCTCTATCGTCGTCGGCGTCACCAAAGATCTGACCGGTCGTTACTCGGCCATAGACCTGGTACGCATTGCCTCTCAGACAGTCGGCGGACAAGGCGGCGGCGGTCGCCCTGACATGGCTCAGGCCGGCGGCCCCAACGGCGAAAAAATTGCCGATGCTATCAATGCCGTAAAAGAAGCCATTTAACCAAACATAAGCCCCGGATTTTCCGGGGTTTATGTTTTTTAAGCATAACTATTTGTAATACATGACACGAAAACGAAAATCACGCGGCCAAGAACCGGTCTGCTCTGTTAACGTAAAGGTTTCTCCCTTTTTCAGACAAAAGAAAAATTGCCCGTTTCCCTCATAACTAACAGGCATATCTTTCGCATTTCCGCTATACGCAGGAGTCCCTCCAGAAGAATTAACGCGAACAAAATAACGCTCACCTTTTCCGCCCATAACCCCCAATACACAGCCGGCCTTCGCCATCGTAAAAGAATTATAACCGGAACCGCTATTACCCCATTTATCAAGATAATAGCTTCCCTCCCACTTTGGCACAATATCATTCTGTGTCACACAGTTATATTTTGTTTTATCAAACGGACATTTCAAAGGTGTACCAATACAATCCGCCGTACTGGTCAGTGTATATCCCAAATCGGCACACGAAGGCTGAGCGCCGCAGGTCTGGGCATACACGTTGCCGGTAATCGCCGAGGTTAAAATGCTCCCCGCCAGTAAAATTGATAGTTTCATCTTCTTTCTCCTTAGTGTTAAATTTCTGTTATCCGACTTGT
>OJJE01000456.1_pt1 | contig 12026 bp, 13 predicted proteins | sample 1596091 | NCBI WGS metagenome assembly OJJE01 (sample SAMEA4350129, study PRJEB24818) | metagenome | biome: human; feature: gut; material: faeces | place: Denmark | collected 2013-09 | reverse complement strand
TTACGTAGCCCTCTGTCTCCACTCTTGCTGCTCGCTTATTGTTTTTTTTTTATTGTTCCGGCGACTACCTAGATCTCCACTATCCTCTTCGTCGGCAGCGTCAGATGTGTATAAGAGACAGGACGCAACGTGCCCAACGCATCCGTGTCCGCTGTGTATTCCGGGCAATCCCATGAGACTTTTACATGCGACTGTGCTGCCAGATTATAAACCTCGTCCGGCTCTATCTCTTTCATCAGACGGATTAAATTTGAACTATCCGTCAAGTCCCCGTCATGCAGCTTTACCTTTCCTGCCAGATGGTCTATCCGGCCCGTGTTGAACAACGACGAACGGCGCTTTATGCCGTGTACCTCATAGCCCTTATCCAACAGTAACTCTGCCAAATATGAACCGTCCTGTCCCGTTATCCCCGTGATCAGCGCTTTCTTCATCTCTTCTCCTCGCTTACTATATTGATTCCTAAAATTCTCAATGCTCTCCGCCCCTTTCGGGTATGAAATGTAAAAATCCAGCGGCGCAGTGCTTTTAAATTTTGCCGCCATAAATATCTTTGGTAATGCAGTACATAAGCATAGCAAGTTAAACGCACCCAAATGCTCTGTGCCGATGACAGCCTGCCAACGGCAGACAACGGCAGCGTTTGATAGTTAAAATAATGCCGTAACTGTTTTTCATCCCATTGACCTAACGGTTTTGCATATTCTTTAAAAAGTCGATAATCCTCTTCCATCGTCAACTCGGAATTCCGGGTGGACCAGCCGCCCATACGGAAAAATGCCAGCGGCATTTTAACTTTAACAAATTTATTGCCGGCAACAAATGCACGATATAAAAAATGGCGATCTGCCGCTATCGGATAACGTTCGTCAAAGCCGCCCATTTTCCACAACAGTGACGTTTTGCAAAAAACCGTCTGATGGCAAAACGGCATAGAGAAAAACAGTTTCGGCAGTCGGGCCTGACACAAATCGGGCATATTATCCTGCCGCCAATCAGAGTAAGAAATATCCGCTCTGCTTTCTTCCAGCCTTTTAACGGAAAGAGATACGGCTCTGTCCTCAATGAAATGGTCATCCGAATTCATAAAATTAATATATTTTCCCGAAGCCCGGGCCAGACCTTTGTTAAAAGCATCATAAAGTCCGTTATCAGCTTCGGAATAAATTTTTATCCATCCTTTTGTCTCATAAGGGCGCAATAACTCCAATGTTCCGTCATCAGAAGCTCCGTCTATAACTAAATGCTCGATTTGCGGATAATCCTGCTGATGAACAGATTCCAGACATTCAATCACCGCGGCAGACCGTCCGGCTCTGACCAAATTCCGAACAGCAGTCACAACAGTTACAAGCGGTTTTGTCTGGGGATGGTGCATTTATAACGCCTTTTTCCAGTTATCCAAAATCCAGGAGGAGGAATTGGCTTTGTTTTCGCCGCCGACGCCAAAGGCCAGACTTACGTTCAATTCCTTGCATATTGCAGATTCAGGAATGTTATCTTTGGTGCGGTCACCGCCGTTGGCAAAAACCAAATTACAGTCCGCATATTTCTCCCGGGCGCGCCGAATGCCGTCGCTGGCCGAATTGTCATCATCATTAAACGCCAGAACGTCTATTACCCCTTTCAGGTTTTCGCAGATTACCCGGCGCGTGTTATAATTCATAAAGTTCTTGCCTTTCTTGCGGCAAAGCCACGCGTCCGAATTTAACAGCAAAATAACTCCGTCGCTCGCAGCAGCTCCCGCCTTTATCATCTCTATATGCCCCTCATGTATCGGATCAAAACCGCCGCTGACTATGTAATAAGTAGGAGAATTTTTAGGATTTTCGGATTGTGCACCAGTACTCTCAGAATGACGATACATATCAATTTTCCTTCTCTGTCATAACAAAAAACCACCCTAAAGGGCGGCAGAGTTTTAAACGGATATGTAAAGTCAACAGAATGAAACGAATGAAAATTCGTTTCGTCTCTGCGGATGCAGAAAGTTTTCTGTTGTAACAACAGACTTAAGACAGATATCCCTGCCTTATCCTTTACAAGAGCCGTTCAAAGCTCCGAACTTACTGAGTTCTGTTCCTCGGGTTTGTCCCCAGGCTTGGACTCACAATAAAGGAAGGGATTAGAAAGTTCAAGCACTATTTTGAAATTATGCCATAAAATGGAGAAAACCATACAGCCTCAACGCTTAATTGTTTAAAAGTTTTATAATTAACTTATGCTTTCAAGTTTTTCAGAGAGCTCCAGCCACAGAGACTCGCTTTCCTCAAGTTTTTGTACGATCACGGCAAGTTCTTTTTGTTTCCGAACAATTTCGGACGGCGACATGAGATTTTGAAACTGATTTTCGATATCTTCCTTTTCTTTGTTTAACTGTTCCAATTCTTTTTCCAGTTTTTTCAGGCGGCTTTGCAGCTGTTTTTTTTCCGCACGGCTGTCCTTCTCGGCGGAGGCCGGCACCGGCTTTGCCGAAGTTTTGGGAGAGGCCGGCCGGTCATGCTCCAGCAATAATTTTTTATAATCCTCCAAATCTCCGTCATAGGGACGGCAGGTTCCGTTTTTAACCAGCCACAAATCATCGGCAATCAGTTCAATCAAGTGCAAATCATGCGTAATCAAAATAACCGAGCCGCCATATTCGTTGAGCGCCTTAATCAATGCTTCCCGCCCGTCAATATCAAGGTGGTTAGTCGGTTCGTCGAGAATCAAAAGCTGCGGGGCATTATAAGTCATAGCCGCAAAAAGCAGGCGGGCTTTTTCACCGCCGGAGAGTTTGGCAATCATCGTTAAGGCTTTTTCCCGGTTAAGTCCGAAACGAGCCAGATGCGCCCTCACCTGCGCTTCCGTTTTATCAGGCAGCAGCGAAGACATAAATTCGCAGGCGGTCTGTTCCAGCGGCAGTTCTTCCGCCTGATGCTGGGCAAAATAGCCGACTTTCAGCTTGCCGGAGTACCGCATGGTCCCCGCCTGCAAAGGCAACCGTCCGGAAACGACCTTGGCCAACGTCGATTTGCCGTTACCGTTTGCACCCAGCAAGGCAATGCGGTCATTATCGACAATTTGGATATTCAAACGGCGCAAAACCGTTTTGTCGCCATAGCCGGCGCTGCCGTCTTCAATTGTCAACAACGGCGGCGGTAAATCCTCCGGTTCGGGAAAATCAAAAACCGTAGCGGCGGGATCATTCATAAGGGTTATCGTTTCCAGCTTTTCAAGCATTTTTATCCGGCTTTGAGCCTGTTTGGCTTTGCTGGCCTTGTAACGGAAACGGTCAACAAAAGACTGCAGATGCCGGCGTTTTTCTTCCTGACGGGCTGCCTGCCGCTGCAAAACCTCTTTCTGTCGGGCGCGGGTCTGCTGAAAAGTGTCATAATTGCCGCTGTAAGTAACCAGCCGACCGCCGTCAAAATGAATGATATAGCGGCACAGCAAATTGAGAATATGGCGGTCGTGGCTGATAATCAACAAAGTGCCGCGATATTTTTCCAGATGATTTTCCAGCCAGAGCGAAGCCTCCAAATCCAAGTGGTTGGTCGGCTCATCCAGCAACAGAATGTCCGAAGGACGAAACAGCGCCGCGGCCAATGCCAGGCGCATTCGCCAGCCGCCGGAAAATTCGCTTACCGGACGCGTCAGATCTTCATGCGAGAACCCCAAACCGTGCAGAATTTCAGCAGCTCTGGCTTCGGCTGCCGCCGCGCCAATGATATTCAAACGCTCATGAATTGCCGCCAGCTCTTCACCGGAAGCCGTTTGCAGACGCTGCAGCAACTCGGCCCGCTCCCGGTCTTTTTGCAGAATAAACGCCAGAATCGGCATTGTTAATTCGTCAGGCAAAAATTCCTGCTCCACAAAAACAACATTGTAATCGCGAGGAAAAAAGACCGTCCCCTGTTCTGTTTCCAATTCGCCTTTCAAGACTCGGAATAAAGTTGACTTGCCGCAGCCGTTAGGGCCGACCAAACCGACTTTCTGCCCATCGGAAATATGGGCGGAGGCATGTTCAAGCAAAACTTTGGGGCCGATGCGGGCGGTTATGTCATTAATGTCAATCATCTAATTTTATCTGATAAGAGGCCTGGCCGTATTTAACCAGTATATGTTCGGGATTCTGCCGGCGATCCAAACTCAGGGAAAAACTTTTGGCATTGCTGCGGATATTGTCATACAAATAAAAACGATAGCCGCCGCAAATATATTTTTTCCCTTTCGGCCTGTCCGTCTCCGAGCAAAAAGCGGTAATGCTGCCGATCAGCAGGTCATAACTTCCGGCCAGGGGGACGGCTTCCATACTCAGAATATAGAAAATGTCTTTGCCGTTCCGGTGTCCGATAACTATGTCATGATAGGGAAATTTATAACTGCGGCGAAACATCCACAATTTGGGAAGCATCAGATTGCTCCATTTACCGTCGCCGCGATTATAAGTATAACTGCTGGTTTCCGGATTCAGTTTGACGTAAGCAACCAGATTCCGATAGGTATCTATCCGATAATTTTCATCTTTCAGGGTTACGGCACAGTTGTTTTTGCCGTAACAGGGTTTAACACTGGTAAAGGGAGAAAATTCCATATTGCTGTTGCGGTAAAACCGTTTCATCCGCGCATTCAGATAACGGGCGGACAAATCGTCATTCCAGCCTGCCGTCAGGGTATCATATTTCATATACTGGGTGTTTATGCAGTTTAGAACGGCATTTATATCGGAACTTATTTTACAATTGAGCGGTGCACCGTGCGGACGAATCGAAATTCCCAGATATTTTGAGCAGAAAAGCTCCGCACAAAACAAGACAAGCAGCAACAGCAATATAAAAGTCAGTTTTTTCATTCACACCTATTTCAACTGCGTCCGATACAGCGAACGATAAACGCTGTCCTCCTTCTGCATCAGTTCGTCATGGCTGCCCATTTCCACCAGTTCGCCGTAATTTACGACGACAATTTTGTCGGCGTTGCGAACCGTGGACAGACGGTGGGCAATGATAAAGACCGTACGATCGGTCATCAGGTTGTCAATCGCCTGCTGAACGATTGCCTCCGACTTGTTATCCAGAGCGGAGGTCGCCTCGTCCAAAATAACAATCGGCGCATTTTTGATAAAGGCACGGGCAATGGCAATACGCTGTTTCTGACCGCCGGAGAGCAGAACGCCGCGCTCGCCGATTTCGGTATCCAATCCTTTATCCAGAGAAGCAATAAACTCTTCCAGGCAGGCTGATTTTACCGCACGGTCGATTTCTTCCGGCGTTGCGTCTTCCTTGCCGAGCAGAATATTCTCGCGAATCGTGCCGGCAAACAGGAAGTTATCCTGAAAAACGATGGCGATTTTATCGCGCAGCGAATCCAGCTCCAAATCACGAACGTCAACCCCGTCAATGCAGACACTGCCGGAAGTGACGTCATAAAAGCGGGGCAGCAGGTTAACCATGGTGGTTTTACCGCCGCCGGAGTTTCCGACAAAAGCTATTGTCTGACCGACTTTAACGTTCAGACTGACGTTTTTCAGTACCGGTTTGCCGGGAACATATTCAAAACAAACATTTTTATATTCAATCGACTTGCTGATTTTTTCCAACGGTTTGGCATTCGGTTTGCTGGTAATGGCGGGAACCTGTTCCAACAGCCCGAAAACGCGTTCCATTGCCATCAGCGACAGCTGGACGCTGTTGAAATTGTTGCCGATGCTTTTTATCGGATTATACAGCATAATCAGCGCGGTGATAAACGAAACAAAATTACCGGCGGAAATCTGCTTGGTGACAATCAGATAGCTGCCGAGCCAGATAATCAATGCAATGCCAAGAGAAACGACAAAATGCATCAGCGGCGACATCAGTCCGGTACGCTGAATCATTTTAATCCCCAGCTTGAAAACACTGTTTAAGGTGTTGCGGAAGCGGGCCAACTGGTATTGATAAAGGTTGTAGGACGTAACAATGCGGTTGCCGTTGAAAGTTTCGTTATAATGGGTCATTACCGCAGAACCGGAAAAGATGGTTTTATCCATCAGCCCCTTGATGCGGCGGCGCACGGTTGTCAGCGGATAGAGGGCTCCGAGCAGAACGATAATCGCCACGATTGCCAGTTCCCACGAGTTGTAAATCAAAACGCCGATAAGAGACAGTGAAGAAAAAACACGGGTCGTAAACAGTTTGAGGTTATTCAGCAGCCCGGCGCAGGCCATATCAACATCGTAATTAAAACGAAACAGAATGTCGCCGGAAGTCGATTTGTCAAAGAAGCCGGCGTCATAATGCATCAGTTTTTCAAACAAAGTGATTTTCAGTCCCTGGGAAATTTTCTGTCCGACCCAGGTATTCAGATAAGTTGCCGTATAGTTCAGCAGACTCTGCAGGCAGCTGAACAAAACAATCAGCAGCGGAATATAGGAAGTCGAAGCCGTATTTTTTTCGACCATGACAATATCCATATAAGGCTGCAGCGACCAGGCAATGACCGCATCCATCGAACCGATGGGAATTGTAATCAGGACACCGAGCAGCCCCCTTACCCAGTAAGGTTTGACATAAGGAAAGATTTTGCAATAATTACTGACGGTGTAAGTTGATTTGAATTTCTTCAGAAGTTTGGCAAACATTCTCATCTCAGTTGTGATATTAAAGTTATTCCCAACATAGAACAGAATGCCGCCTTTTGGCAAGCGGAAATAATCAAATATCTATTATTAATTGGATATCTCCAGCCCGGCAGCCAAAACAGGCGTTATGTCATAAACTTTCACAAAATCGTCCGCCGCAAACCGGCAGGCGTTGACATGGGTATTGGTACAGCGAAGGCTTTTGAACAAGCCGCTGCCTTTCAACCGTTCGACGGCTCCGTCAACAAAAACGCCGTGGGTTGCCAATATGTGGATTTCACGCGCACCGGCGGCATCATAAGCCCGGGCAGCCTGAATAGCGGATTCTCCCGAACGGATCATATCGTCATATATAACCACCCGGCGTCCGGATACGTTGGCATTCAAAGCAACAACCTCCGTCTGCTCGCCGGAAAGACGCTGTTTCATAATATAAGCGCTGTCCAGCCCCAGACGGCCGCTCATTTTCTGCACCCATTTTGCCCGCCCCATGTCGGCCGTAGCCAGAACCGGGTTTTCACCGACATCGGCAATCATCTGTCTTATCAAAGGTTCGGCGGTCAGATGAATCGGACGGATGGAACCTTCAAAGTAATATTGGGTGCCGAGTGAATGCAAATCAACCATATACACGAAATTTCCGCGGGCAGAAGTCGGCAAAGAACTCAGCAGACGGGCAATATTTTTGGCTATGACGACTTCGCCGCGCCGGGAAGCCCGCTCCATGGTCGAATAGCCGAAATAAGGAATGACGATATGCAGCGAAGAGCATTGTTCCATAACCAGAGCGCTGCATATATTATACATCTCCATCACCGCGGCATCGCTGACGGTTCCGGCGACATAGACGGCCGGACTGTTGCGTATCTCCCGTGCGTCAAGGAGACGGTAATAGTTTTCCCCGTCAGGAAAGCGGGTGTGCTCGATTTTGCCGAGGCGGAAATCGATTTCCGACGGAGCCGCGGCTATTTTTTCCGCCAGAAAGGCATAAGGCCGGGAACTGAAAATATTGGTTTTGACAGGCATGGTTTTCCTCCGGTTATCTGTTCGGACAGTTAAACATATAATCTTTAATTTTCAGATAATAATAATTCTTTATATTTCGTTTGTTTTCCTTTATAGTGAGCCGGTCAAAGAAATTAAAAACTTTGAATTTTTAAATTTCTTTGGTGAATGTTACAACTTAATTCACTAAGAGGAAAAAATGAAAATACTTGTCGGCATGAGCGGCGGCGTTGATTCTTCCGCGGCGGCTCTGTTATTGAAAAAAGCCGGATATGACGTTATCGGCGCCACAATGTCCATTTGGGACAAAGCACAAAATTTTAAGAATATGACCGGGAAAGAAGGCTGTTTCAGCCCGCATGAGGAAGAGGACATTGCCGCTGCCCGGAAAGTCTGCCAAAAGCTGGATATTCCTTATCATGTTATCGACTGCACGGCGGAATATAAAAAAATCGTGCTTTCCAACTTCAAAGCCGAATATCTGGCCGGACGAACGCCGAATCCCTGCGTTTTATGCAATGCGACAATCAAATTTTCAGCCCTGCCTCTTGCCGCCCGAGCGGCCGGAATAGAATTTGACAAGTTTGCGACCGGGCATTATGCCGGTGTCCGTTTTAATCAGGAAAACGGGCGTTATCAGCTTCTTTGCGGCAAAGATCCGCGTAAAGACCAGGCTTATTTTCTTTATCGTCTGTCTCAGGAACAACTGGCCGGCATTATGCTGCCGCTCGGCAGTTATACCAAAGCGGAAATCAGGGAACTGGCCAAGGAAGCCGGGCTCGAAGTCTGTGACAAACCGGACAGCCAGGACTTTTATACCGGCGATATCAATGATATTATTCAGGAAGCGCCGAGAAGCGGAAACTTTGTCAACAGCGAAGGAAAAATCCTCGGACGGCATCAGGGTTTCTGGAACTTTACCATCGGGCAGCGCCGCGGTATGGGTATTGCCGCGGAAAAACCGTTGTATGTTATTGCCCTGCATCCGGAAACCAATGAAGTCGTGCTGGGCTTTGCCGACGAGACAATGCAGCAAGGACTGATTGCCGGACGGATGAACTGGATTTCAATTTCAGCACCGGAAACGGCTTTACACTGCGAAGCCAAAATCCGTTCATCGCAGAAACCGGTCCGGGTTACGGTGACCCCGGAAGAGAACGATTGTTTCAAAGTTGAATTTGAAGATTTGCAAAAAGCTTTAACGCCCGGTCAATCCGTTGTTTTTTATCGAGACGGAACGGTTTTGGGCGGCGGTTTCATTCAATCGGTCTTTTAAACTTCTCATACCGTAACCTGTCTTGCAGCAGGTTACGGTATGAAACATTTAATCCCAAGAACTCATCATAATTTTGCGATAGCAGTCGATAACGACACGAATTTTCGGAATATCTTTGGTCAGACGGTGCGCCACCAGATAAAAAGTTACTTCCGGCGTCTCCTTAATCTCCGTCAACAGGCGGAGGTCTCCGTCATTGGCATATTGCAGCGGCAGAACCCCTATGCCTCCGCCGGCACGCAAAATTTTAATAACCGAAAAATTGGAGTTGGAGGAAAAACAAACGCGGGGAGAACGCGCCATAATATCTTTCCACACTTTCAAATAATGGTAATGCCCGAATTTGCCGCAGACACGGTGGTTGGCAATCAAGTCCTCAATGCTCTTCGGTTCGCCGTGTTTTTTCAGATATTCGGGTGTGGCCATAAAACCGTACTTTACATTCCGGCTGGCAACGATAACCAGGTCGGAACCGGTCGGCGGCTCAAAGGTAAAGCCCAAATCGACGTCGAGCACATTGAAATTCGGCGGCTCATAGTTAGAAATCGCATCAATGCGGATATTCGGGTATTCTTCCCAGAAAGTGCTGATGCTGTCACTCGGCAACGCGGCTGAAACAGCCAACGGAATACCGACACGGACGGTTCCCGACAGGGCATCCTTATGAGAAGCAAGGGTATCTACGCTGCGAACAACCTTTTTGATGTCAAACCCCAGATTGATAATGTTCTGAGCCTCATAAGTGAGGACACTGCCGCGGCCGTTGCTGGTTACCAGCTTGGTTCCAAGCTCCTTTTCCAAATCGCTGATATATTTATTGAGGGTATCAACGGAGAGGTTCAGGGCTTCGGCAACTTTTTTCTTGCTGTTATTTTCCGAAACAGCAACCAGCATTAGCAAGCCTTCCAGCTTTGCGATGTCTTTTTTGGTTATCATCGTCCCTCACAACAGCCGGCTAACGCCGACTCAGCAGTCTTTCTTGCATTCGGCAATATCAGGCCGCGGTATGATTAATAATCAGACTTCCCAGCTGCGGGAAAATTCTTCGTCCTTGAACAGAGAGGCCAGACCGGTAATCTGCTTTAAGCGCAGCACCTCATCGGCAGACATGCCGATGTTGCGGCAAATCCAGGCATCGCTTTTGCCCATTTCCAGCAGCTCGGCCACGATGTTGCTCATCAGGTCAACGTTATGGCTGCCGCGGGCACGGTTGTGACGAATGGTTGAAGCCATCCGGTCGCCCAAAGGTTTGTCAATTACGACAACCGGCATTTTGCCGCCTTCACGCTCATAAATGCGCGGGCTGGTCAACATGGTGGTAAAACGGTGGAAACCGTCCACAACGATGTACTCATCCTTATCTTTGTCATAGTAGCAGACAATCGGCTGGGTGAAACCGTCTTCCCAGATAGAAATTTCCAGCAATTTCATTTCCGGAGGAGCAACACGGTTAGGGTTGTAGTCGTTGGCCTTGATTTTTTCGACCGGAATCGCCTGAACATTGTAAACAGGGCTTTTATATTCACTCATAATACTTTCCTCACAAGTTTCTGTATTTCGCCATTAATTCGCGCTCACGCTCCGCCTGTTTTTTGGTTTGGGTAAAGCCCATATATTTGCAGAGGTGATCGTTTTTCAAAATGCATACGGCCATTCGTTTCCAAGACGGAATATCGATGGTTGATTTTATATCATCGGTGTTATCCGGCGTGCCGAGAAAACGAATCTTGTCGCGGCTTTTGTTGTAACCGCTGGGACCGTTACGGCGAATCGGATAATTACATTCTTCCAGCTCTTTCAGCGCGTCTTCGTTGACCACGCCGCCTTTTTTCCACCAAAAACGAATGGATGTTTTAAATTTATTGATATAATTCTGGCGGATGCTCTCCGGCAGGGTTGCCAGCAAAAACTTTACATAGGAACGCCAGGTGTGCCCCGGAGGCAACGTGAACTTGCGGGCGCCCAATGCCTTGGTGCTGCCGTAGATGGCTCCGAAGTTGGCCCCCTGAACCCGGCCGACAACCCGTATCCAGGTATCGGGCTCAAGCACGCGGTAAAGGTTCAGGCTGTCTTTGGCGCTCTCATGATACGGACTGGCAACACGCATCTGGTTAATGGAAAGGCCTGCCTTATAAAAGAGGTCATAAATATGGTTGTAATCAAAATCAAACTTGCCGTTGGCAACCCATACATCTTTGGTTGTCCAGTCATACAACGGATAAGCGTGATAAAAATTCTCACCCATTTTGGTGTTCCATTTGCCCTCGCCGACGCTGGTTTTTTTATAGTTGGCGTAAGCCCGGTAACGGTTGAGGGATTCATCGGCGCGAATCCCCAGCAGGCAGATGGATTTTCCCTTATGCTGGCGGGCATACCATTTTCCGAATTCCGCATAGAAGTCTTCCTGCGGCATTTTGTATTTGTAAAAATCGAAGTTATGATTTTCCAGCTTAATGATATAATCCTGTTTGGGCATCGGGCGCACCCAGGCAGCCTTTTTGTCGGGATCCCAGGTGTACCAGTACATCTGGTAGTTGCTGACGGCGCAGCGGGAAGCCTGCGGAATGCAAACCCAATAAGGCTCGATATCGTTTATATTGTTTTCAAACATACGGGTGACAAAATCCGTCGTTGTCTGATACTGAGCCTCAAAATCCTGATGAAAGACGCCGATTTTTTTTTGAATATTATGACGGCGTTTATAGTCCAGGACAAGATTCAACAGCAGGCCGCTGTCCTTACCGCCGGAAAAAGAGACATAGATATTCTCAAAATGCTCGAAGATATATTTTAAACGAGCCTGAGTTGCCTCATAAACATTAATATCCAAATATTTCTTCACAGTCGTAATGCCTCCTCTTTCGTTATCATATGGCATACATTTGACAGAACATTTTTTTTACGTTCCAAATTATCATTAATCAATTGTTCCAAATTGGTTTTTACCCAAAAGTCATAAATATTTATTTTGCGTGCGATTCCTTTGCTCACGACACTGTCCAGCCCCTGTACTTTACATTTATAATCGAAAGTTTGGGAAAAATATATAATATTATTGCATCTGTCTCTTATACACATCTCCGAGCCCACGAGACGGACTCCTATCTCGTATGCCGTCTTCTGCTTGAAAAAAAAAAAAAA
>OJJE01000446.1_pt1 | contig 12202 bp, 8 predicted proteins | sample 1596091 | NCBI WGS metagenome assembly OJJE01 (sample SAMEA4350129, study PRJEB24818) | metagenome | biome: human; feature: gut; material: faeces | place: Denmark | collected 2013-09 | reverse complement strand
TGTTTTTTTGTTGTTGTTTGTTTTTTTTTTTTCAAGCAGAAGACGGCATACGAGATAGGAGTCCGTCTCGTGGGCTCGGAGATGTGTATAAGAGACAGGTGTATATCGACGGAAAGGAGATATCATGTTAGGTTTTTTTAAGAATAAGTCAAAGGGAAAGGTGATCTGTTCTCCGTGCAACGGCAGAGTGGTTCCTATTACAGAGGTTCCGGATCCTACTTTTTCTGAGAAGATATTGGGAGACGGCGTGGCCGTGATTCCTTCTGAGGGCAGGTTTTACGCTCCGGCGGATGGCGAGGTGACAGCTGTATTTGATACGCTTCATGCTTTTACCATGACGACCACTCAGGGAGTCGAGCTGCTTTTGCACATTGGTCTGGATACAGTGACACTAAAGGGTGATCCTTTTACATCACATATTTCCGTTGGTGATCAGGTGAAGAAGGGTGACCTTTTGATGGAGGCTGACCTGAAGCAGATTAAGGCAGCAGATCTTAATGTCATTACTCCGGTTTTAATTGGCAACACTGCTGATTATAGTGAGATAAAGATGCTCAAAGAGGGAAATGTATCCGCCGGTGATGAGATTTTAAGTCTCGCGTAGATTTGTATAATAATAACGAACTTTATTGGAGTATCTCCAGTTTAGTATACATAATGTAAAGGAGGGGAAATTTATGAAATTTCTTCAAAAACTGGGTAAAGCTTTAATGCTTCCCGTAGCAGTACTTCCTATCTGTGGTATCCTCATGGGTATTGGATATTATTTATGTCCTGCAACCATGCAGGGTGGTGACATCGAGGGTGTACGTAATTTAATAGGTCTGTTTTTAGTTAAAGCAGGGGGCGCTTTGATTGACAACATGGCCATCCTTTTTGTAATCGGCGTTGGTGTCGGTATGTCGGATAAGAACGACGGTACTGGCGGTATTGCAGCTTTAGCTTCATGGCTGATGATGACAACACTCCTGTCTACAGGCTTTGTTACCACAATCATGCCATCTATCGCTGACAGCGCTACAAAGACACTTGCATTCGACAAGATTCAAAACCCATTTATTGGTATCTTGGCCGGTATTATTGGTTCTTTGTGTTACAACAGATTTAAGGATACAAAGCTTCCTGACTGGCTGTCATTCTTCAGTGGCAAGCGTTGCGTAGCAATTATCGCAGGTGTTGTTTCAATCCTTGTATCTGTAGTATTACTGTTTGTATGGCCATTACTTTTCGGTGCTCTTGTATCTATCGGTAAAGCAATCGTTGGTTTTGATGTAGTCGGTGCAGGTATCTATGCATTCCTGAACCGTCTGTTAATTCCTACAGGATTACACCACGCATTAAACAATGTATTCTGGTTCGATACTATCGGACTTGGAGACCTCAAACATTTCTGGGCAGGCGAGACATCAAAGGATGTTTCATGGAGCCTCGGAATGTACATGTCAGGTTTCTTCCCATGTATGATGTTTGGTATTCCTGGTGCAGCACTTGCTATGGTTAAGTGCGCAAAGCCTGCTAAGAAAAAGGCTGCCATCGGTATCCTTGCTTCTGCAGCTATCTGTGCATTCATCTGTGGTGTTACAGAGCCTTTCGAGTTTGCATTTATGTTCCTTGCTCCTGTTCTCTATGTGATTTATGCTTTACTTTATGGTATTTTCACAATGATTACAGTAGCTCTTGGATTTAGAGCAGGCTTCTCATTCTCAGCCGGTGCGATGGATTTATTATTCTCATCTTCACTTCCGGCTGCAGCAAAGACATGGCTCATCATTCCTCTTGGAATCGCAGCTTTTATCGTATTCTACATTGTATTCTATTTCGCTATCAAGAAATGGGATCTTAAGACCCCTGGTAGAGAGGACGATGATGTTGAGGCAGAGAAGAAGGCAGTGCTTACTAACAATGACTACACAGCAGTTGCAAAGACTATTCTTGAGGGCTGCGGTGGCAAAGACAATATTGCAAGCATTGACAACTGCATCACAAGACTTAGACTTGAGGTTAAGGATATCACTCAGGTTGATGACAAGAAGATTAAATCTGCAGGTGTTGCAGGCGTTATGAAGCCTGGCAAGAATTCTGTTCAGGTTATTATCGGAACCAAGGTTCAGTTTGTCGCGGATGAGTTTTCTAAGCTTTGCGAGTAGATTTGTTCTGCAATATAGCAGTGCTGATTCACATTAGGTGATTCAAATAATTTCATAATACATGATTAAAAGCCACACCGGGTGTTTGCCTGGGGTGGCTTTTTTAGTTGGTTCGGGCCGGGCGGAGCTTACGGCCCTTACGCTGTGAATGGAATCCGCTTAGGAGAGAGTTGCTAGTTGCACATTGTTGTAACCGGCAACGGTTTTATCTACGCCTTGATTCTACGAGGCTGCGATGGGATAAAATAAGAAAGGATTGAAAAACGAACAATTGTTTGCTATAATAAATGAAGCGAGGAAATAAAAGTATATTAGGTTTAGTAATTTAAGTATTCATTTAATTTATTGTGATTAGGGAAAATCCAATATCAATCGATTGATAGAAAGAGTGATTTTATATGAACATATGGCTAAAGTTAAGGAAAACAGCTGCAATTACACTATGTGAGTTACTTGCAATTGCTACAATTTTTACAGGCTGTGCCTCCACTGATTTATCCGGCACGGAAGGTGCCGGGCATGCCGCAGGAGCTGAAGTGGCAGGTGAGGATTCTTCCGGTGCTTTAGGCAGCAAGGATAAAGTGGATGGGCCACAGGAGGATCTTGTAAACAACAATTCTTACGTTTCCCTTGATGCGATTCCTGCATATGATGGCAAGGCATACGTGGCTGTCAACAATAATGAGCCTTTTTTCACGGACAGCGATATGACTACCACTGCTTTTGAAAATTACAGTGATTTGGATTCACTTGGCAGATGCGGTGTGGCTTATGCCAATATCTGCAAGGATATCATGCCGACTGAGGAGCGTGGCAAGATAGGCATGATAAAGCCATCAGGCTGGCATACGGTGAAGTATGATGTGATAAAGGACAGGTATTTATATAATCGCTGTCATCTTATTGGCTATCAGCTTGCCGGCGAAAATGCCAATCCGAAGAATCTTATTACCGGTACGAGATACCTGAATGTGGAGGGCATGCTTCCGTTTGAGAATCTGGTAGCGGATTATGTAAACAATACAGGAAATCATGTGCTTTACAGAGTGACTCCGATGTTCTCGGGCAGCAATCTAGTTGCAAACGGCGTTCTCATAGAGGCAAAGTCGGTTGAGGATAACGGTGGCGGCATACTTTTTAATGTCTATTGCTATAATGTGCAGCCCGGAGTCGGAATAAACTATGAGAATGGTGACAGCTGGCTGGCTGGCACCACTCCGCAGCAGAGCGCTCAGACGGATACACCGCAAAATGAAGGCTCGCAGAGCAGCGCCGGAAGCGGGGCAGGAGAATCCGGCTCTTCAGGCAGTACAACAGGAAGTGCATCAGGCTCAGACAGCTCAGCAGCAGAAAATAGCGCTGCAGATTCCTCAAACAGCGAGACTATGGTTCATATCACAGCAACCGGCAAGAAATATCACCGTGCGGGCTGTCGGACTTTGAAAAAGAGTGACACAGAGGTAACACTTGATGAAGCAAAATCCATGGGCTTGTCACCGTGCGGAATTTGCAATCCGCCACAGTAGATGTGCATTAGCATTTGCAAGCCACGGCACCGCCAGGGCGCACGCATATGCATTTGATTGAGCGAATAGCGAAGCCGCTTAGATACTGTAGGATTATGCATATGAAGCACAGAAATGACTTGCCATGGAGGGCAAGTCAAGGAGAACCGCGCCATGGAAGGCGCGTTTCGACGGTTTCGTCAAACATAGAAGAATAAAAAGCATAATCCGTACAGTATCTTAGCGGCAAAGCGTAGCGAAAGCAAAGCATATGCGTATGCCCTAGCGGTCCCGTGGCTTGCAGCCCGTATAATTGCCATAAACCCTTGACGATTGCAAAACCGAAAAGTATAATAGAATAGCTAATGAATTCAATATTTTAATATAGATGGAGGAAACCAAATGGCACTGAGCAAAAAGCCGGTCAACGGCATGAAGGATATACTACCTGCAGAGATGGAAATCCGTGATTATGTGACAAGTGTGATCAAGGATACATACAGAAGCTTCGGATTTACACCGATAGAGACACCATGCATGGAGAATATAGCGAATCTCACAAGCAAGCAGGGCGGAGAAAATGAGAAGCTGATCTTCAAGGTAATGAAGAGAGGCGAGAAGCTGAATCTGGAGACAGCAAAGGAAGAATCGGATGTAGTAGACTTTGGAATGCGCTACGACCTTACAGTGCCACTTTCAAGATATTATTCAAACAATGCCAACAACCTGCCATCGCCGTTTAAGGCACTTCAGATGGGCAGTGTGTGGAGAGCAGACAGACCTCAGAGAGGCCGCTACAGACAGTTTACACAGTGTGATATAGATATACTCGGAGAGCCAAGCAATCTGGCAGAGATAGAGCTGATTACAGCAACCACTACCACAATCGGCAGACTCGGCTTCGAGAACTTTGAGATAAGAATCAACGAGAGAAGAATCCTAAAGGCAATGGCTGCTTACAGTGGTTTCGCTGAGGAGGACTACGACAGCGTATTTATCACACTCGATAAGATGGACAAGATAGGAGTGGAAGGCGTTGCAAGTGAGCTTGCACAGGATGGCTACCCACAGGAAAATATTGACAAATATCTTGATTTGTTCAAGCTTTTGGAGCAGACAAGGGATGTCACTGAGGGTGTAAATATACTTTCAGAAAAGCTTGGTGAATATTTAGACGAAGAAGTGGTTACAAATATGACAGAGATAGCTACGGCTGTCAATGCCACAAAGGGAGCAAAGTTTGAGCTCGTATTTGATCCTACACTTGTTCGTGGAATGAGCTACTACACAGGAACTATTTTTGAGATATCAATGCCTGAGCTTGGCGCAGCCTGTGGCGGTGGCGGACGATATGACAAGATGATTGGAAAGTTCACCGGAAATGATGTACCGGCCTGTGGTTTTTCAATCGGTTTTGAGAGAATTATCCTGCTTCTCATGGAGAGCGGCTTCAAGATTCCTGAGAGTCCAAAGAAGGTGGCTTATCTGGTTGAGAAGAAATATCCGGCAGACAAGCTTGTTGATGTCATGAACCAGGCAAAAGACGCAAGAGCAAACGGACAGCAGGTGCTTGTTGTGCGCATGAACAAGAACAAGAAATTCCAGAAGGAGCAGCTTATGAAAGAGGGCTACGAGGAGTTTGTTGAGTTCTTTAACAGATAGGAATCTGATAAGCAGCAGATTAGTTGTGTAGCAGCGGTATCAAACAGTTATTAGAATAAATATATAGTAGAAATATAAGGAGTATAAAATGGCAGAATCAATGCAGGGCTTACATAGAAGCCATAGATGTACAGAGGTATCAAATGCCAATATCGGTGAGAAGGTTACCGTCATGGGCTGGGTACAGAAGAGAAGAAATTTAGGAAGTCTCATTTTCGTAGATTTAAGAGACAGAAGCGGAATACTTCAGATAGTATTCGGTGAGGAAAATGTAGGTGCAGAGGGCTTTGAAAAGGCAGGCACCTTAAGAAGTGAGTTCGTCATCGCAGTTGAGGGAACTGTCCAGAAGAGAACAGCTGCTGTCAATGAGAACTTAAAGACAGGTGATATCGAGGTTATCGCTACATCAATCAGAGTGCTTTCAGAGGCACAGACACCTCCATTCCAGATTGAGGAGAATTCAAAGACCAGCGAGGACATCAGACTTAAATACCGTTATCTGGATCTTCGTCGTCCTGATATCCAGAGAAATCTCATGCTCAGAAGCAATGTGCTTCGCGTGATGCGTGACTTTATGGCAAACGAGGGCTTTTTGGAGATAGAGACACCAATCCTTTGCAAGTCTACACCGGAGGGCGCCAGAGACTATCTCGTGCCAAGCCGTATACACCACGGACATTTTTATGCGCTTCCACAGTCACCACAGCTCTTTAAGCAGCTTCTGATGGCTTCAGGCTATGACAGATATTTCCAGATTGCACGATGCTTCCGTGATGAGGATCTGCGTGCAGACAGACAGCCTGAGTTTACACAGGCCGATATGGAGCTTTCATTCGTAGATATCGATGATGTAATCGAGGTAAATGAGAGACTGTTAAAGCACCTTTTTAAAGAGGTCATAAATGTGGATGTTGAGATTCCGTTTAAGCGTATGCCTTGGCAGGAGGCTATGGACAGATTTGGTTCTGACAAGCCTGATACACGCTTTGGTATGGAGCTTTGCGATGTTTCGGAAGTGGTAAAGGACTGTGGCTTTGGAGTATTCACAGGAGCTCTTGAAAACGGTGGCTCTGTCCGTGGTATCAATGTAGAGGGACAGGCAAAGATGCCTCGTAAGAAGATTGACAAGCTTGTAGAGCACGCAAAGGGCTGTGGAGCAAAGGGACTTGCTTATCTGTGCATCAATGAGGATGGCACATACAAGTCATCATTTGCCAAGTTTATGACAGAAGCTGAGCTTGATGCACTTGTTGCAAAGATGAACGGAAAGCCGGGAGATTTACTCCTTTTTGCAGCTGATAAGAATAAAATCGTATGGAATGTACTTGGAGCGCTTCGTCTCATGCTCGGAGCTGAGCTTGGCCTGATTGATGAGAACAAGTACAATTTCCTCTGGGTAACTGAGTTCCCACTCCTTGAGTGGTCTGATGAGGAAAACAGATTTATGGCAATGCATCATCCATTCACTATGCCTATGGAGGAGGATTGGGACAAGATAGACTCAGATCCGGGCGCAGTTCGTGCAAAGGCATATGATATCGTACTCAATGGTACAGAGCTCGGTGGAGGTTCAGTGCGTATCCATCAGGATGACATCCAGGAGAAGATGTTTGAGGTGCTTGGTTTCACAAAGGAGCGTGCACATGAGCAGTTTGGATTCCTGCTTGATGCATTCTCATATGGTGTACCGCCACACGCAGGACTTGCCTTCGGTGTTGACCGTATTTGCATGCATATGCTGCATACAGACAATATCAAGGAGGTTATTGCATTCCCTAAGGTAAAGGACGCTTCAGACCTCATGTCAGAGGCACCCGGAACTGTAGATCCAAAGCAGCTTGATGAGCTTGGAATAGCTGTAGCTGCAGAGGAAGATGAGGAATAACACTATAATATGAATTTGAAAAAAAATATTTTCAATGCGATTACCATAATACTGCTCGCCGCACTTATTGCGGGGGCAGTATTGCTTAATAACAGGATAAAAAAGCTCGAGACACAGATGTCATACACCTCAGACAACACATCGGTGATACTTTCCGATGTGCAGACCATGCAGGATGATATCAAGTCCACCCTTGAGGAGGAGGCCAGCCTCATAACAGACTGGGACATTTCCTTAAAAAGTGCAGACTTTACCGATATGACATACACAGTCTCAGTCTCGGTGGTGCCAAAGGAGTACACAGAGGATACAAAAACCAGTGTATTTTTCGGTACAAACGAGATACCGCTTGAGCTAAACGGCATAAAGTATACGGGCGAGGCCACACTTCCACTGTCTGAGGACTATGCAGGCAATGTGACATTTCTGTTTGTTGACGGAAATAAGAGAAGCACAGAGGTGCTCGATGAGTTTGAAGGTGTGACATCAGTGTTCAAAAATGTAGCATCAGGCATACTTGCCGATAAACCAACCTTTGACAATGGCAGCATAAAGCTTGGCACAGATGTAGATGTAGCAGTCATGGGAAATGATTACTTTGACTTTAACAGTGTGCAGCTCGTAGTTGCAAGCTCAGGAACAGAGCTAAAGACCTACGATATCAGACAGCTGTTGGCAGAAAACGGCACAGACAGTGCAGACTCTGCAGACACAGACTCCATCACATCTGCTTTAAGTCGGAAGGATGATGCCAAAAAAGATGGCTCAAAGAATAACACGGAAAATGATACCTCTGATGCCTTAAAAGAGGACGATGGTAAGCTCCATAGCCTCGAAGGCACAGTCAAAATCGAAGACTTAATCCCTGTCACAGCTGCAAGCAATATCAAAATATATGTCAAAGCAGTATCGGCACAGGGCTACACCTTCACATATGACTTGTTCGATGGTACCGTAAATCAGGACATCACAGACTTTGAAACCACAGCCGACATATCCGGCGGAGACTACACAGTAACCGACCCGGCCGGCAGCAAATACGAGCCATAAAAATGTGATATAAGTGTAATTATTTAAAATCAGTTTTTCTTGTGTTTTCAAGGCGGCTCAGAATATTTATAAACAATATATAACTATTAAATAAGCTCATTTCGCATAAGTGAAATGAGCTTCAAATTTTAAGAAGAAAAAGTGCCGGACAAAATTTCACGCCAGTGAAATAAGTCCGGCACTGCCAGAATGCAAGGTAGCAAAGCGCCTCGCTCATAAACCTGAATTAGCCGGAGAGTACACGGTGTGTTCCGAAGAAAAATGTGAACTGCCGCGGAGTTCCATAAAGTAAAAAAGAAAGAAAATGTAAATAAAACCGTAATCTGCCCGGACAAACAACCGCGGCTGACTTCACATTTTTCTGAGGAATATACTGTGTGCTATGCCGGTAGCCTCACAACCTAAAAAGCGAGGCGCCCACCACACCTATCATATGATGAGCTGCGCCTCACCCTTCTTTTTTGCTGAGCGGCAGCGTAAATATAAACTCAGTTCCCACACCCTCAGTGCTTATCACATTTATATTCTCACCATGCGCCTGTACAATTTCTTTAACTATAGACAGGCCAAGTCCCGTACCGCGCTTATCCTTTCCGCGGGATAAATCACTCTTGTAGAAGCGCTCCCAGATCTTTGAAAGGCTGTCCTTTGGTATACCGATACCGTGATCCTTTACTGATATAAACACCTTTTCATTTCTGATACTCGTCTCAATCTTGATACTCGAATCATTATTTGAAAACTTCACAGCGTTGTCTATCAGGTTGTAAAGAATCTGCTGGATTTTGACCATATCACCGCGCACGAAAAGCTCTTTTCCGGTAAGCAGCAGGTCAAAGCTTAAGCCCTTTTCACTGCATTTACCCTCGAAGGTAAGGATTGTCGTGCGGATCATTGTATTGATGTCAAAATCAGCAATATCCAGGTGTATGCCGTGATGACCGAACTGGTTCAGATCAATAAGACTCTTGGTGAGCTTATTAAGCCTCTCGGTTTCAAAAAGTATGATATTTAAATACTTATCCTGCATCTCAACAGGGATTGTTCCGTCCAGCATAGCCTCCACGTAGCCCTTTATCGAGGTAAGAGGGGAGCGGAAGTCGTGTGACACGTTGGAAACAAACTTGCGCTGATCCTCCTCAAGAGTATCTAGCTCCGTTGCCATGTAGTTGAGTGTGTTTGCCAGATAGCCGATTTCGTCGTTGGAATGTACATCAATCTGGGCAGTGAAATCGCCCTTTGCATACTTCTTTGCGGTCTTTGTGATTCGTGTGATTGGCTGGTAAATGGAGCGGCTCATCATGACAAGCATAATAAATGCCACTGCAAAAATGAGCGCTACAGTGTAAAAGGAGATATTCATAAAACCGTTTACACCTGCCGTGATATGGCTCATTGTCTTGTGAATGACTATGTAGCCGATATTCTGGTACGAGACATTTACCGGGGAAAATACGGACAGCATCTTATGCTTGAAGGAGCCGTAAAAATCTCCAATCATATAGTTGTTGCTACCAAAATCGGTGACATCAAAGCCATTTATCACTACAGGCTTAGAACTGTCATTTTGAGTATCAATGCCTATTGACGGATCATCTGAGTCCATGAGCAGCTCACCGTCAGGGCTGACCACCCATACCTCGGCATCCATATAGTCGGCTACAATTTTCATGTGATTCTGGAAATCACTTAGCGACATGGATGAGCCAAAGTATTCATTGGCGTAATCACCTGCAATGATGGAGGCCTCCCTGTAGAGATTGGAAGCCTCCTGCTTTTCGATATAGTCTGTGGTGAGATGCTGTGTAAAGGTGCATATAATGAAAAAAGCGATGACACCGTAAATCAGATAGCTGATTAACAGCTTAGTGTAGATGGTATGCTTCATTATTTATTTTACCTCAAATTTGTATCCGATGCCCCAGACAGTTGCGATACGCCAGGTAGGCTTGTCCTTGATTTTCTCGCGGAGACGCTTTACATGCACGTCGACAGTGCGGGTGTCGCCGACATATTCATAGCCCCATATGTTGTCCAGAAGCTGCTCCCTTGTAAACACCTGATTTGGAGATGAGGCAAGAAAATATAAAAGCTCAAGCTCCTTTGGCGGCATATCAATCTGCTGTCCGTCATAAGTGACAGAGTAGTTGGACAGATTTACAATAAGCCCCGGGTACTCCACACACTTGATATCTACGGAAGCATAGGCCTCCGGCTTTGCAGGCTGGAAGCGTCTGAGCACGGCCTTGACTCTTGCCACAAGCTCCTTTGAGTCAAAGGGCTTGAGTATATAGTCATCGGCGCCAAGCTCCAGGCCTAAAACCTTGTCAAATACCTCGCCCTTTGCGGAGAGCATGATAATCGGCACATCGGACTTTGCACGTATCTCACGGCATACCTGATAGCCGTCTATGCCCGGAAGCATGAGGTCCAAAAGAAGCATGTTTGGCTTGTAGTGCTCAAATGCGATAAGCGCCTGCTCACCGTCATTTACGATTTTGGTGTCATAGCATTCCTTGGTCAGATATAGAGATATAAGCTCTGCTATATTGTTGTCGTCGTCTACTATCAGTATTTTCTGTTTAACAGCCATTTCGAATCTCCTTCTTAAAAATTATTTATATTCTGTAAAAAGTAAATTGTCGTTATTTAAAGGTTGCGATGGTTACTCCGGCATCGCCCTCACCAAACTCACCGAGATGGTATTCCGCAATAGTTTTTGTCCTCTTCAAAAGTCCATGCACAGCCTTTCGCAGTGCACCGGTGCCTTTTCCGTGGACAATGCGCACTGATGAAAGATGAGCGATATATGCGTCGTCTAAGTATTTATCCAAGAGAGCAAGCGCCTCATCCGTAGTCTTTCCTATCAGGTTGATTTCTGATGAAACTGACATTGACTTGCTCATCTTTATCTTGCTTCCGCTGCCGCCGTACTTCTTGGCAGGAGAGACATCGTCGTTTAAGAGCACGAGGTCATTAATATTAACCAGCGAGCGCAGTATACCCATCTGCACATACAAATCGCCCTTGGCGTTTGGCAGAGTGTGGACAGTTCCCTTCAGATTGAGGGAGAGCACAAGCACAGAATCACCGATGCGCAGCTTCTTAGGCGCCTTGTGATTTGCCTTGGCAGTGTTTTTCTTGATGTCTGACAGCTTCTTTTCCTTGTCATTCATCTTGTCACGAAGGGCAGAGCGCTCCTTTTCCATCTGGCTCATAGGAGCCTGTCCCTGTCCGTATTTGTTGAAATTGCGGATGGTTTTGTCGGCAAGCTCCTTTGCATCCTGCAGTATCTTGTAGGCTTCCTCATTTGCCTCGCGTAAAATCTTGTCTTTGCTCTTATCTATGCGCTCATTTTTCTCTTCGAGCTGTTTCTTGAGCTTTTCAATCTCGGCCTTGTAGCTGTTGATTTCAAGCTGTTCCTTTTCGATGGTTTGTCGCTGTGACTCGAGGCTTGCAATCAGATCCTCAAAATCAAGGTCGTTATCATTAATTCTGCTTTTTGCATCTTCGATGATGTTTTCGTCCAGACCAAGCTTTGATGAGATTGCAAATGCGTTACTCTTTCCAGGAATACCGATTAACAGGCGGTAGGTAGGGCTTAAAGTCTCCACATTGAACTCACAGCAGGCATTTTCCACACCGTCTGTGGAAAGCGCATACACCTTCAGCTCACTGTAGTGTGTGGTGACCATGGTGATGGCGCCATACCGGTGCAGCCTGTTTAAAATTGAGATGGCAAGCGCCGCACCCTCTGTCGGGTCGGTTCCCGAGCAGAGCTCATCGAACAGGCAAAGGCTTCTGTCGTCCTGTCTCTTATACACATCTGACGCTGCCGACGAAGAGGATAGTGGAGATCTCGGGGGTGGCCGAATCATAAAAAAAAAAAAAGACGAAAAAAAAAAAACAAAATAGCATGCAATAAGAAAACAACCAACAATTCATATAGGAAA
>OJJE01000442.1_pt1 | contig 12240 bp, 8 predicted proteins | sample 1596091 | NCBI WGS metagenome assembly OJJE01 (sample SAMEA4350129, study PRJEB24818) | metagenome | biome: human; feature: gut; material: faeces | place: Denmark | collected 2013-09 | reverse complement strand
GGTGTATAAGAGACAGGTATTTTGATTTTTTTTTTTTTCAAGCAGAAGACGGCATACGAGATAGGAGTCCGTCTCGTGGGCTCGGAGATGTGTATAAGAGACAGGAGCATACCGAGGCGATGAACGTCATCGACGTCAATTCGGGCAACCGCACCAAGGCCGAGGACAACCAGGAGCAGACCGCCATGGACGTCAATCTGGCGGCTGCGAAGGAGATCGCCCGCCAGCTGCGCCTGCGCGATCTGGGGGGCATCGTCATCATCGACTTCATCGACCTGCACAAGGCGCAGAACAAACAGGCGCTCTTCGACGAGATGGTCAAGCTGATGTCCACCGACAAGGCCAAGCATACGGTGCTGCCGCTCACCAAGTTCGGGCTGATGCAGATCACCCGCCAGCGGGTGCGTCCCGTGGCCGTGGAGGAGGTGTCGGACGTCTGCCCGACCTGCAACGGCACGGGCAAGATCGAGCCTACGGTACTGCTGGACAAGAAGATCGAGAACCAGATATCGTTCCTCACGCAAGACCGGGGACACAAGTATATCAAGCTGGTGGTCAGCCCCTATGTGGCTGCTTTCCTGCGGAAGGGCATCTGGTCGCTGCGCCGCCGCTGGGAGTGGAAATACAAACTCCGCCTGCATGTCGTCGAAGACCAGAGCCTCGGCATCGTCGAGGTGCATTACCACGACGACAAGGATAACGACCTGATTAACAAGTAACACTATGACTGCCAGCGAGCAGCTGGCGCAGTTCGCCGCCGGGTCGAAGGCCCTGCCGAAGTTGTGCCGCGAATATAAGAAGGAGCGCGCAACCGTCCACCTGAAAGAGCTGGTCGGCGGTGCTCTTTCGTTTTATGCGGCGGCGGCAGTGGCGAAAACGGGAGGCGTGCATATCTTCGTGGCCGAAGACCGGGATGCCGCGGCCTACCTGCTGAACGATTTTTACAATCTGCTGGACGAGAAGCAGGTCTATTTCTTCCCGTCGTCCTACAAGCGTTCGGCGGCCTACGGCGCCGAGGATGCCCAGGGCGTGGTGCAGCGCACCACGGCGATGAACGCCGTGCGGGGCTTTACGAAGGGATACCTGGTGGTCTGCACCTATCCCGAAGCGCTGGCCGAACGGGTCGTCGACGCCGCGACGTTGCAGCGCGACACGATTGCCGTGAAGCTCGGCGACAAGATTTCGATCGCCGTGCTGGAAGATGCCCTTGCGGATGCGAACTTCACGCGTGTCGATTTCGTCTACGAACCGGGGCAGTACTCCGTGCGCGGAGGTATCGTCGATGTCTTTTCCTATTCGGAAAGCAAGCCTTACCGGATCGACTTTTTCGGCGACGAGGTCGACTCGATCCGCCGTTTCAATATTTCGAGCCAGCTTTCGGCCGACAAGCTCGACCGGGTGGAAATCGTCCCCAACCTCAATGCCGGCGAGGCACCCCGGGTGTCGTTCGTGCAGTTCGCGGGTTCTTCGGCAACCTGCTGGTTCTACGATGCCGACTACGTGCTGCGCCGTGTCAACGACCTGCGCCGCAAGGTGCTCGCGGACATGGAGGAGCCCGGGCAGATCGACCGCCTGCTGACCAGCCGCAACGTGCTGTTGCGCGACATGGCCGGCAACAGCGTGGTGGCGCTGCGCGACAACCTGCCGGAACGCCCCGCCACGGCGGCCGTGGTGTTCGACACGGCCCCGCAGCCCAAGTTCAATAAGAATTTCGAGATGCTGGCCGACGACATGATCCGCAATTCGCTGCGGGGCTATGCGACCTACATCCTCTCGGAGAACAAGGTGCAGGTCGAACGCCTCGAAAACATCTTCCACCAGATAGGGCGCGGGCAGGCCGCCGTGCGGTCGCTCTCCGTTACGTTGCACGAGGGGTTCGTGGACAACGACCTGAAACTGTGCCTCTATACCGACCACCAGATTTTCGACCGTTACCAGCGCTACCGCATCAACGGCGAGATCCGGCGCGACGAGCAGATGACCGTCGCCGAACTGAACCAGCTCCGCCCGGGTGACTATGTGGTGCATATCGACCACGGCGTGGGGCGTTTCGACGGGCTGGTGAAGATCAACGAGAACGGCAAGGTGCACGAGGCTATCAAGCTGGTATACAAGGACGGCGACGTGTTGTTCGTAAACGTCCATTCGCTCCACCGCATTTCGCGTTACAAGTCCGGCGACGGCGAGCCTCCGAAGGTCTATAAACTCGGCAACGGGGCATGGCAGAAACTCAAGAACGCCGCCAAGAAGGCCGTCAAGGATATCTCGCGCGAGCTGATCGCCCTCTATGCCAAGCGCAAGGCCAGCAAAGGGTTCGCATTCACGCCCGACAGTTACCTGCAGCACGAGCTGGAGGCGTCGTTCCAGTGGGAGGACACCCCCGACCAGCAGACGACCGTCGCGGCCGTCAAGAAGGACATGGAGTCCGACCAGCCGATGGACAGGCTGGTCTGCGGCGACGTGGGCTTCGGCAAGACCGAGGTGGCGATCCGCGCGGCATTCAAGGCTGCCGTGGACGGCAAGCAGGTAGCGGTGCTGGTGCCGACGACGATCCTCGCCCTGCAACACTACCGCTCCTTTTCGGAGCGCCTGCGCGATTTCCCCGTGCGGGTCGAGTATCTCAACCGCACCAAGACCGCCAAGGAGGCGGGGCAGATACGTGCCGACCTCGAATCGGGGCGTATCGACATCCTGATCGGCACCCATAAAATACTGGGCAAGCAGATCAAATTCCGTGACCTGGGGCTGCTGATCATCGACGAGGAACAGAAGTTCGGCGTCGCGGCCAAGGAGAAACTCACGCAGATGGCCGTCAACGTCGATACGCTGACCCTGACGGCGACGCCGATCCCGCGCACGCTGCAATTTTCGCTCATGGGCTCGCGCGACCTGTCGGTCATCTCGACCCCGCCGCCTAACCGCCAGCCGATCGTCACCGAGTCGCATGTCTTCTCCGAGGAGATCATCCGCGATGCCGTCGAGGCCGAGCTCGCACGCGGCGGCCAGGTTTATTTCGTCCATAACCGCGTCGAAGACCTGATGTCCATCCAAGGGCTTATCACGCGCGTATGCCCCAAGGCCCGCGTGGCCGTCGGACACGGCAAGATGCCGGCCGAGAAGCTCGAGAAGCTGATCATGGATTTTATATACGGGGAGTTCGACGTGCTCGTTTCGACCACGATCATCGAGAACGGCATCGACATCCCCAATGCCAATACGATCATTGTCGACAATGCCCAGAATTTCGGCCTGAGCGACCTGCACCAGTTGCGCGGGCGCGTGGGGCGCAGCAATCAGAAAGCCTATTGCTACCTGCTCTCGCCGCCCGAGGAGATGCTGTCGTCCGATGCGCGGCGCCGCCTGCGGGCGATCGAGGAGTTCTCCGACCTGGGGTCGGGGTTCAACATTGCGATGCAGGATCTCGACATCCGCGGCGCGGGCAACCTGCTGGGTGCCGAGCAGAGCGGGTTTATCGCCGACATCGGTTTCGAGACCTACCAGAAGATCATGAACGAGGCGATCGCCGAGCTGCGGGCCGAAGGCTTGCAGGTGGCGGGTCTGGGTGCCGCCGAGCAGGATGTCGTGGAGCAGATGCATTATGTGGATGACGCGCACATCGAAATAGAGGTCGAGGCCGGGCTGCCCGATGCCTACGTGGCACAGCAGGCCGAACGCCTGAAGCTCTACCGCGAGCTCGACTCGACCAAGGACGAAGCCGCGTTGCAGGCCTTCGAGAGCCGCCTGGCAGACCGTTTCGGCCCCCTGCCGCGCGAAGCGCAGGAACTGCTCAACGTCGTGCGCCTGCGCTGGGAGGCGATCCGCCTCGGCATCGAGCGGGTGAAGGTCAAGAACGGGCTGATGATCCTCCACTTCGTCGGCGAGCAGAACTCGCCCTATTACAAAAGCGATACCTTTATGGAGTTGCTCCGCAAGGTCACGCAAAATCCCGCCAGATTTGTGCTCAAACAGCACAATAATCGTCTGGCGATGACCGTTAGGAATGTCAAAGACATTGAGGACGGGTATAAAACACTGCAACAGCTTTGAATTTAGTCGTAGATTTCGGGAACACCCTGGTAAAACTCGCGGTTTTCGACAAGGGGGAGCTTGTCGCGCAGCGCTGCATGGAGCGGTTGCACCCGTCGGTGCTCGAAGAACTGCTCTCCGAATGGCCCGTGCGCCGCGCCGTGGTGGCGTCGACGCGCGGCGAGGTCGATGACGTGGCGGCGATGCTCCGCCGGCGGGTGGATTATCTGCTGGAGTTCACCTCCCAGACCTCCGTGCCCATCGGCAACGCGTACCTTACGCCCGAGACGCTGGGGCGCGACAGGCTGGCCGCAGCCGTCGGTGCGACGGTGCTCTATCCGGGTGAGAACGTGCTGATCGTCGATTTCGGTACGGCGGTGACCATAGACCTGGTGACGGCCGACAATACGTTCCGGGGCGGCTGCATCTCCCCGGGGGTGAAGACGCGTTTCAGGGCGCTGCACGATTACACGGCCAAGCTGCCGCTGTGTGCCGCGACCGAGGATGAAGGACTCTCGGGGCTCACGACCGAAGAGGCCATCGAGTTGGGCGTGATGAACGGGATCGCCTTCGAAATCGAAGGTTATGTCGTGCGCATGCGGGAACAAATCGACGGCCTGTGCGTAATTTTTACCGGCGGGGATGCAAAATTCTTTGTTAAACGAATTAAAAATACGATATTTGCAAACTGTAATCTGGTCTTTTGCGGATTGAATAGAATTTTAGAGCACAATGCAAGTGAAGAACACCTTGATTAAGCTGGTTGTCGCGGCAGCCGTGATGCTTCCTTATGCCGTATCGGCCCAGACAAGCAGTATTAACGCATTCTCTCCCTATACGATGTACGGCGTCGGCGAGATCAATACGCCCGGTACGACGCAGATGCGCTCGATGGGCGGCGTCGGGGTGGCCATGGGTACTCCGGGTAAAATTAATCTGCTCAACCCTGCAGCGTACAGTACCATCCCGCAAAAGAGCTTCCTCTTCAGTTTCGGCCTCGAGGGACAGAATTACTACAATTCGCAGAAGGTGGACAATGTGTCCAAAAACACGGCCTATAATACGTTCAATTTCCACGATATCGCGTTCCAGATGCCGGTCGCCAAGAAACTCGGGCTCGGGTTCAGCCTCACGCCTTACAGCTCGGTGGGCTACCGTACCAAGTATACCCAGGACTACGACCCGAACGATCCGGTTTGGGGCAATGTGGGGCGCGTGCAGTACGTCTATCAGGGCGAGGGCGACGTGACGGAGGTCAAGGTCGGCCTGGGCTGGGAGATTTTCAAGAATTTCTCGTTGGGTGTCGCGGCGCAGTATTATTGGGGCGACATCGACCGCAGCTTCGTGATGACCCCGACGCCGATCACGGGCGACGGAACCTTCTCGTCGACGGTCGGCAGCGACAATTACAGCATTTCGAGCATCAAAGGACAGGTCGGTGTCCTTTGGAAGGCTGTCATGAACCAGAAACGCATGCTGACGTTCGGCGCTACGTATGATTTCGGCGGCAACCTGAATCCCGATGTGACCAAGCGGATCTATATCGGCGACCTGTATAATTCGACCGTGAAGGGCGATACGACCCATTTGGCACTTGCCTTGCCGCGTCAGCTTTCGGTGGGGGCTTATTATATGACCTCGAAATGGACGATCGGGCTTGACTATGTCTATCAGAACTGGACCGGCGGCAATAAGGCGACCGAAATGACCGGGATCAGCGGGCCGGACAAATCTGCATACGAAGTGGCCTATACCAATACGAGCATGGTGAAGATGGGCGTGGAGTATACGCCGAACTATTACGACGTGCGCAGGTTCATGAAACGCTGGGCCTACCGGGCGGGTTTCCGTTACGGAACCTACAACCAGACCTACGACGGCAATAAAATCGGCGAATACGCCGTTACGTTGGGTGTAGGGGTGCCTGTGAAGTTCCTCGGCAGTTCGACCATCGACGTGGGCGTGGAATACGGACGTCGCGGCTATAACCTTTCCGAGCGTCTGGGACTGGTGCGGCAGCAGTATTTCAAATTCTCGGTCGGATTCTCGCTCTTTGCGGGTGCCGAGAACGGGGAATACTGGTTCCGCAGGCCGAAATACGATTAGTTTTTGAGCCGGAAAATTGCACGTCCGAGGAATTAGTAGTAACTTGCGACCCCGACACGGAGGTAGTTTAACTGACGAAAACAATTATAAGTATAAGAAATACAAAAATTAATCTCTGACCGATGAAAAACGTAAAATTTCTGCTTTCTGCCGCTTTGGTGTTTTTGGCTTCGGCGGCTTTGGCTCAGGATTTCAGTGCCCCGCAATATGCGAAATGGGGCGCTACTCCCGAAGAGCGTGAACAGAACATTCTGAACAGTAATTTCCTGAAAGAATCGTGCGACAACCGTGACTACGATGCCGCTGCACACTACCTCAAGGGGCTTATCGACAAGATACCCGATGCAGCGGAGTCGATCTACCAGCGCGGTGCCGTCGTGTATAAGAACAAGATCAACCGTGCCAAGAGCGTGGCGGAGAAGAACATGTTCATCGACTCGCTGATGCTGATGTACGATATGCGTGCCCAGTATTTCGGCGATAACGTCAAGCCCGGCAAGACGGCCTTTATCCTCGACCAGAAGGCGCGCGAGTTCCTGCGCTACAAACCCAACGACCGCAAGGGCATCCGCGAGGCATTCCGCGCGGCAATCGCGCAGGGCGGCGACAGCACCGACCCCGAAACCGTGGTGGCCTATTTCTCGAACCTCTGCGAGGATTATAAGAATACCGACGAGGTGATGCCCGATGAGATCATCGCCGAGTACGACCGCCTGACCCCGTTCTTCGAGAAGAACCCCGAGGCCGGCGATTACAAGTCGCAGTTCGACGCGGCTTTCGGCCTGAGCGGCGCGGCCAGCTGCGAGAACCTCGAAAATCTGTTCCGCGGCAAGCTGGAGGCTGCTCCCGACGATGAGGCGTTGCTGGCGCAGGCCGTAGCCCTGATGTCGCGTGCCAAGTGCGACGGCGATTTCTATTTCTCGATTGCCGAGAAATACTATACGGTGAAACCTTCGTCCGAAACTGCGATGTTCCTTGCGCAGGCCTTCCAGAGCAAGGGCGACTATACGAAGGCCATGAAATACCTCAATGAAGCGCTTGCCGTCGAGACGGATCCCGCTGAGCGTCAGCTGCTGCTGGTGCGCATGGCGCTGGTAGGTTTGGTTTCCAACGACATCCAGGGCGCCGCATCGGCTGCCCGTCAGGCCCGCGATCTGAACCCCGAGGACGGTGTGCCGTATTTCGTACTGGCCCAGTGCTACGGCATTTCGGCAGCTCATTGTGAAGGTTTCGCCGGGCCGGCTACCTTCTGGGCAGCCTACGACACGATGGCTAAGGCCGTCGAGCTGCTGCCGAGCGATTCGGAATACCGCGAACCTGCCAAAACCTCGATGAACGCATTCCGCAGCCGTTTCCCGACTTCGGAGGAGTGCTTCTTCAACGAGTTGCAGGAAGGCGCACGCTATACCGTCAACTGCGGTACGGCTGCCGGTGTGTCGACTACTGTGCGTCCCCGCTAATTGATGGACAGATTTATCGCAAGATACGTGATGGTAGCACTCTCCGTTGTGGGGAGTGCTATCTTGCTATTCTCTTGCGAGCGTGAAGAAGAACCCGAATCGGAGTCCCGGATAGAGATGATGATGACCGAATACAGCGAAAACCTGTCGGTTGTCATGTCGCAGAACGGCCGCCGTTCGTATCATTTCAAAACCCCGCTGCTCGAAGGTTATTCGCTGGCGCGCGAGCCTTACCGCGAGTTCCCCAAGGGTGTGGAGATGACGACCTATAAGAACGATTCGCTCTCGTCGGTCGATGCCGTGCTGACGGCCAACTATGCGATCCATTACGAGACCCGCGACCTGTGGGAGGCGCGGGGAAATGTCGTGGTAGAGAAATCGGACGGCAAGAAACTCTATACGCAACAGTTGTTCTGGAACGCGCGAACCAAGAAAATCTATTCGAACGTCGATTCGAAAATCGTGCAGAACGACGGCCGCGACGTGTTCATCGGCGAAGGTTTCGAGTCGGACGAGGAGTTTAAGGACTGGCGCTTCCGCCGTATGAAGGGGCGCATGGAGGTCGAGGTCAAACCTAACGAATCGGACTCTACGGCGGTGGCCGAACCTGCCGGCCGGACTTCGGATTCGCCCCGCCCTGCGACAGACCACCCTGCGACAGACCGGCCTGCCGCTCCGGTTGCGGCGCGGCCCGCGGCACCGCTTTCCGAGGAGCCGCCTTTGGCTGCACCAGCTGTCCGCCCCGACGGGGAGGAGGAGCTCCGCCCGGCCGAACCGATCGGTGAGATACAGCCGCTGCGGCGTGCCGTACATGCGGACGAAGCGGGGGAGTAACCCAAAATAAACAGGACGATGCTTACTTCGGTCATACTGATTGTCTTAATGCTGTTATTGTCGGCATTCTTTTCGGGCATGGAGATCGCTTTCACGAGCAAGAACCGCCTGAAACTGGAGATCGACCGCAAACAGAGCCGCATGTTCGACCATATCGCGGAGATTTTTTCCCGCCACCCCGGGCAGTATATCACCACGATACTGGTGGGCAACAACATTGCCCTGGTCATCTATTCGCTTTACATGTCGTTGCTGCTGCGCGGCATCTTCTATGCGCTGGGGTGGGAAAGCATCGCCCGTAACGGTTCGGTCGCCATCGAAACGGCCGTGTCGACCGTCATCATCATCTTTGCTGCGGAGTTCCTTCCCAAGTCGATCTTCCGCAACAACCCCAACTTCTATTACCGCGCCCTGGCGCCGGTGATCTATTTCTTTTACCTGCTGCTCTATCCGATCGCCCGCCTCACGACGCTCATATCGCATGGTATCCTGCGCCTGGCGGGGCGCCGTGTCGAGGAGCGGGCCGTGTCGCACAGCTTCGGCCGCGACGATCTCGCGGCACTGCTCGATACCAATACGTCGGAACCGCGTCCCGAGCCGGACAACGAGTTCAAACTTTTCCAGAATGCGCTGGATTTCGCCGACCTGCGGGTTCGCGACTGCATGGTGCCGCGTGTGGATGTCGAGGCGGTGGATATCGACGACACGTCGATCGGGCAGCTCACGGCGCGGTTCGTCGATTCGAAATATTCGCGTATTTTCGTCTGGCGCAAGAGCATCGACAACATCGTCGGTTATGTCAATTCGAAGAGCCTGTTCACGCGTCCGGCCAATATCGCCGACGTGATGATGCAGGTCAATTTCGTGCCCGAGACCATGCCGCTGCAGCTGATGTTGCAGAATTTCATCAAGCACCGCAGCAACATCGCCGTGGTGATCGACGAGTTCGGCGGGACGGCGGGCGTCATTTCGCTCGAGGACGTGCTCGAACAGATTTTCGGCGAGATCGAGGACGAACACGACATACCCGATCTTACCGAAAAGCAGGTCGGCCAGGACGAGTATGTCCTCTCCTGCCGGCTGGAGGTGAAATACCTCAATGAAAAATACGGGCTGGGGATCGAAGAAAGCAAGGAATACGATACGCTGGCGGGCTTCATCATCTTCAATTACGACGGGATCCCGACCGCTGGGGAAACGGTTTTCATCGGCGGCCTGCAGTTGCGCATACTGCGTACGACGCGTTCGCGTATCGAGCTGGCGAGGGTCAAGAAATTGTAGGAATTTTTATATTATAATAAAGGCCTTTTCCGAATAAATTTTACTACCTTTGACTGCTAATTCGAAACAAACGAATAATTAACGATTTATATGGCAAGTTTAAACACTCTTCGCACCAAGTTCGGCATCGTGCTGTCGATTGTCATCGCAGGCGCCCTCTTGGCTTTCATTCTCTCCCTGAAGACCGAAATGGGCTTCTCGGGTAACGACCCCCGGGTCGGTGTCATCAACGGTAAAAAAATCAACTATTCGGAGTACTACAACCAGTACGAGCAGATCAAGGCGCAGAGCGGCGCCCAGGAAAGCGACGAACAGCAGTCCGCCATGCTCGCCAATGCTGCATGGCAGGCCCTGATCGGCAAGTATGTGCTGGAACCCGGTTTCGACAAGATGGGGCTGCGCGTTACGGAGCCCGAGCGTCTGTCGATGGTCAGCGGCCAGCATCCGTCGCAGGCGTTCTACAACGCCTTCGCCGATCCCCGCACGGGTGAGTACAACGTGGCTGCCGTCGGACAGTTCCTCGCGCAGGCCGAAACGAATGCGCAGGCACAGCAGGCGTGGGCGCAGCTCAACGAGCAGGCCCGCATGGAGCGTGAGATCGCCAAGTACCTCGGCCTGATCAAGGGCGGTGTATATGTCAATGCACTCGAAGTCGCGAACGGTGTGAATGCGGCCAACAATACCTATTCCGGGAAATGGGCCGGCAAGAAATATTCGGCTGTCCCCGATTCGCTGATCCAGGTGAAGTCCGGCGACATCAAGGCATACTACAACAGCCATAAGGATATGTTCAAGCAGACTCCCTCGCGTACGCTGTCGTATGTCGTGTTCGAGGTTACCCCCACGGACGACGATATGCTCGCTCTCGAAAAGAGCGTTGCCGAGGTGGGCGCACAGTTCGCCGCTACGGAGGAGCTGAAGTCGTTCGTACGTGCCAACCGCAACGGCAAGATCGCCGATACCTATGTTTCGGCGGCTCAGCTTTCGGAGGACGAGGCCAAGGCACTGCTGGCGGGTGAGACTTACGGCCCCGTGCTGAAGAACAACCAGTGGACGATGGCCCGTGTGCTGGATTCGAAAATGGTGCCCGATACGCTGGGAATCCGCCATATCGTGCTGCCCTATACGCAGGAGGCGCTGGCCGACAGCCTGCTGACGGTAATCAAGGGCGGTGCCGATTTCGCACAGCTCGCCTCGCAGTATTCGGTATACGAAGCTACGGCAGCCAACGGCGGCGAAGTGGGCGTGGTGCCCTTCTCGGCTTTCACGGGCGAATTCGTTGCCGCGCTGGCCAATGCCAAGCGGGGGGACGTGGTGAAGGTCGCTTCGGGCGATGCCATCCAGCTGATGCAGGTGTACCGTGCCAACAAACCTTCGAAGCACATGCAGGTGGCGACGATCACCTATCCCGTCGAGGCTTCGGCTGCGACGCGCCGCAATGCCCACAACCTGGCCGGCACTTTCTCGGTGAATGCCAAGGGCTCGGTCGAGGCGTTCAACAACGCCGCTTCGGAAGCGGCCGTTACTCCTCGTGTCGCCTCGCTGGCGCAGGGCGAGCGTACGATCCGCGGCCTGGAGGATTCGCGTGAGGTTGCCCGCTGGGCTTACGGTGCCGAGACGGGCGATCTTTCGGAAATCTTCACCGTCGGAAACGACTATGTGGTCGCTACGCTGACCGAGATCGATGACAACGAGTATACCCCGATCGACAAGGTGGCTGCGCAGGTTCGCGCCCAGGTTCTCCGGGACAAGAAATACGATTACATCACCAAGCAGATCGCCGGTACGACGCTCGACGAGCAGGCTGCCAGCCTCGGTTCCGAGGTCGCCGATTTCGACGGCGTGACTTTCGGTGCCTTCTACGTGAACGGCCCGGGTGTCGAGCCCCGTCTGGTAGGCGCCATCGCTTCGACGACCGAGAAAGGCGTCCTGTCGGCTCCGGTGAAGGGCATGTCGGGGGTTTATGTTTTCCAGGTGGATGACATCCAGACTTCGGACAAGCAGACTGCCGAGGGCGAGAGGGTGCGTGCGCAGGCCATGGCCGAGAGCATGGCGCAGCAATTCTCGGTGCAGGCCATCCAGCAGATGGCCAACATCCAGGATCTGCGCGGCGAATATTTCTAAGCCTCGGATAAAAAATACGATATAGTTTTGAACGCCGGAATATTCCGGCGTTCTTTTTGTTATTTTTGCGTATATTTAGAAGTCGTATCAAAACATATCGCATACAATTATGAATAATTTTGTTTATCACAATCCGACGAAACTGGTTTTCGGCAAAGGGCAGATCGCTCAGCTCGCAAAGCTGATTCCTGCCGGCAAGAAGATCATGATTACCTGCGGCGGTGGCAGCGTGCGCCGCAACGGCATTTACGACCAAGTCGTCAAGGCCCTCGAAGGCCGTGACTGGGTCGAATTCTGGGGCATCGAGCCCAACCCGTCGGTCGAGACCTGTCTCTTATACACATCTCCGAGCCCACGAGACGGACTCCTATCTCGTATGCCGTCTTCTGCTTGAAAAAAAAAAAAAAAA
>OJJE01000436.1_pt1 | contig 12339 bp, 9 predicted proteins | sample 1596091 | NCBI WGS metagenome assembly OJJE01 (sample SAMEA4350129, study PRJEB24818) | metagenome | biome: human; feature: gut; material: faeces | place: Denmark | collected 2013-09 | reverse complement strand
ATCGTTCTTTGGTGTTTTCTTTGTTGTTTTTTTTTTTTATTTTTTTGTTTTTTTTTTTTTCTTTTTTTTTTTTGTTTTTTGTTTTTTTTTTTTTTTTTTTCAAGCAGAAGACGGCATACGAGATAGGAGTCCGTCTCGTGGGCTCGGAGATGTGTATAAGAGACAGGTCCGAACTCGTTTAGATCCCTATCTTTATCCGTCAGAATCTTTTCCGCTTCGTTGACCAGCTCTTTCATTTCCAGGAGCTCTGCCGTGCGATCCCGCAGGTTTGATCTCGTCTCCACCTGAATTTCGAAGGAGTATCTGGAAAATCCTGTAAAAAACAGCAGAAGCGACGCGTTCAGTTTTCTTTTTCGAATCGGGTAAATAACAAGCGGCTCCACTCGAAAGCCATCCGCGTCAAGCAGAATTTTATTTAATCCACCGTGGGCTGCAGCAATCTGATCCTGTACACCGCCTACCTCACCGCACAGATCCCGTTCCAGATGGATCGCTTCCTTTGCCAGATCTTCCTTACTGATATACTGCCCTTTGATCGAATGGAATGCATTCAGCAATCCGATAGCAAAGGAGCTGCTCGTCCCCAGGCCGGAGCGCGCCGGCAGATCCACCTCATAGGACATGCGGATCTCATGCATATCGAGATATTTCATTGCTTCCCGGATCAGCGGATGCCGGATATCCTTCAGGTTGCTGACCTGTTCGATCTCGGAATGAATCAGCTCCGAAGAATAATTGAAAAATCGCGGCAGATGTCTGACATGAACATAACAGAATTTATCAAAGGTAGTGGACAGCACAGCTCCACCATGCTCACAGTAAAATTCCGGAAAATCCGTTCCTCCTCCGAAAAAGGACATTCTCAGTGGTGTTTTCGTAATAATCATTGTTTTTTCCTTCCCTCATCCATCTGTATGTAATCCTGCTATAAAACAGTTACTTTCTTTCCAATTTCCAGAGCAGCCATTGCGACAAATACCCTATCTGCGTCCAGAACAGCAGCGAAAGTGCTCTCTTTTTCCGGTAAGCGGTCAACACCTGCCTGTGGGAAACAGGAAGCTGCAGCTGTTCTAAATGAATTCCACTCATCAGATACTGTATGGCTTCCTTCGCAAAACACTCCCTCGCAAGCTCCTTTCCCTTTTGAAAGCTTCCGATCCTGTCATACTTTAAAAGCTCCTCCAGCAGTACCACAGACACCAGATAGGCTCTGTGATAATTCAACTGTTCTGCAATCTTCGGCATTTTTTCCCTTGGAAAAATCTTTTCCAAATACCGGTAAAGGATTACATATTTTTCCGCAGCCGCTCCCGTGTCCTGCTTTGTCATCGCATCCTTCCGGATCCGATAATGATAAAAGATCTCATCGGAATAAATAAAAACGCTCCCGGCATCCATCAGGCACGGATAGGTGCACGCCATATCCTCCCCCAGTGAAATGCTGTCATCGATGGGAAGAAGATTTTTCAGAAGGATGTCCCTCTGAAACCATTTATTCCATACAACCGGATAAATTCCCGGCCGGTAAAAATGCCCGGAATACAGCATTTTCTCCCGCAGCTTTTCAAGCTTTTCTCCTGTATAAAGCCCTGCTGCCGCCGGATTTTCCAAAATTTCCTGTCTGCCATCACTTTCCACTTCCACAAAAGCCCCTGTCACCAGGATATCTGCTTCGGTTTTTTCCGCCAGTTCATACAAGGTCCGATACATTCCTTTGTCGATCCAGTCGTCGCTGTCCACAAAAGTAATATATTTTCCGGAAGCGATCCTTGCTCCCGCCTTGCGTGCCCTTACAAGACCGCCGTTTTCCTGATGAATGACCCGGATCCGTCCGTCCTTTTTTGCGTAATCATCGCAAATTTTCGGACATCCGTCCGGTGAACCATCGTCTACCAGAATGATCTCCATATCCGCAAAGTCCTGCGACAAAATACTGTCTACACATACCTTTAAATATGGCTCAACCCGATAGATCGGTACGATCACACTTAAAAAAGGCATTTTTGTTACCTCCTGCCTGCTAAAAATCCTTTCGCCCTGTCAAGCAGATCCTTTCGTTCCCAGCTTTTCCGGTAAAGGATTCGCATAAGGATGCCAAAGCAGGCTGTATACGCACAGCCGTTTACGATCAGCCAGCCGATATTTCCATCCGGTATTTTACCGCATATTTTTATGGATATCAAAATCACAGCCATTGCGATGGCCGTGCGCCCCACATACCGTACAAAATAATCCCGGAGCTTTCGCTTCCAGTCTTTTTTCATGCCATAACGCATCAGCACATAGGGCTCTACCCAGAAGCTCGTCGTCAGCGTACTGACAATTGTTCCAAGGAAAATACCTGCCACCTCGAACCGTCTGACAAGAATCACCGATACGATCAGATTCACAATTCCCTCTGCGATGGATTTATAGCGGTCGTACCAGAACAGACCCATGGCCTCCCGAAAAATCAGATTCGTCTGCCGCATTCCATTCAGGTAAAAGTTCGCCACAATGATCCATACGATTGACATCGGGAACAGGTAGCCTGCTCCGAAAAATACCCGAATAAACGGATTATACAAAAACAGCAGACCGCCTGCTATATAGCTGTAGATCAGATACATCAGAAAATCCGCCGTCCGATACACTTCATGGATCCTGCCTTCCTTCTCCGTCGCACCGAGATTTCCCACACTCGCCGAAAATGCTTCGAGAATTCTGGTCAGCAGCGAGTTAATGTTCGTCATGATCATACTGTAATTGGAATAGATTCCAACGCTTGCCAGTCCTACAAAGGCGCTTACCAGCAGGTTATCCGTTCCCTGTACAAAGATCGCCCCCAGCTTGTGCATGAACATCGCCTTGATATTTCTGGTAATTCCTTCTCTTATCTGGGGCTCGGGCAGCTCATGGTACTTTTTCAGGTAAGGATATTCCCGGTCGGCATGCCACGCGATCATGATATAAACAAACAGATTACAAACCAATTGTATTCCGAGATACAGCATAAAATTCTGCGTCAGCACCAGCACCAGGATTTGGATCAGCATCTGGATCAGATGCATTGCCTGCTCCCATACGACTTTTATGTAAGATCTCTGATCCGCCATAAAAATCGAACACTTATAGGAAAAGAGATAGCTCAGGACAGAATTTGCAAGGTACATCAGATAAATCAGCCTAAGATGCGGCACCGACTGCCCCTTGACCAGATGATCCAGAAACGGAAACAGCGCCATCCCGATGCCTGCAACCGCCACCGCCACCCTCCGGTACATCTGCTTATACAAATTCATCAGCCGCCCGATCTGATCTCTGTCATTTTCTGCAAGCGGCTTGTACAGACTGAAAACTATCGCAGAACCGATTCCAAGCTCTGCCAGCGACAGCATACCGATGACATTGCCAAACAGCCCATTGACGCCCAGATATTCCGCAGACAGGTAATGTATAAAGACAATTCGGTTCACAAACGAAATAATAAAACTAAGCCCCTGTCCGCCAAAGCCCACAAACATGTTTATCAGCGATTTCTTTGTTCTCATGTTGTCATCTCACTTCTGTTTTTTGAAAGCTGACGTGCAGGAACTCCTGCCAGAACCGCTCCTGCCTCTGTACAGGAACGGATCACCACTGCACCTGCGCCGATCCTGACAGAATCCGCCAGTTCGATCCTGCCGATCACACTCGCCCCTATCCCAAAGTCTGCGTTGTCACCAATCGTTGCTGCAGCGCCGTTTCCTCCGTCATTTCCAATCACATTGTTTCCATGGAACGTACAGTTTTTTCCAACTCTTGCATTGGCAGGAACGATAACATTGGGATGCCAGACCAGCAGCCCCTCCTGACAGCTTCCCGGTTCGATCCAAAGCCCCGTCTTTTCTCCCAGAAGATTTCGCCTGCGGCGCCACCAATAGTGCATCAGCTTATGCCAGGCTCCGTCCTGTGACGTATGGTATTCCTCCATACGCAGCGCCCGGATGTACCTCCAGAACAGATAGTATGGCTCCCGGCACAGTCTCCCACGCAGCGTCCGCCCTTTTATTCCGAGCTCTGTCCGCCCATAGTCTGCCGCAAGATATCTTTTTAAATCTTCCTTCGTCTGTATCATGTCAGTTCTCCTTTGCGCACCTCTGTCGTATATCCCTGTACTCCAGCAGCCCTGCTGCCGCCAGAGAACAGAGCAGTACGCCAATCGTCGAAATCAGGTCAGGCTGTCGGCAGTCCCTGCGTAGTATCCGCAAAAATAAAAAGACGAACAGCATGTGCACCAGAAACAGATCCCGACTCATGCGTCTGAGTACACCGGCAAACACTATAGGCATTCTGCGCTCGCCATCTCTACAGGATGTCCGTCTCACATGCACCATCCATTCAAATGCAAAAACACAGCATATCGGGCGCAAAATCTCACTCCAGACCGTGCCGTAAAGCATCAGACCAGACACAGCGCAGGCTATCGCACCAGCTGCCGGCAGCACCGGGTGTACTCCCGACAAAATACCTTTTTTACGCAACGGTACAACTGCTGCATTCTGCCTGTCTGCACTATACATGCCCCATGCAATAAACAAAAATCCAAAAAACAGAGCATTCTGCGTACTGTAAAAAAACCTGTAATAAACCTGCCCCCATGCCGTCTGTGCAGACTGTCCGACAAAAATGCCGATGCCATACAGCACTGCTCCAATCAGCACAATTACGCGAGGCGATATCCTGACAGGAGTCCGGATCAGAACATATAACAGCAAAAGAGACCAGAGCATCGCTGGAAAATACCAAAACATCCAGGTATAATAATGAACCCCTGTCACAAAGAAATCCCATATCAGCTTCCCGATCCCCCGGACGAGTCCCTCCTGATATACGATAAACTCGCCATACACAGAAATCGGCAGGTAAATCATGCTCCAGATCAGATAGGTCTTTACATAGCTGAACCACTTTTTTCGAAATGCTTCCGGCTGACAGTCCCGTTCTAATTTGTTAATGGGATACATCGTAAAAAAGCCGTGGGAGGCAAAAAATGCGGCAAGTCCAATATCCCGTATCAGAAAAACAATATATCGGAACAGCTCATTATCAAAAAGATATGCAATATTACAATGAATCAGAATAAACCAGATCGCTGCCAGAAATTTTATGACATCCAGTACAGGATACTCTGCAGTCGTTTCTTTTCTCATTCTTTTCTCCAAAACTGTTCCAATGCAGCTTCATAGGCATCTGCCGATCGCTCTACTGAAAAGTCAAGAGAGCGTTTCTTTAAAAGCTCCTGATCCTGCGTCTGCGCAAGGGACTTTAATATACCGTCTGCCAGTGCTTGTTTATCCTCCATTGGTACCAGTACACCATATTTTCCCTCTGCCAGAATTTCCCTCGGTCCACATGGACAGTCCGTGCTTACCACTCGCGCTCCGCACGCCAGTGCCTCGATCAGAACGGTTGGCAGTCCTTCGTACCGGGAGCTTAATACCACGCAGTCCGCCTTTGCATAATACGCATACGGATTACTCACATACCCTGCAAATTCAACAGCTTCTTCTATTCCAAGCTCCTTTGACTGTTCTTTTAAAGCAGCTAAAAGCTCACCAGTTCCCAGAAGCAACAGCCGATAATCTCCCTTTTGACGCAGCAGCTGTAGCGCACGAAGCATCAGCTGATGATTCTTCTGATAACTCAGTCGTCCGGCAAGAACGATGGTATGAAAGCTGCGCCCCTCCTGTAACCACGGATGCTCCACCGGCTGCTGCGCCAGTCGAAATACCTCCTGCGAAATAACCGGATTATAAATTGTCTTTACATGGGCCGGATCAGACCGGCAAGCCTTGATATAATCCAGCCGGGCCGCCTCTGAAACAGTGATCACACCGTCCATCCGTCTGTCCATTACCGGAAACAAAAGCTCCCGGATCTTCTGAAAGCTGTGAACCTCCATGGACAGTGTATTGTGTGATACCTCGATCAGCGGGATTCTTTTCGGATTGGCAAACGTGGCTGCCGCCGCTACCATACTCATCTCTGTCGTAATGCTCAGCATCAGATCAAATTCCCTACTCCTGAGAAGTTTACGCAATACGCTGATATTTTTCAGATTCCTGTAAAGCTTTCCTGCCTGCATCAGCTTCATATCAAGCACCGGAATATCCTCTTGCAGCAGTACCCGTGTCTCCCCTGCATCCTCCCGGACACAGAATGTCACCTCATAACCTCTTTTATACAGCTCATTTGCAAGAATAACCGTCATCCGTTCTGCGCCGCCGCCATCAAACCGATGCATGAAAATACAAATTTTTTTTATCCCCATGTGTGTCTCTTCTCCGTCTGTATCCCGTCTTCAAAATGCCATCCAGCCATCAAAAGAGCCATTGTGATATTGGCAGAAAACAGGTTATAGGTATTTTCTGTCAGATATGTACAGAACCAGAATACCGACATACAGAGAGCCATTGCTCCCAGCTCTGCATTTTTTTTCTGAAACATGCGCACACGTCCAACATTCATGGAAATCAGCCAGAGCAGATAGCCCACAAACCCCAGCTCAATATACTGACGCAAAAAGTCATTGTGCAGATCCGTAACTTCAACCGCCAGCTTAAGTCCACCGTTCTGCAGCATTCTCGTTATCCATCCAAGTCCCTTTCCCAAATAAAACGGTCCAAAGGAATAATATGCAGCAAGTCCGTCATACATCAGATTTCTCGCATTTGTATTGACTCCCGTCTCTGCTGTAAGCACATCCAGCCAACCGTCCCGGATCATCCAGACATAAAGCAGCGCGATCACAACAAGCACCCATTCGCAGATATTCAGGGCAAATTTTAAATCGATCCTACGGAATAATTTCAGCAGCAGCCCAAGCATGAGAGAAAAAACCAGCGCAAGAAGTGCGCTTCTTTTAAACGAAACAAGAAAGAAGAACAACGACAGCGCCATATAAAACCAATATCTCTTTTTTCTGGCTGTAACCGTCAGCAGAAAAAATACAAAAAAAGCGCCGAAAGAATAGGGGAGGTTCGTACCCTCCATTCGGATCATCAGGTCACCCGTCTGACCTGCAAAGCTCATCATCAGCTCCATAAACTGTCGGAAAAATTCAGCTATACCGCCTGCCCGGATTACCTCAAGCATCGTAATCGTATTGGCAAGCGCCATTGCTCCAAAGTTTAAAAGAATTCCCTTTTCCCCAAACAGATAAAGGGTTGCCATCGCCACCAGCACTGCGATGACCTGATAAACCGCATAGAAAATACCTCTTCTCATGATATTGGGCTCCGACCAGTCGATGACCCACACGATCATGGAAATAAAGACGCTGAAAAAATAGGGGAAGGCGAGTCCAAGACCATACCTTCCCACCAGGAGCATCCGCTCTACCTGAGGGCGGAATAAAAAGCTGACCGCCCCCAGAAAAATAATCGCCAGACCCGGCAGATAACAGTACATGATCGTTATTTTGCCAACCTTGATCCCACTGTCCGGAAATTTCATCAAATAGAACATTCCTGCCGCCAGTACCAGATATAAGACCTTTGGCAGAAGTTGTTTTTTATCCTTCAATCATCGATCCTCCTGCCTGCAGAATAGAGTTTGAGCCGGTTTCAGTCCATGCATCGCATTCATCAAAAGCAGCTTGATCCGGTATACACCCGAGCTGGTAGATTCCACACTGCCGCAGTCATATTCGATCTTGCACTCTACTGCTTCGTTATACTCTGCTGCCTCATGCTCCAGATATCCAACATAAGCATCCATATGCTCTTTCGTCATATTTTTTGTAAAAATAACGTACTGTCCAACACTGTTCAATGCGATAAAACAATCCTCCCCTACCGGGAAAATTTCTTTTATCATCTCATTGAACTTCAACAGCATGTTGTCCATCGTCTCTCTTCCATATCTGCTGTTTTTCTCTTTCATTTTGGAGACACGCAATACAATACAGCAGAAATGCTGCGGAACGAGCCGGTTTGCATACCCCTCCATAAACTTGTCACAGCCAATACGGTTGGGCAGATCGTACTTCCGATCCTTGTACATGTAGAAATCCACAATATCCCCAAGACGTCCGATCACAACCGCTGCCGCACAGAAAATGCACAGGAAGATGATCACAACAATTCCCGTATACAACAGTATCCGACGGTTTGCAACTACAACAATGTTGCTCAGCAGGCTGATATTTTCCGCGCCCGCATACTCATTGTATTCTGCATTTACCTGATCCATCAGGGTATACAGCTCATTTGTCTGGCTGACAAGATCTGCCAGCATCGCAGCAGTGTTGTCTACGACCTCCTGAGAAGCTGTTTTCACGCCTGTCGGAGCGGCAGGGACTTCAGCATCATCCGCAGCATCTGCAGTGTCGCTCTGCTCGTCTGCTGCAGCTTTTTCTGCATCTGAACTATCTGTCTCGGGAGCATCCAGCTTCACAACCGTCCCTACACTTGCTTCTCCGGAATAAATCTCCATGATGTATTTGCAGTACGCGGTGTCGATCAGCGCCCATTCAAAATCCTTGCGGTTGTTCACATAATCCTTCATCAGAACATCGTATTCAACGGTCTGATCGATATTGGAATGATCCTCCTGTCCTGTATCATGCACCATCTCCAGAATATAATCCGCTTTGATATCGGTGTTTCCTGATTCGCGCATCATGGTTACATAAGAATCAATGACCGCATTGATCGCATCGATCTCTGTCTGGCTTGCATTGTTTTCCAGATGATAGCTTTCAATTCGATTCTGATATTTTGCAAGCAATGCCTCTCTGTTTTTGGTCACCTGATTATTCAGGATATACGCAAACACATTAGAAACCTCTGTGCTCTTCAAAAAGGAGAATTTCTGATACAGATCAGAAAATGAATAGCCATTTTCCGCGCTTCTGAAATTATTGTTTTCATTGTATCGGTTCTCCACGCTCTCCAGTGCATCGTTAATGGAGTTTTCCAGAAGCTCTGCCATTTCCAGATAATCATAATCTCTTGCGTTGACATCGGAAATATCATTTGCCGCGAGGCTCGTATTGATATGATTTTCACCATAGGTCTGAATATACACATCCAGCATGTTATCCAGCACCTGTCTTGCAAATTTCTCCGGCTGATCGGAATCATTACGCTTTGCAGTAAAGGTAACATAATACTTCGTCGGCTTAGATTCTACCGTCTCACCGGCTTCATTTTTTGCCTCCGCAACTGCCTTATCCTCTTCGGAAACGATTTCGTTGATGGAAACTCTGGAACGGAGCTCATCCAGGTTATGATCATCATAGTTTAGGCCCATCCGTTCAAATACCCTTGACATAACCTGAGAAGAATAGATCTCCGACACATCGATCTGACTGCCGTCCGGAGCCAATCCATCCTCTGCACCATCATTCGTATAGCTGATCACCGCAGTTGCAGAATATGTCTGCTGCCGCTGCATATACACATAGAAAAACAGACCTGCCAGGAGCGAAAGGATCACAATCAGAAACTGATATTTTTTGAGATAGCCTGCTATATGAAACTGCTTCATTTTGTGTCCTCCTCCCTCTCTGTGCTGTTGTGTTCTGCACGCTTACGCTTCAGTTCTTTTACATTCTTCGCATTTTTCCGTTCTTTCCCATTGCCTGCAGGCTGTTCCCGATAGGGAAATACTGTCAAAAGCAGGCAAAAGAACACTGCAAATCCAACTGTTGCGAGAATCACTTTTTTCAGATCACTGCTTTCCATTTTTTCCTGCTGGCTGACAACAATACTCATATAGTTATTGATGGTGTCTTTGTCATAATCCTTCAGAGTATTCTTCAGCAAATCGGAAAGCACCTGATATTCCGCCTTTAAGCTTTCCACCATCTTATCCGCCTGCGCGGTCTGTTCAGCAGACGCATTGACCGCCTGCATCTGCTGAATCGTATAGTTGTTGGTTTCCACCTGAAGCTGCTGCTGTGCTGCTGTCTTCATTGAAGTTTCCGCTTCATCTGCAAAATAATCCACGCCGATCTTTGTTCTCGACATGTAATATTTTCCGTCTGTATCCTCACTGGGCACTAAGACAACCGTTGCCATATCGCGCTCGTATAAATCGATCGCCTCCAGATTGATCTCATGGGTTGCTACATTTTTCAGGTAATCCATGCTGGTGATCTTGTTATCGTAATTGAGCTTTGCTATGTACTGCGGCTTATTTTTGGCAATACCGTAGGTAAGGATGTAGGAATTATAGCGTTCCAGCTGTACCTCCCGGTAATTCTTTGCCTTTTCCGCAATAGAATAAAACGTTTCGCCGGTTGTTGCAGACTGATAGGTGCTGTTTTCCGAAGACAGTGCCCAGGCGTAATCCTCGATTGCCTTTGTCTGCACGTCAAACCAGCCATCAATATCCAGATAATCCAGCTCCGCAAGCTCGTCAAAATCCGGCTCCAGTACGATCGTTTTCCGCGTATAATCCGCAATAAACTTGTCGTAATAGGCATGAGCCACCATATCCACTACGGTCTGCGGATTTAAAAACAGCGTGTCTTTATTTGCCGTATAGGTCAGCAGATATTCTGTAGAAATATAGGTCGTATCCGTCGAAATCGTACTTCCCGCCTTTACCGGCATAACCGTCAGGCAATCCCGAAGCTCCTGCGCACTGATATTCATTCCGGCATCCTGAATCGCCTGATCCAGCACTTCTTCGGAAAGAATTTTAGAAGCGTTCAGTCTTGTTTTATTCGGTGTAAGGCCTCTCGATGCTTCCGGATAATTAAAGCCGATCACCGCAGTGCTCTGCATCGCCCCCTGCAGCTGCTCCTGACCGATCCATGCCGCCCCATACAAAAGCGAAAGCACCAGAACCAGCGCCAGCTTTCTTTTCATCCGACCAGCGCCGCGCTTTATCATTCCCATAAAATCTTTCTTTCCCTGTCCCATCACAAGGATCAGAGATAAGAAAAACAGCACAACAGGCATGCCAAGCAGTACATAATGTAAAAGATTGATCCTACTCACAGATTTTCCTCCCTATGTGTGACTGATATCTATAACGACCAGTTCCGGTTTATTGTTGATCCGCGGTATCTTTTCATGATTCCCAAGCCCGCGGCTCACGATCAGTTCTCCCCCTGACAGTTCAAATTTTCCATAGCAGTATTTCGGGAAGAAACCATCCCCCTTATGGAACAGTCCTGCCCCGCCCGGCAAACGCAGCTGCCCGCCATGAAAATGTCCGGAAACAGAAAGATCGATATCTGCATCCGCCAGACAGTCGTAGAACAATGTTGGATAATGCGCCAGCAAAATTTTATAATTTGAGGATTGTTCAAAGCCTGCAATAAACTCCTGTGACATTTCTGCAAAATCCGCCGGCTCCGAAGTTACTGCCCCTATGCTGACCTTATTTCCGCGAATTTCAGTATCCACACTGTTATTGTATAAAACAGTAACGCCCTCTTCCAGCAGCTCAACATCCAACGGAACCTGCGGTCCCTCCGGCGAATACATTAAAACTCCCTCATTATTTCCCAGACTGTAATAAATTGGCGCAATGTCTTTTAGCTTCACGCAAAGCTCCAAAATTCCTGAAACATCCGGATCGTCTCCATTTATCATGTCTCCCGCCATCAAAATGACGTCCGGCTCCAGCTGCCTGATCTTAAACACCAGGGGTTCGTTATCCTGACCAAATACGTTGTTATGTAAATCCGCCAACACCACTGCCCTTATATTCTCCCCGATCTTTTCCGAGGTCACGCGATAAAAGGTGGTTTCAAAGGTACTGTTATCTGACAGCTTCCACAAAACTCCTGCTCCGACTGCAAAAAGCAGCAGAATTGCAAACAATTTTAATCGTAATTTTCTGATTTTTATTTTCCTTTCCCTTTCCCTTTCGTACTTTTCCCAAATCTATGCTCTGTTATTCTATGTTTAGAACACCTTCTCATGCCGATGTTTGCAAGGTTTTTCCAGAAAAAAAGGGGATCCTGATCCTATTTTTTTGAACCATTTTCTGATTCATTTTTTATAGAATCAAAAAGATATTTTAAAAAGTAAAAAGGTATGATATACTGAAATCGGAAACGTTGCCAATTGTGCATTATTACCAAAAAGAATGTGTTTTATTTGGAAATATGTATAGCGGCAGACACAAAAATATTAAAATTTCAGGGAGGACAATATATGTCAGCTGAAACAGAAACCCAATATAATCCTCAATATGGCGTTCGCAGAACTATTTTTTCGGATGAATATGATTTTCTGACCAAAATTGAGTCCGTATGTGTTCAGGAGGATGGGCTGCATTTTGCAGTACGTACATGGAAGGCTGTCTCTTATACACATCTGCCGCTGCCGACGAAGAGGATAGTGAAGATCTAAG
>OJJE01000432.1_pt1 | contig 12405 bp, 13 predicted proteins | sample 1596091 | NCBI WGS metagenome assembly OJJE01 (sample SAMEA4350129, study PRJEB24818) | metagenome | biome: human; feature: gut; material: faeces | place: Denmark | collected 2013-09 | reverse complement strand
CAGGCTTTCCGCATCAGATTTGGCTATTCCAGCGGTCCGTGGGACTACTGGAAAGGCTCTGACACAGAGCTTCTCTGGGATGAACAGCGCCACTGCTTTCTCTCCAGAGATGAATTCTTTTAACTGATATGACAAACCGGGACACAGCTATATATACCTACTTACACGGGTGGAATTTACTAAGGCGAAAAAACAGGAAAATCCCACTTGCGATTTACTATGCCCTTTTTTCCTTGCTTAAGGTCTATTTTACGCTATATTTTTGGAAAAATCATCTGTTTTTAAGGAGTTTTCACACAGAAAAATCCCCGTCCGACATGCGGGCAGGGATCGACTAGAGATTTACTTCGGCAAACCGGAATTCACTATGTCATTTGAGCTTTTTTTTAAAAGCCTCGAAAAATTTGTTAAAAAAGCGAAGAACTAGTGTGTTTAATCAATTGCGTTTTAAATTATTTAATTGTATAATTATGTTACTGTTAGTTCAAACAAAGGGGAAAAGTTATGCAAAAGGAAACATTTGGTAAACTGCTGATGATTTTAAGGAAGAAGAATGGGTTAAGTCAAAAGTACCTGGCAGAGAGTTTATCAGTTTCTATTTCTGCGGTAAGCAAATGGGAGAATGGAAAGAATCTTCCGGATATGACGATGATTAGTAGTATAGCTGATATACTCCAGGTATCGTGTGACGAATTGCATAATCCGGAAAAGACATTGAAGAAGCTGGCAAATCCTGAATTTCAAATAAAGGATGTAGGGGGAGATAAGGAGAATGCGGATAAAACGGAGAAAAATGAGGAAACTGGAGCGAAACTCAAAAAGAAAAAATATGGAAGAATTATAAGAATTTCCTTTTTGATTGGAATATTAGTGATAGTTGTAGGAATATTTCTGATATATATGGCGGGACATAGAAAAACTGCTTTTCAACAGGTAGGAACAAGATATATTGATGATCCATCATGGGGAATGGTATATGAGATTGCAGTTGTAGTTAACACAAAAATAGACTACGAGCTTATGAGCACTTATATGGAAGAAGTAAAAAATCAGATGAAAGAAAAACAAGATTTGGAAACAGATACAGTAAAAATCACTTATTTTAAAAAAAGAGAAAATGCGCTAAAATGGGAAAATCCGGAAAGTTATAGTTATATCTTTTTGAATGCAGAATAGGGAGGCTTTGTAGAGATATGAAAAAACTTTTTATGTACATAATTTGTTTGTGCCTGATTCTGAATATGTCAATGACGGTAAATGCACAGGAGGCTTCACATAAGGTAGGAGAGGGGTACACTGCTGATGGTGTATATTATGAAGTGTTTAGTACAGACAATTTTGAGAATGACAGTATTTCTATGTACAACACAAGTATTACTGTAACAAGGGAGGTAAGTTTTTCTGGAGAGATAACACCACCGAAGGAGCTGTCTATGAATGAAACAATAAAAGGAGTTAATTACTCTGGTACATTGAAACTGCAAAATTATTCACATATTTCAGGTACTACAATAGCTACATATACGGGTGTACTTTATAAAGAATAGTTAAGTTAAAGAGTCGGTTGCATCTATAGAAAAATTATAGATGTAACCGGCTCTTATTGTTACGAAGTCTTTTTTTATGAAACTTGAGCAAAAGTAAAATAATAAGATTAATGGGAATTTTCCATCTGCTCAATTGTATTTCTAAAGAAAATCTGTTATATGTGAATTATCAAACATGTTTGATTATAACCATTACAACATATTAACTAAAAATGAAAGGAGCGCAAGAGTGAAAAAAAGAATGAGTATTACCGCAGGCTTATTACTATTTATCTCGATGTCTATTACTTCCTTTGCGAATGAAAAGTTGGACGACTTTTCAAGTGATACAACATTAACGCAAATTGAATCCGAGAATTATGCAGAGGAATTAGTGTCTGAAAATGATGATTTGTTGCAAGAGACTATTGCTAATTTGAAAAAAGGATATTCAGAATATTATGATATTCTGAACACAGAAACCACTTTATGCTCTAGTCATGAAATTAATGGAAACATGGAAAACTTGTATCTTTTGGAAATGGATGTGATATTAAAGGCAAATAGTGTAGAAGAAATGGATTATTATCAGGGGGTTACAGACTATTATGAAACTGAGCTAGCAAATTTCGGACAGTTAAGAAATGTAGATAGCATACAACATATGAATGCTCTTTATTCGGAACGATCAACTATATATGACGACTTATCAGAGTACATTGGTAAAGAACAGAAGATTTCGTTTTATGTGAGAGAGACATATTCTCTTGAAAACGAAACAGAAAAGACGGTTTTATTTGAAAACGGAATGGAATATGTTTCGTGGGAAGCAATGTTGCCAGCTAGCCATGAAGATATTCAAGAGAATGGTTATGCAAGCATGGCATACATGGATACAGAATATAATATAATAGCAGAGAAAGCAACAGTACAGCAGTTAAAGGCTTCTTATTCATATTCAGTTTCCGATGCAGTCAGCTATATGATTAGATATACTTCAAATCCGACTACTTGTAATGCGTGTGGTTTGTCCTCCTGTAAAAGTAAAGCGGATACTACAAAATATAATTCAAACTATGCAAATTATGCTTACAATCATAGCGATTGCGCAAATTATGTTTCACAAGCATTATGTGAGGGTGGCATTCCTACTGACAGTACATGGAAGGCAGGAAGTGGTGCGTGGATAGGTGTTTCAAACCTGACATTATATATGACTTCAAATGGTTATTGGACAAGTGTTACATATAACGTTTTACAAAAGGGTGATATTGTAAAATTTTCCAATATATCGCATGTTGTGATGATTACGTCATTTGACGGTGTAAGCTATGGATATTCTGGGCATACAAGTGATAGACGTAATTGCGTAATGACTTTTAGTAATTCTACTGGAAAATATTATAGGGTTGGCTAACACAGAAACGGAGGGCAATCTAGAATGAAAAAGAGAAGTGCATTTTTATTGAGTATATTGATTTTTGCGTTATGTGGATGTGGATCAGAAGAGACAGATCAGGATTGCCCTCCTTACTTTCAAACGATTCTTCAAGAATTTACAACTGATTGGATGGATTATAGTGTTGGAGGACATCCCACATCATCGCTGATGGAGGCTTTGTGCGATAGCGGTGTGACAAATGGTGGAAGAGAAGAAGACGGAATATTTACGTGTTTTATAAAGCATGACAACGATGCGGAAGGTGAATATGCCTCCTTTGACTTGAAGGAACTGCTTACAGACGCAGAGGAATGGAATTGGGCATCAGCAGGTGCTTTCTGCGATGAGGACAAGGGAAAAACATATATCTGCTATTACGATTTTAATGATCTTACGGAAGCCGGAGAACGGGATCCGCAGTTGATTTTGGTGGAATTTGACACGGATCAGCCAACGAACTACCGTGCAACACCTTATTCTGTGGAACCTAGAGACAGCTTTAGCTGGTACTGTGAGTGTTACCGGATTGACGATAATCTGTACGTTGCAGGTGAGGAAACATTGGGAGCTATCAATCTGAGCACTGGGGAGTTTGACTATTGCAGGGATGAATACGCCTTGGCAGAAGAATATGCGCAGAAGGTAATTGGAGAAGAAACATATTATATGCGTACCTTTCGCGCTATCCTACAACAAGATGATGTGACTGTATATTCAGCAGAGATAGCAGAAGCAAATGATTCTCCAGCGATCGGAATGATTTTTGTTGCCATCAGGGATAATCAGCCGATTTCTTATATGAGTATTGACTTAACATCCGAGGATATTGGACATGGTGTAGAAATTAAAACAGTAGAATAGAACTTTGAAAAAGTCATAATATGGGCTGCGAGTGGAGGATATTATTGAAAATACAATCCACCGATAGAAAAAGATTATAAATATATCGGTACGGGAATACTGGTGCGTTTGGGCAATTTTACGAATGGCGAATTAGTATCGGTAGAGATGCGTGGAAAGACAGCGCATTACATCTGGGGAAATCAAGAAGATTATATTCAGGGGAATGTGTGGGTAAATGGAGAAAAAATTTCGGAAAAGATGATATGGAAATATGTTCATTATCTCCAAAGATCTGCAAACCATATTATGTGGAGTGGCAATCGACGAAGAAGAGTTTTTGTTAGTTACACCAGCAGAGGATGGCACAACGGCAAATAATATGAAAAACAACATGGAGTGTGAGAAGTGAAAATAAAAAAGCCGAAGCGTTTTCAGCCCTTTTACCTGTAATCACAAAAGCCTCCATATAGTAATCTTCTCCCAGTACCATCTCTTCCATTTGTGTATTAAATGCTTTAGATGTCAAAAGTATATTTATCCAGACTGTAATGAAAGCTATACTAAAAATAATGAAACAAATCCAAAACAAAATTTTCTTTTGCTTTACAGTTAATATTTCTTTTGATTCTTGGTGCTTAACTAATTTATTACTCATTCCATAATACCTCTAAAGTACTTTTCCTTCTTCCTTCCCTTCGTCCAAGAAGTGTATCTCACTCAAAGAACTCGGTCAATTCCGATTTGGAAAAATAAATTAACTATTCATAATTGATGAAATAATGGAATTGATTCGTGATGAAATCCCTCTCATACGAAATAGCTTAAAACAATTATATAGCCTGAATGAATATATGTCATTCATACTAGAAACACTTTTAGAAAGATACTGGGAGAGAATGTGTTCTTCCTTTTCACGTTCTGCGACAAACTTTCAGAAATCTTTTAACGATTCTTCTATGAGAACAGGTGGTGTGGGATCCGCAGGGTATAATTCATCCATCTGATCTACGATAGATATGATATCGTTATCAGTATAAGCCGCTAGGTGATCCAGCATATAATCGAGTTTGTCATTGAGCTCCCTAAGTTTTGTTTCGTTTTTCATAGTTTTCATAACCTTATTTTATAGTTGGTATTTTGTCCCTCTGCTTAATACATAACAAATTTCGACAAATTCTTACAAAAATTCTGATGGAAATTCCAAGCAAAGTTTTTTCAAAAAGTTTTCAAAAGAGTTTTTCAAAAGGCGCAAGATTTTTTCGGATTATTTGAGAGCGCACTCTCTAAACAGTGCATTGACGGCCAGCTTATAGTCGCTGGCATCTGTGGCTTTGCGGATCTTTTTTACGTATTTGTCCGGAGATTCGAAGCTGTGGCTTAAGAAAGTCCAGAGATCCTTCATCTTATAGAGCGTATTGGTATCGCCGGACATGATCTCCTGATAACCGGTCAGGAGGGAAGTGTGGAATTCCTTCAGGACAGCCAGTCGCTCTTCACAAGACGGGAGCGCAACACTCTCCGTGGAGGCAGCCTTCAATTCCTGCAATAATCCCGGATTCCGCAAAATTCCCCGGCCGATCATGACCGTATCGATACTGGGAAGCTGCGTAAGAATCTGCGTTAGCGACTCCGGAGAGGTAATATCCCCGTTATAGCACAGCGGACATTGCAGGGCTTCCACCGCCTCTGCGAAAGCTTCCAGATGGGGTGTCCCCTTGTAACCTTCCTTTTGCAGTCTGGGGTGAATGATCAGTTCCTTCATGGGGAATTTTTGATATATTTTAAGCAGTGGAGCCCATTCATCCATGTAGTCCATGCCGATGCGGGTCTTGATGGAGATTTCCAGTGGACATTTTTCGAAGATCTCGTCCAGAAAATCCTCCAGTTCCCGGGGCGTGCCTAAGAAGCCGGCACCACGGTTTCTTGCCACCACCGTCCCGGAAGGACAGCCCAGATTCAGATTGACCTCGTGGTAGCCATATCCGGCCAGCTGCTCTGCCAGCGACAGAAATTCCTCCGCCTTATTGGTCAGGATCTGCGGTACGGTGTACATGCCCACATTATGTTCCGGAAGTACATCGTTGCGTTCTCTGCTGTTCATGTGCCGATTGGAGATAAAAGGGGTAAAATATTTGTCCATGCCGCCGTAACAGCGGTTCCAGTTAGTGCGGAAATTATAAGTGGTCAGTCCCTCCATGGGGGCAAGATAATATTTCATAAAAATGTATGCCTTTCCGTAACCTGCAAGCGTTTCACTGCATTTCCGGCGTATGCTTTCGCAGATTGTACTTTGTATCGGGTGTTTTGCCAAATCCCTTATTCAGAGATATTCTCAATAACGGGATTGCCCTTTACATGATTATAAACAGTTACTATTATAATAGAGATAGTAAAAATTGCAAAGAAAACTGCAAAGATCCAAAAAGAAAGCAGCTGGAAGAAGGAATAAAGATCATGACTGAAAAAACAGAAAATAATACCATAAACCTAACCACCAACGAACGCACCCAGCAGGCGATCACCATCTCCGGCAACCCCGGGAAACCGGTCGGGGAGGATGGGGAGAAGATGCTGCGCCGCATGAACGAAAGCCACTACGCAGTGACCGGCTGGGCGCTGGAACACTGGAAGATCCGGGAGAATGACCGGATTCTGGACATCGGCTGCGGTGGAGGAGCAACTCTGAAACGCATGAGTGAAGAGGTGCGTGACGGACATCTGACCGGAGTGGATTATTCCGCCACTTCACTGGAGCTTTCCGGGAAAACCAATACAGAAGCACTGCAGCAGGGAAAAATGGATCTCGTGGAAGCCTCAGTGGAAAAACTGCCCTTTGCGGACAATGCTTTTGACAAGATCATTACGGTGGAAAGCTTTTATTTCTGGCCGGATCCCGCGGAGAATCTGAAAGAAGTCTACCGGGTATTGAAGGAGCAGGGAACCTTTTTACTGGTGGCCGACATTTACCAGAAGGAGGATCTGCCGGAACAGGTGCGGGAAAACATTCAAAGATTCCATCTGTTTAATCTCACACCGGAAGAATTCCGGGAACTGCTGGAAAATGCAGGATTTGAAGAGGTACGGATTCACTTAAAAGACGGCGAGGACTGGATCTGCGCGGAAGGGCACAAATAAGCAGTAGAACCCTTCGGAAAAACGCAAAAACCGGGTGGAAGTCCGAAACGGAACACGCTAGAATCAGAAACGTAGAAAATGTGAAAGTATTCATGAAAATATTCAAAGGAGAAAACAATAACCATGTATAATCAGAATTATAAAGTAGAACTTCCCCAGTTCCCGGACCGGGAGGTGTCCATAGCAGAATACGGCGCGAAGAGCGGCGATTTGCAGATTGAGACCGGCAGACACAATGCGGAGGCCATTAACCGCGCGATCTGCGAAGTGTCGGAGCAGGGGGGCGGTACGGTAAGAGTTCCCGCAGGAATCTGGGCAGTGGCTCCGATCCGGCTGTTAAGTGATGTTAATCTGCACCTGGACAGTCAGGCTATGTTAAAATTCATCAAATCAAAAGAGGATTATCCCCTGCGCATTACCAGTTATGAAGGGCAGGACTGCATCCGTACCGTGTCTCCCATCACAGCGGAAAATGCGGAAAATATTGCCATCACCGGAGATGGTATTATTGATGGAAGTGGTGATAAATGGCGACCGGTCAAGAAATTCAAGATGACGGCAAAGCAGTGGGATGCGCTGTTTCAGATCAGTCCTTATGTGATCGAGACGAAGGAGACTGCGATCTGGATGCCTACTGAGTCCATTCTGGAAGGTAATCGCCACAACATTCAGGGAACCAACGAAGAGGCCTTGGCTGCTGCTGCACCTTATTATGATTTTTACCGTCCGGTGATGGTCAGTCTGCGTTATTGTAAAAAGGTATTATTACAGGGCGCAACGTTTATGAACTCTCCGGCATGGAACATCCATCCCTATTTTTGCGAGGACCTTACCGTGGACAGTGTGAAGATCCGTAATCCGTACTATGCACAGAATGGTGACGGCCTCGATGTGGAATCCTGCACCAATGTGCACATTCATCACAGCACCTTCGAGACCGGTGACGATGCTATCTGCATGAAATCCGGCAAAAATGCCATCGCCCGCAGGATCGAAGGCCCTTGCAGCAATGTCTACATTCATGATTGTCTGGTGAATGAAGGCCACGGCGGCTTTGTCATCGGTAGCGAGATGTCCCGTGGGGTAAAAGACATTCTGGTGGAGAACTGTACTTTCGTGGGAACCGATGTGGGTGTCCGCATGAAGAGTGCGCTGGGACGCGGCGGCGTGGTGGAAAATATTACGCTCCGTAATATCCATATGAGCGAGATCAAGGGTGAGGCTGTGATCCTTACGATGTCTTATGTTCTGAACTCCCTGAATCGTAACGAGACCATTGCCATGGAAAATGAGGAGGATATCCCGTATTTCAGAGATCTGTCTATGGAAAATATCGAAGTCACCGGCTGCCGACAGTTTACGAAGATTGAGCCCCTGCAGGGCAGACCGGAGACGATCCGGAATGTTGTGGTGAACGGACAGAAGTTAGTGTAAGGCTCCAAACAGGAAACAGATTTCCGTTACTCGCGGGAAAATTTTTGTAGCATAATAGCAGGAGGTAATGATTATGCCATGTACAACCATATTAGTAGGAAAAAAAGCGTCTTATGACGGATCTACCATGATCGCCCGGAATGATGATTCCCCTTCCGGACAGTTCACCCCGAAGAAATTCGTGGTGGTGCATCCGGAAGAACAGCCGAAAAAATATAGATCCGTGCTTTCTCACGTGGAGATCGATCTGCCCGAGGAGGCTTTGCGTTATACCGCAGTGCCCAACGCTCTGGAGGGAGAAGGCATCTGGGCGGCGCACGGTATCAATGCGGCAGGTGTGGGCATGACTGCCACGGAGACCATCACTTCCAACGCCAGAGTCCTGGGAGCAGATCCGTTGGTGGAATATGTCCCGGCGAAGGACGGTGCAGAAGAGATTCCCGGAGGTATCGGTGAGGAGGACATTGTATCTGTGGTGCTCCCTTATATTCACAGTGCCAGAGAAGGTGTCACGAGGCTGGGAGGTCTGTTGGAAAAATACGGTACTTACGAGATGAACGGGATTGCTTTTTCTGATAAAAACGAGATCTGGTGGATGGAGACGATCGGCGGTCATCACTGGATTGCCCGCAGAGTGCCGGATGAAGCATATGTGGTGATGCCGAACCAGTTCGGAATCGATGCTTTTGATCTGGAGGATGCCCTGAGCGCACAGGAGAATCATATGTGCTCTGCGGATCTGAGGGAGTTTATCGAAAAGCATCATCTGGATCTGTCACAGGACGGCAGCTTTTCTGCCAGAGATGCCTTTGGAAGCCATGACGATTCCGACCATGTATACAATACCGCAAGAGCCTGGTACATGCTGCGGACCCTGAATCCCCGGACACTCGTCTGGGATGGTCCGGATGCGGACTACACTCCTTTTTCGGATGATCTGCCCTGGTGCATGGTGCCTGAGAAGAAGATCACGGTGGAGGATGTAAAATACGTGCTGTCTTCCCATTATCAGGGAACCCCCTATGATCCGTATGCTTCGTATGGGGATAAAACTATGTGTGGAGCATATCGTTCCATTGGCATCAACCGTAATGATGTCATGACTCTGATCCAGATGCGCCCGGACGCAGAACCGGTGCAGTGGCTGGCGTTTGCATCCAATGCGTTTAATGTGCTGGCTCCGTTCTACACTGACATTGATACGACACCCGGATATCTGTCTGGGACCACCGGAAAAGTATCCACAGAGAACTTCTATTGGATGAGCCGTATGGTCGCAGCCATGGCAGATGCTTCCTATAACAAATCCGTGTTCCATATCGAACGTTATCAGGAAAAGGTGGCAGCGAAAAGTCACGAGATCCTAAACCGTTACGATACATTGCTGGAGCAGGAGACCAATGAGGAAACTCGTAAAAAATTACAGGAAGAGGCCAACGAAAAGATTGCGGGGATGCTTCAGTGTGAGGCAGCCGATACTCTCGATAAAGTCCTGTATGAACTCAGTGGGCAGATGAAAAACGCCTATGCCAGATCGGATGCGTAAACGGTTATATAAGTAAAAAACGTATGATTTGAAATTGAAATAAAGAAAAACAAAAAATGAAGTCTATGGAAAAAACAGCAGATTCTCCCAAAAGAGTCTGCTGTTTTCATGTTTATGTCTTCGCGTTTATGAAAATGTTTTATTGACAAATTGAAATTGGCTTCATATAATTACCAAAGGTAATTATAAAGACAAAATATGGGATAAAAAAGATATCCGAGAGGAAAAAATGACGATTCAGACGATAAAACGAATGTTGGATGCCTGCTATCAGGCAAAACGGATCCGGGAGATGCTTCCTGCGCTGCCCTCGGGCGTGACACCTTCTTATATTCATTTCCTGGATGTGATCCAGATCATGGAGAGGCAGGGGGTTGCTGTGAAGATTTCAGATATCAGTGACTATCTGAACATCCCCCGTCCCGGAGTGACGCGGACAGTAAAAGAAATGGAAGAAAAGGGTTATCTGCGGAAAGCCAATGCGGCGGAAGACGGCAGGATCACCTATATTTCTCTGACAGAAGAGGGACGAAAACTGTCGGAAAAATATAATGAGATTTATTTTGCCGGTCTGGCACCGTATCTGGAGAGCATTTCCGAAGCAGATGCGAAAGTGATGATACAGACCATAGAGACCTTTTATCAGGTGATGTGCGAGAGGAGAGAGAACTTTGAAAAATAGAGAAACTGACAAGATGGATTTTACGCAGGGAAGCATTTTAAAAAAGTTGCTTCGTTTCATGGTTCCCATTTTGGGCGCCTTAATCTTACAGGCAGCTTACGGTGCGGTAGACCTGCTGGTAGTGGGACGGTTTGGCTCTACTTCGGGATTGTCTGGAGTCTCTACCGGCAGCCAGGTGCTGAATCTGGTGACTTTTGTAGTGACGCAACTGGCAATGGGTATTACTGTGCTGATCGCCCGGTATCTGGGAGAGAAGAAGGAGGAGCAGATCGGCAGTATCATCGGCGGAGGAACCGTTGTATTTACAGTGATTTCACTGATGCTGTTCGTGGTGATGGTTGGTTTCGCCCGTCCCATTGCGGTTCTTATGCAGGCACCGGAAGAGGCGGTAGGGCTGACCGCAGCTTACATTCGGATCTGCGGTGCGGGAATCTTTTTTATCGTGGCATATAACGTATTGTCCGCGATCTTTCGAGGACTGGGTGACAGCAATTCACCGCTGTTGTTTGTCTTCGTGGCATGCATTGTCAATATCGTGGGTGATCTGGTACTGGTGGCAGGACTGGGCATGGATGCCATGGGAGCGGCACTGGCTACTGTTTTTGCCCAGGCATTGAGCGTAGTGTTTGCAATTGTACGCCTTGTGAAAAAGGGACTGCCCTTTACCATTACCAGATACGATTTTCGTTGGAATCCCCAGTGCGGTAAATTCCTGCAGATTGGTCTGCCGTTAGCTTTGCAGGAGTGCCTGACGCAAGGATCTTTCTTAGCACTGTGCGCCTTTGTCAACCGCCTGGGACTGGAAGCTTCCTCCGGCTACGGCGTGGCATGCAAGATCGTCAACTTTGCCATGCTGATCCCCAGTGCACTGATGCAGTCCACTTCTTCTTTCGTGTCACAGAATGTAGGTGCCGGAGAACAGAAGCGGGCGAAGAAGACCATGTTCACCGGTATCGGCATCGGACTTTTGGTGGGATGCTTCGCCTTTGTACTGGTGTTCTTCCGGGGGGACCTGCTGGCAGGCATCTTCTCTGCGGATGCGGCAGTGGTGCAGAGAGGCTATGAGTACCTGAAAGGTTTCGCAGCGGAGACGTTATTGACTGCGGTGCTGTTCAGCATGATGGGATATTTTAATGGTAATGGCAAGACCGTGTGGGTCATGCTCCAGGGACTGATCCAGACCCTTCTCGTACGCCTTCCCTTCGCTTACTATATGAGTATCCAGCCGGACGCAAGCCTCACCAATATCGGCCTCGCAGCCCCCATCTCTACTGCAGTGGGCATTGTTCTGAATGTGGCATTTTTCCTCTATCTGGAACATGCTGCAAAGCGTAGTTAATTGAGAGTTACGCGGGGAGTTCTGTTTGTATTAAAAACGCTATTTTTTTCTAAAAAAATACAAAAACAGAGGATTTTGCCATGTAAAAAGCTGTTATTTTCGCTGAGCGTGCAAAATGAAGAAATTCCGTCCGCCGTGGGCGTTTTGTGTTTTGAAAAGCTTTCAAAAAATCAGTAGCCCGCAGTTGGGACTACTAACTTTTGAAAAAAGCCTCTATATAGTCAAAATAGTAAAAAATAAGCTTCTCAGAAAGCGCTTTTTTACGTAATAGATCTTTTTATACATTTATAGTAAAAATAATTTGTTTCTAAGACAGAAATTTTACTTTTCCAAGCTCTTTCGCATGTTTTAGTAGAATTAAGAGTAAGTGTGGTTGATCGACGAGTCAAATCTAAATTTGTGTGTAAAGAGGCAAGCTTTTTTGCTTTTGTATTAAAATCGCTATTTTTTGCAAAAAAA
>OJJE01000429.1_pt1 | contig 12487 bp, 11 predicted proteins | sample 1596091 | NCBI WGS metagenome assembly OJJE01 (sample SAMEA4350129, study PRJEB24818) | metagenome | biome: human; feature: gut; material: faeces | place: Denmark | collected 2013-09 | reverse complement strand
ATATTTATGGTTATTAGTGTCTGCGGATTCCATAGTTGGTTAGATCGGGTTGTCTGTGTTTTTTTTTTTCAAGCAGAAGACGGCATACGAGATAGGAGTCCGTCTCGTGGGCTCGGAGATGTGTATAAGAGACAGCTGAAGACCTGGTGCGCCTCGTTTTCGAATTCCACCAGCCGCGCCGGGATGCCGCGCACGCGGGCTGCCGTGAAGGCTTCGAGCGACTGCGTGTAGGGGATGCGGAAATCGTACTCGCCCGTGAAGATCAGAATCGGCGTGTCCCATTTGCTGACGAATTTGTGCGGCGAATTGGCGTAGGAGCGCTGTGCGACCTGGTTCGACCGATCCCAGTAGGGGCCTCCGTAGTCGTTGTTGATGAAGAACAGTTCTTCGGTCTCGCCGTACATCGACTCGAAGTTGAAGATGCCGCAGTGGGCGATGAACGCCTTGAAACGCTTTTCGTGGCAGCCGGCCAGGAAGAATACCGAGTAACCGCCGTACGATGCCCCGACGCAGCCCATGCGGGTTTCGTCGGCCCACGGCTCCCCGGCCACGTCGTCGATGGCCGAGAGGTAGTCGCGGATGTTCTGCCCCGCGTAGTCGCCCGATATCTGGTCGAGCCACTCCTGCCCGAACGAGGGCAGGCCGCGGCGGTTGGGCGCCACGACGACGTAGCCCTGCGCGGCCATCAGCTGGAAATTCCAGCGGTAGCTCCAGAACTGCGACACGACGCTTTGCGGGCCGCCCTGGCAGTAAAGCAGGATGGGGTACTTCTTGTCCGGGTCGAAATCGGGCGGCAGGATCACCCACGTCAGCATCTGCTTGCCGTCGGTGGTCTTCACCCAGCGTTTCTGCACCTCGCCCATCCTGATGTTGTCGTAAACCGGTTTGTTGATGGCCGAAAGCTGCGTCAGCGTGCCGTCGGCGGGGTCGACGCCGAAGAACTCGGTGGCCATCGAGATCGTGCACATTTCGGCGACGATCCTATCGCCGGCCATCGAGAAGGCGTTGATGTCGTGGTCGCCGCGGGTTACCACCTCGACCTCGCCTACCGAGGGGGAGAGGCGGCAGAGCTGGTGCGTCGCCTCGATCGGCGCGATGAACCAGATGCGGTCGTTGCCCTCCCAGACGACGTTCATGGCGTTGTAGTCGAAATCCTCCGTCAGATCCTGCATCTCACCCGTCCGGCAGTCGTAGAGGAACAGGCGTGCCTTGTCCGACTCGTTGCCTGCGCGACGCTGTGAAAGGAAGGCGATTTTCGTGTCGTCGGGCGACCATACGGGGTATTTGTCGTAACCGGCCATGACGGCCTTGTCGCTTGCGACGGGCTCTCCGGTATTGACATTGACCGGCTTGCAGATGTTCTGCGTCACGCCGCTTTCGAGCACATAGACGAAGATGTCCGAGTCGGTCGAAACGGCGTATTCGGTGCCGGTGAGCGGCTTGCAGGTATAGGCCAGCATCGTGCCTGCGTTGTTCCAGGCGATTTCGGCCATGTCGAAATAGGGCGCCAGCGGGGCGTCCCACTGTGCATCGGGCATGATGTCCGTGCCTCCCGTCACGAGGCCCTTGCCCAGTTCGCCGATGAAGATATGGCGGTAGGAGCCTTCGTCCCAGTAGTCCCAGTGGCGGGCCATCAGGTCGTCATAGATGCGGGCCTTCGACTTGTCCATGTCCTCGTATACGTCCGACGATTTGCGCCGCGCCGTCTGCACGGCCTGTACCCACCAGATGTGCTTTTCATCGGGGCTGACACCGAATCCTTCGACGTCGGGGACACCCTCGCCCCCGCCGCTGCCCGTAACCTGGGTCGCGTCGCCGCCAGCGGCGTTCATCCGCCACACCTGCATCGAGCCGCTGCGATCCGACAGGAAATAGATTTTCCGCCCGTCGGCACTCCACTTGGGATCGGCGTTGTTCGACGCCGTGTCGGTAAGGCGCGTCACGGCGCCCGATGCCATATCCTGCACCCAGATGGTCGTCACGCCGCGGTTTTGGGCCATGTTGTAGTCGGTTTGCGCATAGAGGAGCGTCTTGCCGTCGGGCGAGAGCGACGAGGAGCCTGCACGGCTCATTTTCCACATCACCTCGGGGGTGAGCCTGCCTGCGGCGATTTCGTCGGCCGTCAGGGCGTTGTCGATCGTAAGCGGTTGCGGGCGCCTGTCGTCGCATGCGCCCAGTCCCACAGCTGCAATAGCCATAAAAAGGAGTAATTTTTTCATTTTGGTCGGGGTTTCTTCTATATTATTCGTATTTTCGCGTTCAAATCGAGCCAGCATGGACTATACCGTATATTTTGCAGATAAAGCCGTGGTTTTCACTGCGAAGACCCCTGGCGAGGGATGGTATGCCGTGACGCCCGCACCGGACGGCGGCATATCACGAGCGAAGGTAACGAAAATTCTCGAATCGTACAACAAGGCGGCTGTCGTCACGCCCGATCCCGGGGCGGCGTTCGGGGCCTTTGCCGCGGAGTTCGCGCTTATAGAGGCGGCGGGCGGCGTGGTGGTCAACGATTGCGGCCAATGGCTGATGATCCGCCGCAACGGCCGCTGGGACTTGCCCAAGGGGCACCTCGAATGCGGCGAGCGGATCGAGGAGTGCGCGGCCCGCGAGATCGAGGAGGAGACGGGTGTCCGCGCCGGGGTGGTGCGACCCCTGTGCGATACGCTGCATGCCTATTATTTCCCCAAGACCGAACGCTGGGAGCTGAAACGCACCCACTGGTACGAGCTGCATACGGCATCCTGTGCCCGGCTTGTGCCTCAGGCCGAAGAGGGGATTGAGCAGGTGGTGTGGTGTACGCCCGCGGAGGTCACCCGCAACCTGCGGGATGCTTTCCCGACGATCCGCTGCGTGGTGGCGGCGATGGGAAAGTAGCGCGGCGGCGATCATAGGGGTTGGGGTGACGCCGGGTCGTTCCGGCCGTCTTTTCTGGCCGGCGTAACCGGTGTGTTTCCCCGCCCTCCCCCGTGGCTTTCTCTTCGGAGCCTTCCCCTGACCTTCCCCAGATCTTTTCCCTGATACTTATCCGGCGATGCCCGGCGGAGCCCGTACCGGTTCCCGTCAGGCGAACAGGTCGTTGAGCGATTCGCTCATGCTCGGATGGGTGTAGATCGAATTGCTCAGGTCGTGTGCCGTGACGCCGTGCTTCATGGCTGTGGCGACGGTGTTGATGACTTCGCCCGATTCGGCTCCGAAGAGCGTGCACCCCAGTATCTCGTCGGTCTTGGCGTCGATGACGGCTTTGAGCACACCCTCCGTCGAACCCAGTATCCGCGAACGCGGGAATGCCGCGACGGCGATCCTGTTGACGCGGATGTCGCGCCCGGCCTTGCGTGCCTCCTCTTCGTGCATGCCCACATGCGAGAGCGTCGGTTCGATGAAGACCGAATAGGGAACGGGGCCCCGGTTGGCCGTGGTGCGGGCTCCGTCGCCCAGCAGCACGTCGCGTATGATCCGGAAGTCGTCCAGCGAAACATAGGTGAATTGCAGCCCGCCCGTCACGTCGCCTGCGGCGAAGACACGGGGAGCCGTCGTGCGCAGGTGTGCGTCGACCCTGACGGCACCCCGGTCGTCGGTTTCGATCCCGGCGGCCTCGAGGTTCAGCCCTGCGGTGGCGGGGCGGCGTCCCGTGGCGAGCAGCACGGCGTCCCCGTCGATTTCGTATTTTCCGCCTGTCTGTGTGTCGGCCACGGCGACCCTGACGCCCCCGGCGGTGTCGCTCACCGATTCGACCCGCGCGCCTATGCGGAATTCGATGCCCTTTTTTTCCAGCGCCTCCCGTACGGCGGCCGCAATGTCGCGGTCTTCGCGCGGGATCAGCTCCGCAAACCCTTCGAGCACGGTGACTTTCGATCCGAATGAGGCGTACATCGAGGCGAATTCCAGCCCGATGTATCCGCCGCCCACGATTACCAGGTGCTGCGGCAGCTCTTCGAGCTCCATGATCGAGGTGCTGGTATAGACCCGCCTGCTCTGCGCGATGCCTTCGATGGGCGGGATTACCGTCTCGGCGCCGGTGTTGATGACGATGTATTTGCCGCCGATCTGCTGCGTCCCTTGGGTGGTTTTCACGGCGACGGTTTCCGGGGAGGCGAAACTGCCTTCGCCCGTGTAGACGTCGATACGGGCGTTGTCGGCCAGCTTGTGGTAATTCTTGTCCCGCAACAGGTCGACCAGCGCCGTTTTCGAGGCGACGGACTCCCTGTAATAGTCCCGCCGCTGCCCGAAGGTCAGCGGGTGCCCTGCGGCTGCGAGCCCGGCACTGTGGATCAGGGCTTTGGTCGGTATGCAGCCGATGTTGATACAGGTTCCCCCGTACATTTTGTCCGAGCGTTCGACCATCGCGACGCTCCAATCGTGTGCGGCCAGTTCGGCGGCGAGGGTCTTGCCCGCTTTGCCGAAGCCGATGATGACGGCATCATATTGTTTCATAACTTTCCCTGTTTTAAGTTTCCCGGTGGCATGTGGCCTTCTCCGGCTCATTGTTCCCGTAATGCAAATATCGGGGTTTTATGCCGTCGGGGAAATGGCCGCACTGCCGGATGTGTTGGCAATAATTCCCGTTCGCGGGTTGCGGGGCGTTATTCGCCCGCAGGGGACTCGAACCGCAGCCGTGCGGTGTCCTTGTATTTGCGGGAAATTTCGATTTCCTGTCCGCCGACGTTGACCCGGAGGGGTGGTATTCGCCGACGTTGCTGGCCGGCGGTTTCAAGGTGTTTTTTATCTCGGTCATGTACGGAATGCTGATTTACGGGGCGTCGCTGGTTATCCGGATGCTCCAGAAACCGAAAATCTGAAGCGGGAGCGCCGGCCCTTAGAGGCCGGCGCTCCCGCTTGTCGTTTGGCTGTCATTCCGGTTTTTTCAGCAGCCGTTCCTGCACCGCATAGGCTTCGGCGATCAGTTCGGGCGGATAGTCGTACAGTTCCAGGATGCGGATTGCGTTGCGGGTCGTCAGCGGCCCCGTGTGCAGCTGGTAGTCGAAGACCAGCCGCCCGTCGACCACCTCTTCGCGGAAGTGGTGCAGTTCGTAGCCGTCGCTGTCGAGCAACTCCGCCAGCTCGATGTCGTGCGTCGATACCAGCACGATGTGCGGGCCGCGGTTGAGGTGCGCGAGGACGGCTTTCCCGGCGGCGATACGTTCGGTGGTGTTCGTCCCTTTGAACAACTCGTCGAGGGCGAACAGGCAGGGGACGGAATCCTGTGAAGCTTCGAGGAAGCGTTTGACGGTCAGCACCTCCTGCAGGTAGTAGCTCGTGCCTTCGGCGATGTCGTCCGAAATGCGGATCGAGCTCAGCAGCCGCATGTACGGGGCCGTATAGGAGCCGGCGAAGCATATGTCGAGGGTCTCGGCCGTCAGGGCGTTGAGCACCAGCGTGCGGATGAAGGTCGTCTTGCCCGACATGTTGGAGCCGGTGAGCAGCAGCCCCGTGCCGTCGAGGACGAGCGTATTGGGCACGCAGCCGTCGATGAGCGGATGTACGACCTGCTCGGCCTTCAGGTATTTTCCGTCGACGAACTGCGGGCGGCAGGTCTGGGTTTCGCTGCGCAGGCGTGCGACGGAGATTGCGGCATCGGTCTCCCCGATGAAGCGGAACATGCCGTGGATCGCATCGCGCCGGGCCGTGATGCTGCCGATAAAGCGCTGGAAGAGGATCACCTCGATATTGAAGGCGACTTTGGCCAGCTCGATGAAAAGCCATGCGATGGCGGCCAGCTCGTTTGCGGAGTCGCCCTGCGTCCCGACCACGCGGCTGCGGCGTTCGACCTCGGCGACCTGCCGGATTTGTCCGGTGGCCTCCTCCGTGCCGGGCACCTCTTCGACAGCCAGTTCCCGGGCTGTGCGCAATGCCAGCGAAAGTTGTTTTACGGCCGAGCCGTAGAGCGAGACATTGAGCTTGTTGCTGTAATGGATATAGAGGTTCACGGCGAAGATAGCCATGAACAGCAGCAGCGACAGCGGGTAGAACGGGGCGGCGAGCAGCGTCGCCACGGCGAGCAGGGTGAGCGGGTATACCCAGGCGAAATAACGGACTTTGGCCGGTGTGTCGAAAATCAGGTTTTGCAGCCCGTAGGCATCCTCGTCGGTGAGCCGGGAGAGGGATTCGGTGCAGCTGGCCGCAAGTTCCCCGTTGCGGGAGAAACAGTCCGTGCTGCGGCCGAAAGCCTCGGCATCCTCCTGTCCCCGGAGCGTGCGTATGCGGGCATAAAGGCATTGCTGCCCGACTTTCGAGGTCGTGCGGTCGATGCGCTCGAATACGGCGTTGAGGTCGAGGTCGGCCGTGGTTTCGGCGTCGATCGTATGGCTGGCGTCCTCCGCCGGGCAGTTGTAGAAATAGCGGCTGATCAGGTTGAAGTCGCACGGCGGGCGCTCTCCGGCGGGAAGCGCCGAAGGCCGGAAAAGGGCTGATAGATAGCTTGTCGGTTTCATAATCGCGTGCGTTTATTAGGTTTTTCGTGTGCGCGTCGCGCCGACGAATGCTTGCGTGATCCTTGCCTGAGCCTGCGGTACGGCGTCATACCGCCTTTGGCTGCGTGTTCCCAGGCCTGTGCCGCAAACATCCCTCCTCCGCCCGGAATCATCGCCTCGGAATTATCATCCCGGGGCATCGTGTCTGCGGAACCGTGCCCGATGTTCCGGTTCGGTGCCGGACTTCGTCCGCCGTTTGTTCAGACCTGCGGGGCGGCGTTCATCGCCCGGGCGATCCCCTCGGCGATCTGATCCAGCGCCCCCTGCAGCTTGTTGCCGATCATCATCTTCATCATCATGTTCAGGTCGATGCGCAGCACCAGCCGCAGGCGGGTGTCCGCGGCGGAAACTTCCTGCAACTGGATCCAGAATGCGAAATCCATCGGTACGCCTCCGTCGTCGCCGACGACCTTGACGTATTTGCCCGGCTCGCGCTCCTCCATGCGGAGTTTCACGGTGAAGCCTTTGGCCTTGAACGAACAACTGTCCTCGGTAGCCTGCCACTCCTCGACCTTGTCGGCAAGGGCGGGCGTGAGGTTGTCGAAACGGCTGATGACCGCGTAAATCTGTTCCGCGGGACGCAAAACCTGTTGTTGCTTGGAGATATATTCTTGCATTGCGTGTGTAAAACTTGTATGAAATGTGTTTCAGAAATCGGATGCGGTTTCGGGCGCTGCAAAGATAGCGTTTTTTTGCATGACGCGCAAAACCGGCGCTATTCCGGCCGGGGAAAGAAGGCCGCCCGGTAGCGGGCGATGTCCAGGTCGTCGGCGATCTTGCGGGCGAAGAGGTACGGAACTTCCGCCGCCGTGTCCCGTGCCTGCAGCAGCCGGGGCAGGTCGTTGGTGCCGAATGTTTCCGGATGGGGCGCCCCTTCTCCGACCCATCGGGTGAAGACGAGGGGACGGCGCGTATTCGCACCGGCGAATTCGGAAATGCCCATCAGGGTCTGGAAAAAGATCTCGTCGCCGCAGTGCGAGTGTCTGAATGCGCGGATATAATCGGGGTGGGTGCGCAGATAATCGAACACAAAATCCCGGAAGCGGTCGGTGACGACGATCCAGTTGGAACCCTTTTCGAGCGGCGGCAATGTCCTGAAATAGGGGTTGTCCCCGGGGCGCAGCCGTTTGTAGAGCCTTTTGCGGAAATAGCCCGGCAGGTGCCCGATCCAATCGTTCCTGTCGGGGTAGTGGCACCACTGCATCTTCTGCGTCAGCTCGGTGATGTGCAGTTCGGGCTGCATGTCCGCGAACTGCCGCGGGTAGCACGCTTCGAGGAAATCGTGTATCTGCCCGCAGGGGCGTAGCGGCAGGGTGTCGCCCGAGAGAATGGCGATGTAGCGGTAGTCGCCGTTACAGGTGGCCCGGAGCAGTTTGAGCATGCAGTCGATCTGGCCGTACTCGCCCCAGTACACCTTGCTGCGCGGGTGGATGAAACGTGCCAGGGGACGCAGCGGCGCAAAATCCCCGATGTCGGATTTCGCATCGACATGGATGAAAATATCCGCTTCGGGGTGCTGCAACTGTCGGCACAACTCCTGCAGGACAGGGGTGTATTTATGGCATTCGATGCAGAATGCGATGCGGAAACCGTCTGCCATGGTCGTAGTGTCGCGGGGCGTTGGCCGGGCTTCAGTCGATTTCGAACGTGCGTGCCGTGTCGCTGTCGACGGTGATGCGCACCGTCATCACGTTCTCGGGCAGGAGCTGTTCGATCTTTTCGGGCCATTCGACCAGGCAGAGGTCGCCCGAGAAGAAATACTCTTCGTAACCGAAATCATAGGCTTCGCGGATGTCGTTGATCCGGTAGAAATCGAAATGATGGATACGGCGGTTGCCTTTGCCCTTGTACTGGTTCACGATGGCGAACGTGGGGCTGGTTACGGTGTCCGTGGCGCCCAGTTGGGCTGCGATCTCGCGGATCAGCGTGGTTTTGCCCGCGCCCATTTCTCCGCGCAGTGCGACTACCGTGCGGCGGCCGAGCGCTTCGATGACCGCCTCGGCGACGTCCGGCAGTTCGTCTTGCGAGGTGATGTGGATCGTTTTCATATTACTGCTTGGGTTTTAAGACGATATAAGGCACGATCATTTCTTCCATCGAGATGCCGCCGTGCTGGAACGTGTTGCGGTAATAGCGGATGTGGCGGTTCGCATCGTTGTTGTAGACCAGGAAATCCGAATTGTAGGCGAAGATATAGCTCGACGTGAGGTTGCTCGACGGCAGCTGTACGTCCTCGGGTTTCAGTATCTCGTAGACGTCGCGCGAGTTGTAGGCCAGGTTGCGCCCCGTCTTGTAGCGCAGGTTGGCCGAGGTCTCGCGGTCGCCCGTCACCTTGACGGGGTTGTCCACGCGGATGGTGCCGTGGTCGGAGGTGATCACGACCGTGTGCCCCCGCTCCGAGAGGAGCTTGAGGATGGTGTAGAGGTCGGAGTGCTCGAACCACGAGCGCGTCAGCGACCGGAATGCCGCGTCGTCCTCGGTCAGCTCGCGGATGATGTCGGTCTCGGTACGGGCGTGCGAGAGGATGTCGAGGAAGTTGTAGATGATCACCGAGAAATCGGCGTCGTACACTTTTTGTATATTGTCGACCAGCCTGCGGCCCTGTTCGGGGCGCACGAGCTTGTCGAACGAGAATTTCCAGTTCTTTCCGTTCTGGGCCATCAGCCGTTTGAGGAACTCCTCCTCGTACTGGTTCTTGCCGCCTTCCTCGTTGTCGTTGAGCCATTTGTTGGGCATCAGCTTGTCGATGGCCAGCGGCATCAGACCGGCGAAGATGGCATTGCGGGCGTATTGCGTTGCCGTGGGGAGGATGGCGCAGTAGAAATCGTCCTGCGCCACGTCGTAATAGCCCCGCAGCAGCGAGGAGATCGACCGCCACTGGTCGTAGCGGAAGTTGTCGATCAGCAGCAGCGTGGTCTTCGGGTTCTCGTCCGCCACCGGGAAAATGTTGGTGCGCATGAGCGTGTGCGACATCACGGGGGTTTCGTCCGAGCGCTTGTTGATCCAGTTGTAGTAGTTACGGCGTACGAACTTGCAGAATTCCTGGTTCGCCTCGGTCTTCTGGTAGGTGAGCACCTCCTTGATGCCCTGGTCGGTGGATTCCGAAAGCTCGACCTCCCAGTTGGTGAGCTTGCGGTAGAGCGAGCACCAGTCCGAAAAGGTCTCGGCCATCTGCAGCGACGAGGAGATACGCCCGAATTCCGACCGGTAGTCGGCCGTGGTCTGCTCGGTGACGAGCTGCTGTTGGTGGACGTTCTTCTTGATCGAGAGCAGCACCTGGTTGGGGTTGACGGGCTTGATGAGGTAGTCGGCGATCTTCGAACCCACGGCCTTGTCCATGATGTTCTCCTCCTCGCTCTTGGTCACCATGATGACGGGCGTCGTGGGGCGCACCTCCTTGATCTTGGGGAGGGTCTCGAGTCCCGTCATGCCGGGCATCATCTCGTCGAGGATTATCAGGTCGTAGGCGCCTTCGGCCGCCATGTCGATCGCGTCGTAGCCGTTGTTGCAGGTGTCGACTTCGTAGCCTTTCTGTTTGAGGAACAGGACGTGGGGCTTCAAGAGTTCGACCTCGTCGTCCACCCAGAGTATTTTGACCATACGGTTATCGGATTTTAGTTCGCAAAATTAGTTATTTTATTATCAAACGCAAAAACCGGGCGTTTATTGGGTCGGCGGGATATTATCCGCGGTTCCGGGGCGTAAATCGCCTCCGGGACGGCTTGCAGCGGCGTGCCGGAGAGCCCTTCCCCGGGAATCGGTGCTCGAACCCGGGCGGGGCGAGGATGCCGTCCCTCCGCTGCCCGTGTGGAGGGCTGCATGCCGGATGCCGGCGGGCGCGGGCGGGCAGCCGCACCGGCATCCGGGAGGGGCTTGGCCGTGCCGGGACTCTTCGGGCGCAATGATGCCCGGAAAAGGCTCCTCCCGTTTCGGCGGGTTTGTGGCTAATATGTTGATTATGAGCGATTATTCCGTGCGGCTCGCTCCGGTGTGCCGTCCGGATATAATTGCCTGGCACATAATATTTTAATTTTCCGCCGAGTTTTGCCCGATATTTGTTATCCTCTTGTTCCAGTGGCTGGTAGGGGACTGCCGGAAAAATAATGAAAAAAAGTTGCGGTTTATTGGCTAAAATGTAAATAAAGCGTATATTTGCAGTCCGAATGTCTTCACACGAACTTAATAATTTAATACTATATAAACTATGACAAAGGCAGATATCGTAAGCGAAATCGCTAAGAGCACCGGCGTTGAGAAGGTGCAGGTTCAGGCAATCGTCGAAGCTTTCATGGATAGCATCAAGACCTCTCTGACCAACAAGAACAACGTGTATCTCCGCGGCTTCGGCAGCTTCATCGTGAAGAAACGTGCAAAGAAAGTCGCACGCAACATCTCGAAGAACACGACCATCACCATTCCGGAACATAACATCCCCGCTTTCAAGCCCGCCAAGAGCTTCGCTGCGAAGGTGAAATAATTCAATAAATAAAGAACCTCTAAAATTTAAGGACTATGCCAAACGGAAAGAAGCATAAGCGTCACAAGATGGCTACCCACAAGCGTAAAAAACGTCTGCGCAAGAACCGCCACAAGAAAAAGTAGGGTAGCACCTTAGTGCTAACGATAGATAAAGCTAAAGGAACCCCGGGTTCTTTTAGCTTTACCTATTTTCTGCGGTTTTTTGCGGCCGGGGCCCGTATCCCCGGGGGGAATGCAGGTTCCCGGATCGCCGTTTGCGGACGTCAGGCCCTCTTGCAACGCAGGTTATGAGGCTGCCGCAGAGGCATTGCGACGCAGTGCCGCCGAAAAAACAGGGTATTGTCTTACCCGCCATGTTGCCGGCCGATGTGTCCGGACAATATTTTCCTTTGGAGTTCGCCGCCACTTCAGACCAAAATGCGGCCTAACCGGTTTCAGTATTCCGCAACCCCGTTTCCGGGGTGCGACACACGATATAGATGAACAGAGAATTAATCGTTAACGTCAACCCGACAGAAATCTCCATTGCGCTGTGTGAGGACAAGGTGCTTGTCGAACTCAACAAGGAGCAGTGCCAGACGGGTTTTTCCGTAGGGGATATCTACCTCGGGAAAGTACGCAAGATAATGCCCGGGCTCAATGCAGCCTTCGTAAACATCGGGCACGAAAAGGACGCTTTTATCCACTACCTCGACCTGGGAAGCCAGTTTCCCTCGTTGCAGAAGCTGGTCGCTTCGCAGCAGCCCGGCAAGCGGGGAATGCGCGTCGAGGGCATGAAGCTCGAACCGCCCGTCGAAAAGACGGGCAAGATCGGCGACTATCTTCAGGTCGGGCAGAACATCATGGTGCAGATCGCCAAGGAGGCCATTTCGACCAAGGGGCCCCGCCTGACCTCCGACATTTCGCTGGCCGGCCGCAACGTCGTGCTGGTGCCCTTTTCGTCCAAGGTGTTCCTTTCGCAGAAGATCCGCTCGGCGGACGAGAAGAAACGCCTGAAGCGCATCGCGGCTGCGGTGCTCCCCAAGAATTTCGGGGTTATCATCCGCACGGCGGCCATGGAGGCCAAGGACGAGGACATCGAGCACGACATCCAGTCGCAGATCGACCGCTGGCGCAAGACCTGCGCCGCGATCAAGAAGAGTACGCCGCCCGCGCAGCTGATGAGCGAGATGAACCGTGCCAATACGATCATCCGCGATTCGCTCAACGGCTCGTTTTCGCAGATCGCCGTCGACGACGAGGCGATGTACAACGACATTCGCAATTACATCCGCTTGATCGAGCCCGAGAAGGAGAAGATCGTCAAGCTTTACCGGGGCAACGTCCCCATCTTCGACAACTTCGACATCTCGAAGCAGATCAAGTCGCTCTTCGCCAAGTACGTCTCGCTGCGCCGCGGCGCAGCGACTGTCTCTTATACACATCTCCGAGCCCACGAGACGGACTCCTATCTCGTATGCCGTCTTCTGCTTGAAAAAAAAAAAAATCCTATAGGTGTGACTTAGTATTTTCCTTTCACACATAGGAATATTATAACT
>OJJE01000428.1_pt1 | contig 12525 bp, 10 predicted proteins | sample 1596091 | NCBI WGS metagenome assembly OJJE01 (sample SAMEA4350129, study PRJEB24818) | metagenome | biome: human; feature: gut; material: faeces | place: Denmark | collected 2013-09 | reverse complement strand
TTTGCTCCTTGCTCTCTATCTTACCACTAGTTTACTATACTCTCTGTTTTTTTTTTTTTTTTTTTCAAGCAGAAGACGGCATACGAGATAGGAGTCCGTCTCGTGGGCTCGGAGATGTGTATAAGAGACAGCACGTGCTGTACGACTCGCCTCTACGATTTCCATATATTGCTCATGTGTCAACACACCAACATCTTCGAGATATTTTCCAAAATAAACTCCAAACATAACGCCCCTCCTTCATGTAACTCTTCTCTTCAGTCAAGAAGTCATAATTTATTGATTATTATACACAATCTCCAGCCAAAAAGCAACTGTCGGGCAAATGCAAAAAATGAGCTTTCATGATTGAATATTCTATTCTTTTCCTATATAATATATTTATTACATTTATGATACATACTTTACTTTGAGGTGAACGGGTTATGTCTATACAAAAGTCTTTGCGATTGTCGCTTGTTTTAATGGCGTGTCTGCCACTTATATTTCTGACAATCTTTACATACAATTTATCTTATAAAAAATACATGGATCTTGCAACACAGTCCACAGTGGAACTTGCGAAGAACTACGGCATGGGCTTCCAGTCCCAGCTTAACTCACAGATCGCCGAAGTAGAGGGACTTGCAAATGGTACAAACATCCAGAATCTTGTACTGGAGAATTACAATGGTGTTACGCTTGGAAATGATTCTCCTTATTATACGAATGTCACAGATCTGTTTGCAACTGCTTCTGATTATGCCGGCAACAACGTGAATTACTATCTCTATGATGTAAACGGATACTACATTACTAGTTCTGACAACACCAATACGGATGACTGGCAGGAACATATGGCAATTCCGGTCGAGGATATCACAGAAACAAAAATCTTACAGTGTTCACCACTCGATGAAATCGAGAGCATTGATGTTGTATCCCCGATCATTATTAAAAGCCAGATCGTTGGTCTGATCCGTGCCAATATCACCTCCCGGTATTTCGGCTCCTTTATCCCGGAAGATGGCTCTGCATTCATCATGACAAATGATGGCGGCTACCTCTTTACTTCGACCGGGCTAACCGGACAACGGGAACTGGAAACACAGGCGTTTAATTGTCTGAACGGCGCGGACAACGCGAAGGACTATGGACATCTGAAAGCTTCCTCCTTCAAAAATATCTATGGATTTTGCAAGCTTTCCGACTCCAACTGGCTGTATCTGATCAAACAGCAGGGAACTCAATACCAGCAGATATTGGCAACCCTCCCGATTACCATGAGTATCACACTCATCATCATTTTAATGATTGCTATCTGGGTGAGCCGGATCTTATCCGCGAAATACACAGAACCAATCTTTACCCTGCGCGACAACATGACGGACGCCTCCTCTGGTAATCTGGATGTCAAATGTGATGTTGCCTCTGATGATGAATTCGGAGATCTCTCCCGCATGTTCAACAGCATGATGGATATCATCTCCAACAACTACAAGGAATTATCTGCTTCCAAAGCTGCATTAGAGGTCAGCGAACAGGAACTGAAAAAAAACTATGCCCATATCGAGCAGCTTGCCTATCACGATGGCTTAACCGGACTTTATAACCGTGTTGCTTTCATGAAATACGCTTACAAGATCTTCCATGACGCAAGCGTCGGTGCCAGCAAGCATGCCATTTTCTTTATCGACTTAGATAACTTTAAAAATATCAACGATACACTCGGACACGACTATGGTGACCTTCTGTTAAAGGATGTCTCCGACCGGATGCTTTCCTGTATCGCTTCCGATGATATTCTGGCACGTAACGGCGGTGACGAGTTCCTGATCTTAAAAAATCGCTTCGATACCGTGGATGATCTGGAAAACTTTGCAAGCCAGCTTGTCAATGTCGTACATCATCCATTCATCTTAAACGATGAAACCGCTGTGGTTTCCATGAGTGTCGGTATCGCAGTCTTCCCAAACAACGGTCTGACGGTAAGCGAGTTGATCAAGAACGCAGACATCGCGATGTACAATGCGAAAAACTCTGGCAAAAACAGCTACCGCTTCTTCGACAGCTACATGGAGGACGATGTCAACCGGAAAAATGATCTTGCAGATATTCTATCTCATGTTATTGATAAGAACGAAATTTACTTACAGTACCAGCCACAGGTCAATGTGGAAAGCGGTCAGGTTACCGGCTATGAAGCGCTGATGCGTATTGAGTCTGAGCTGGTTGGTTTTATCTCTCCTGCAGAATTTATTCCGATCGCAGAAGAAACCGGTATTATCAACATCCTTGGGGAATGGGCATTGATTGAAGCCTGCAACTTCAATCAGGTACTGATCAAGAGCGGATTCGGTCCACTCCGTGTATCTGTCAATGTATCAACCACCCAGTTAAAGGATGATCATCTGATCGATATCATTAAAAGCATTCCGGAAAAAACAGGTATGGATCTGAAACATCTCGAAATCGAGATCACAGAAAGTGTCCTGATGAATTCGTTTGAACACAACTTAAAGCTGATCAATCAGATGAAAGAGCTTGGTTGTTCCATCGCCTTAGACGATTTCGGAACTGGCTACTCTTCCTTCAACTACCTGACACAGATTCCAATCGATACGTTAAAGATTGACAAATCCTTTATCGATGGTATCTGCAGTAACGAAAAAGACCGCTGCATCGCAGACTCCATCATTGATCTGGCACACAAGATGGATATCTCTGTTGTGGCAGAAGGTGTGGAGGATAATGAACAGCTGCAGATTCTGCAGAACCAGTTCTGTGACACCCTGCAGGGCTATCTCTTCTCCAAGCCTTTAAATTCTACCGATTTTATTGAGCTTTTAAGCAAACATAAAACTTTACATGACTAAAAAGGCGTCCCCATCAAACAGATGGGGACATTTTTTATTTCTGTTTATGACTCCTCTTTCTTCCTATCAAACCCATCCCGATTCCAACTGCACTTGTACACAGAACAAGAATCGTCAGAAACAGATTTGCTTCATCTCCGGTCTTTACCGCCTGCTCCTTAGTCGGTATCACTTGTGTGCTTGTCCCGGCAACAGTCGTTTCCGATGTTTCCGATGTTTCGGTGGTTTCTGTCGTTTCGGTTGTCTCCGTTGTTTCGGTGGTTTCTGTCGTTTCGGTCGTTGTGGTCGACGGCTCTTCGGGAAAACAGATTGTCTGTGCGAGATCCGAAAGATCTGTATGTGAAGCAACGATCTCGCCCGGATATGCCGTATCTTTTACCGTCTCATAGAACACCACTTCCTGTCCACACAGTGCATCCAGAAACAGAATCTCATACTTCACTTCGATATCCATATTTACCTTTTCCGCGACAAATGTCACAGGCTCATTCTTTGCCATATATGGTTTTTCCAAAACCGTACCATCCTTTTTCCATCGTGCTTCCCCTGAAATCGTATAGGTGTGTCCAATCTCCAGATTCTCAAATGAAACAATATCCTTACATGGCACAAGTGTCCCCTTTGCACGTATATCAACAATTGGATTTTCAAAGCCTGCCTTCGTTTTAATCTGCGGAAATAGCTCATTTATAATCGTTCCTAACTCAACATGCGCGCCATCCTCCTGTATAGATACTTCGATTTTCTCAGCATTTCGATACTTATTTTTATTTGCCTCACAGCGAACCTCTTCGATGTAATACGTTCCATACGGCAATGCGCCCTTCGTATCATCCACGTCTGCCTGTCCAAACCAGATACCCGCACCTGCCTCTTCCTGATTCGTATGATACGAATGTGGAATATAGGAAGCTGCCGTCGAGTAATACCCATTTTCATCTGTCCAGACGATGTGGGATTCTCCCTTTGTATCAGAAATAGAAAACGCAATATTTGCAAGCGGGGTTCCATTTTCATCCACTTTTGTAAAACTGAGATCCCCACGGAAATGAAGAATATTCACTGCATCTTTTACAACAACCTCCATTGGAGTTGTCTGATCTTTTTTGATCTGTACCCAGACTGGCGTATCATCTAACAACATATAGTCGTTTGCTTTTTCTTCCTGAATCATATACCAGCCGATCCGAAGCTGCATTTCTGTATCACCCACACAGTCTGTATCGTGCGCACATTCCTGCACAAAACCCGTACCTTTTTTATCCATCCGAAACAGTCCCACACGCTTAGTGGTGTCCTTACTTCCGTTTGCGGAAACAGCATAGACCGCGTATTCAATCCCATCAAAGCTATACTCCGGGTGTTCTAAAAGAAAGGCTTCATAATTTTCCTCCACCTTCTTTGTCAGTCTGAGTTTTCCAAGATACTCCTCTTCCGGTCCAACCACACGCGTATCAAAATAATCTCCCTCTGATTTCAGCTCCAGAGGCTTCGCCGCCGCATCTCTTGGCAAGCCAAGGGTTGTCCGTCTTCCTGCATAGATTTTCGTACTATAAATATTCGGATCTAACTTCCAGCCTCCATTTGTTGGCACATTCCATTCCCGGATATAATATGTACCCTCGGCAAACTGTACAATCGTACCCTGTTCATCCGGCTTTGTGCGTGCAGAACAAGAGACGTTATCCTCTGCCAGTGCACCATTTTCCCCCGGCTCAATATAACAATATCCCTTCACATTCCGGCTTCGTTTCGCATCCTCATAGCTAGCATACACTGCATAATTGGCTCCCGCCACATCATACAACTTCGGATTCGTCTTGTAGACGTCCTCATTATAGCTTTTACAAATCCGCAAGGTTCCAGTCTTCAGACGTTCTTTCGGACGATATACAATCATTCCGGAGCATTGTTTCCGCACGTCCACCGCGTTATCCAGATAATAGCATGCGCGAAGGGAATCCCAGCCAGAGCTGTACAAATGTCCGATCAAAGCGGTTCCTCCACCGGAAATTGCGCAATGGACATAGCCGTCCAGTTTTCCATTTACAAAACAGATGACATCGCCTGCATTTGTCAGCTGGTCGTAAATTGCATCATATTCCGCCTCCGTCTTATCCTTTGGAAAACAGTTTGCATCAGCATAGACGCGCTCCCAATTCTCACTTACTTCCAATGTATCCGAGATCTGCGAGACGAGCGTACTTCCCTGTACCGATGCCTTGTCTCCATAAAAACCAGATAACGCCTGTGCTACATAAATCGCACACATATTATCGCTGTTTTTTCCGCTTCCCTTCGGAATCGTCATCGCGTATGCGACAAATGCATTGGATGTATCCGGTGCCTGATAATACGCACTCGGAGATACACTCTGTACAGTCTCTTCCGATTCTGTGAATGCAGATTCCTCTGCGTCCGCCTGTATATCCTGCGGAAGCGCATTTGTCCATGTCGCATCGCCAATCGTCGCGACAGATTCCCACGCTTCTGTATTTTCCGATGCAAACGGAAGCACATAACACTGCATGATCAAAAACGCAAGTATCCCATATGCGAGCACCTGTCTCCATGCTTTCTTTGCCTTTAATTGCTGCTTGATTTTTTTACATAACGAAATAAACATATTAATTCCTCCATACCTTACCATATGCAGAAATCTGATGGATTCCATCTTCTATGTCTACCGTCAATGAAAAAAGATGTAATTTTGTTGTTAAAAAAAGAGTATGGTAACTGTACCATACTCTTAAAAGTCCTGTCAATTCAATTTCCGAAGTTCACTTATTTTTCACAATCTGTTCGAGACTCCACAAATCCCTTAAAATGTAATATCCTTCTTACCTGTAATCAGGCGGGCACCATTCACGATCATCGTCACACCTGCACCAACTCCGACAAGAATTGTCACAATTCCAATAACCAGATTGCTGATTCCGATTGCATTGATCTTATGATATAACTTCTCCATGCTTTAGACCTCCCATACTTGCAAATAAAACTATTTTACTCCATACTGCTCATAATATGCGTCAATCGCTGCCTTCAAGGTGTCATCAATCACAACCTTCCCCTTGTAAGGCTTGTTGTACAGATGCTCTACCACCTCTGCCATCGTTACGATTGCAGTCGTCTTTAATCCATAGTTTTCTTCGATCTCCATCAGTGCACTCTTCTCGCCCTGACCACGCTCCATACGGTCAACCGATACAACAAGACCAAGCACATCGACATCGCCCTGCGCCTTCACGATCGGAAGTGTCTCCTGAATCGAAGTACCTGCAGTTGTTACATCCTCGATGATCACAACCTTGTCACCATCGTTGATCGGACTTCCAAGCAGGATTCCCTTATCCCCGTGGTCCTTAATCTCCTTACGGTTTGAGCAGTAACGGATGTCTGCATCATACTTGTTGGCAATCGCCATTGTTGTAGCTACGGAAAGCGGGATTCCCTTATATGCCGGTCCAAACAGCACATCAAAATCAAAGCCGAACTTGTCCTTGATTGCCTCCGCATAATACTCACCCAGACGTGCTAACTGGGAACCTGTTCTGTAAAAACCTGTATTTACAAAAAATGGTGTCTTTCTTCCGCTCTTTGTCACGAAATCACCAAACTTCAATACGTTACAATCGATCATAAATTCAATAAATTGCTCTTTATACTGTTCCATGTTGTATAAATCCTCCTGTTTTTCGGGCTGTCGGCAGCAACAAACGACATTCACGCATGTAGATTCATTGTCTGCCATAGTTTTCTCTATACGCCACATAATCGTATATATTTTAGCATAGTTACCTGTTTGTTTCAATCAGTTTTGCGCAATCATAAACGGGGAATTTTCACTTCTATCGCAGATGTACTAACGATTCCGTTCATTCTTCTCGCGCGACTGCAGTACAAGCTCATACACCTTTGGATGGCGTTCTTTCAGATGTGCATCAAGCACATGTCTGCGCTCCCTGAAACGTTCTGCAAGCTCCGGATGATTCTTTGCGATCCGGTCATGCACCTGTTTTCTGTGTTCCTCAATCTGCATCGCAAGGGTATGTTCATCCTTACCGGATATATTGACAATCTCCTTCAGGTGTTCCTCCAAGTGTTCCAGCCACTCATCTTCGTCAAGCTCCTCCATATGCGCCCATCGTCCATGCAGCAGATTCTCGATATCCCCACTTTCTTTTAGCTGTGCAATCTGCTTTTCAATCTGACGCTCGATCTGTTTTTCCGCATCGGAGCCGAACGCCCACACAAACTCCTGCACACGGTTATCTGCACGTTTCCGGGACGCACTGCGATCCCCATTATCCACACCGTCTTCCAGTGGATACGGACGGTTGATTCCCATATCCTTCAATGCGATATGAATGGTTCTGCGCACGCACCCCTCCTCAATCAGATATCCGAGTCCAAGCTTCCTTAACTGTTCGTTCACATCCGAAATATGTTCCGTCATATAGAACCGGATGCCCTTTTCTTTCAATGACTGATGCAGACGCTTCAGGCAGTCTGCCGCAGTAATATCCAGACTTCCGATTCCGCCCGCATCAAGGATCACAGCTTTCGTATCCGGTTTTATATGATCCTCAATATCATTTTTCAGCACCTGCACATTTGCAAAGAACAGATTGCTGCTGAACCGGTAAACAAGCACACCGGACAGTGCGTGGATCTGGCTGCTCTCCTTCAGATCCCGGAAATGCTTATGCCCCGGCTGAATCCCAAGAAAGCAGGTGGACGGCTTCGCTGTCCGGATGATCACTTCCGCAAAGGAAAGCAAAATACCGATCAAAACACCATTGATCGTGCCAAGCAGGAGTACACCGAAAAATGCGCCGGCAAAGATCATACATTCGGTCCGGCTGACCTTCCAGAGCCGTGCCATCAGATCAAACTCTGTCGCCCCAAGCAATGCCGATATCACAATCGCGGTAAGCACCGGAACCGGCAGATACTGGATAAATCCCGTTCCACACAGCAAAAGCACAATCATGGAAAGTCCTGCCACAAGTGAGGTAAGCTGTGTCTTTCCCTGATACTGCTCGCCCATCGCTGTACGGGATACGGAGCCATTGATTGGACAGCACCCGGTAAAGGCTGCAAGAAAGTTTCCGACGGAGAATGCAAAGATCTCCTGATTATCATCAATTCGGTAGCCATTTTTCTGTGCAAAATTATTCTCTGCGAGCAACGTCTCCGCCATAATTACAACTGCCACCGACAGGCTGACTGTCACAGCCTCCCGGATTGAGACAGCTGAAAAATCCGGTATCTGCCACTGCGGAAGTCCCGTCTCCACCTTCGAGAGTGTCTGGATTCCAAGCTCCCGCACATTTCCAACCCGCGTATAGCAGGCACCTGCCACCATCAATACAACTGCCATCGGGAATTTCGGAACCAGTTTTTTCGCCACAAGCAGGATTACAAGCGATGCCACGCCTAAGAGGATGGATGGCATATTCACATGCTTTGCTGTCTGTCCGATATGCTTTGCCAGCTCAAAAAACTCTCCGGTTCCTGCCGTACCGCCAAGAATCTTCGGCACCTGCATAAGAATGATTGTCGAGCAGATACCTGTAATAAATCCTCCCATCACCGGGGCTGATATGTAATTGACGAGCTTTCCCGCCTTCATAAAAGAAAATGCAAGCAGCCACATCGCAGCAAAGAATGTGAGCACCGGTACAACCGCCATGGCTTCTTCACTTCCTGCCTCAACATGCAGAGTTAAAAGTGCGGAACCAATCAGTGCTGCCGGAGCCGCATCCACGCCGAATATGAATTGCGGTGACGTTGAAAGAAGCGCGAACACAAGAATCGGAAACACCGACCCATACAGACCATACACAGCGGGAAGTCCCGCAATCAGGGCATATCCCATCGAAATCGGAATAGAAACAGCCATGATGATGAGTCCCGCCAAGATATCTTTTCCTATATTCTTTTTATCATAGTGCCGTAATGTATGCGCCAATGATAGCTTCATATGATTCATCTCCTGTCATGATTAACAATCTTCCTTTTCATGTCACCGGTCTTACTCCATACAGTTTTCAATCTGGCGCACCGGCAGGCAATGACACAACTGCCACAAGCTACATTCTAACATAAAAGAAAAAAAGTGGATATATTTTCCACTTTTTCATATGATTTCTTATACTTATTTCGTAAATTGTCTATGATTTAGTCTTGGCATATCTTAAAAATGAATCCCCGGATTCTCCATCTTTCCGAATTCCAGCAGAGATAATTTTGAAAGATGAAATATCTTCGCAAGGATCGATTTCGGAAACATCTGCAATTCGATATTGTACTTCGTTGCCGCATCGTTATAAAACTGTCTTGCCTTACTCACGCGGTCTTCGGTCTCGGAAAGTTCTGTCTGCAGCTGTAGAAAGTTTGTGTTCGCCTTTAATTCCGGGTATTGTTCTGCCACTGCAAACACTTTCCGCGATGCCCGGTTTAACGCTTCGTTTGCCTCAAAGCGCTCATTTCTTGTATCCGCAAGTGTCATCCGGTTCCGGAGTTCGACCACCGTCATAAGTGTTTCTTTCTCATGCTTTGCATACCCTTTCACAATCTCTACAAGATTCGGAATCAGATCTGCCCGTCTGGCAAGCTGGATATCAATCTGCGACGCCTGATTCTCCGCCCGCGTTTTCAGTACCATGAATTTATTACACGTACAGATTGTTACAATCACAAGAACCAATATCAAAGCCATAATTACAACTTTTACAATCACTGCTCCATCCATTTTATTTTCTTCCTTTCTTTCCTCTATTTTTACTGTTTCATCCGCGCCATGATCTCTTTTTGTATCTGCGTATTTTCCTCCAGCAAAACCGCATAGATCAGATAATCATCCCACAGTGCAAGCGCATCCTTCTCCGCCTCATTCAGATACGAATAATCGTGAATAAAATTCTTCATGCCCCAGATATATTCCGCATATTCATTTCCACGCGCTGTCCGCACATAATCTGCACGCTCTAACATCTGGCTGCTCCGCATTTTCAGATATAAAAACGGTACCAGTAACAGCAAAAAGAAAAGCGCAAACACCATAAAACATAATGCCATCGTTGAAAGCAGCTGTGGTGTACGAAGGATCAGCTCGACCTCATTTGCCTTTCCACTTATCGTATTCATGCAGGCAAGCATCCAGTTCAATTTCCTGCCAAACCAGAATACCTGGTCCGACAACGGGAATGCGATATTCCCATATGCTTCCTGCATCGCCGGCTCCATTGTGCCGGATGCAATCAGGAATATACAGGCAATCAAAAGTATCACCCACAAAAAAGCAATCTTCTTCGCATGGCGGTCAATCGCAGATGGAAGGATTCCGCTTCGTTTCTTCAGAAAACCATCTGCTACTGCTTCTGCCATCATCTGTTCTTTCCATTCCTGCAGATGCTTCTTCGACGTTCCTTCCAGAAGCTTGTCAATCAGAAAGTAGTCACTCTCCCGCAATTTCTCATTCTCCCCCGGCTTTGGATTTCCCTGTATGTACCCATCTTCCGTTTCCCGGATCAATCCGAGATGCTCATACCAGAGGATATATGCACTGAGATCCTTTTCTTCCTCAATCTGCAAATCTTCCAGTAAACTGATTTCTCCCGGTGTCAGTCCGGTAAGTTTATCCCGGTAATAATCAAGATCCTGCATCGTCACAAAGGTACAATTCGAAAGCAATTCTTTCTTTGCACCAAGCAGTTTTGCCCTACGAATATAAAAAGGAATACAGCCAAACACCAGTGCAATCAGAAATATGATTACTAAAAATCCCAGTGCATTCGAAAGCATCATCTGTGTCTTGGACACAGCGAAAATTTCCCATCCATAACGAAACAGGAGCACCCCCATGATGATTGGAAAAATCAACCATGTACGATGCTCCTGCTTTACTATATCATTCAGATGTCCTGTTCGAAACCGCTTCTGACTCATCGAATTCTCCAATTCCGGTTATCAATAAAACCATACATCGTTCTACATAAACTATGTGATCTTATCTATAAAGTATCAGCTATTCCGTTTCGAATCTATCTGTACTGTGTAATTCTCATGTTAAGTTTTCGTTAAACACTACCGGTTATGCCGCACACAGGCGACAATACACCATATAATAATTCCAAATAAAACTGCCAGGAATATAAACGTTGCTGCAAGCATGCCATCCATCTTCTGCATGTAGGAGGTTATCGTGCTATAGAGCGTAAATACACCAAAACAAAATTCCATCCCCACCATCATCCAGACAACGTCTCTATACACACGCACCGCATGTTCCGGTTTTACTTTCACTGGCATGCTCCACAGATCGGGTGGCATAAAATGTAAAACCAGACTGCTGATGCCACAGCTAATCAGCATAATAATTGGTAAAAATAAGAAAGAATACGGAGATCCATATCCATCTGCATTTCCAGCCGCGTCAAAGTGTGTTGCCACTTCCTTCGGCAGCTTTGCAGACCATATAATTCCAATCACAATCGATGCCCACATCAAAACATAGGCGAGTATCTCAACAATCTTCTGCTTGAGTGTAATGTGGTTTTTCATCTCAATTCCTCCTTACCTTGGGGACGTTGTTTGGGGCATATTGGGGACGTTGTTTTTGTTCCGAAGAGTGTCCCCTGTCTCATATCATTTGATATCCAGTTCCGGTGGAACATCAATCTCCTCGGAGACATATTTTCCATCTTTCTTCCGTTGTCTCACGCACTCGGATAGGAGATATTCGATCTGTCCGTTGACGGATCGAAAGTCATCTTCTGCCCATGCGGCAATATCGGCATACAGTTTTTCCGATAAGCGGAGCGGAATCTGTTTTTTCGCTGCCATTTAGTATAAGCTTCCTGAGTTCACGATTGGCTGTGCATCATGGTTGCCGCACAAAACTACCAAGAGATTTGAAACCATAGCTGCCTTTCGCTCCTCATCCAAGTCAACGACCTGTTTTTTATTTAATTCTTCTAACGCCATTTCTACCATTCCAACCGCTCCGTCTACGATCATCTTTCTAGCATCTATAATAGCAGATGCCTGCTGCCGCTGCAACATCACGGATGCAATTTCCGGTGCATATGCAAGATATGTAATTCTTGCTTCCACGATCTCAAGTCCTGCCTCATTGACCTTGCTCTGGATCTCATCACGGATTCTTCCGGCTACGACCTCTGCCGATCCTCGCAGGCTACCTTCATCGGCTACACCATCACCGGTTGTGTCAACATTCGGTGCGACATCATATGGATAGACACGCACAATATTACGAAGTGCACTATCACACTGCAGGGATAAATATTCCTTATAGTTATCGACATTGAAAACTGCCTTTGCTGTATCCATTACACGCCAGATAACTGCAATTCCGATCTCAACCGGGTTACCGAGACAGTCGTTGATCTTCTGTCTGCCATTACTTAAAGTCATCGCCTTTAATGAAATCTTCTTTCCTGATGCAGAACCATCAACCGATACAGACGTACCATCCGCAGAGATGGAAAATGCACTCTTCGCTGCTGTCTGCTGGATATCCCCGCTCTGTGCCAGCTTTGTAGCAGCTGCCGGATTGATGGCCTGTCTCTTATACACATCTCCGAGCCCACGAGACGGACTCCTATCTCGTATGCCGTCTTCTGCTTGAAAAAAAAAAAAA
>OJJE01000420.1_pt1 | contig 12623 bp, 9 predicted proteins | sample 1596091 | NCBI WGS metagenome assembly OJJE01 (sample SAMEA4350129, study PRJEB24818) | metagenome | biome: human; feature: gut; material: faeces | place: Denmark | collected 2013-09 | reverse complement strand
TTTTTTTTTTTTTTCAAGCAGAAGACGGCATACGAGATAGGAGTCCGTCTCGTGGGCTCGGAGATGTGTATAAGAGACAGGTAGATATATTTATTGAGGTGGGAAATATACACAATTACCTGGAAAATGCAGCCTTGCGGATTTTGCTTTTTGGCAATCCTGAGCTGAATTTTTATCAGTGCCGATTATTAGTATTGAAGTACGGAGAATCACTTTCACAGGATGATTTGCACGGGCGGATGGTATTTATGAGAATGATACAGCTGCTGGAAGCCAACACAGTTTAAAATAAAATGAGAATTTCTTTTTTGACCGGGCAACCGGTCTTTCTTTTTTGCACAAATGGTGTTATAATTTTGGAGAAATTATGTTGATTACTCATAGCTTTAAAAAAGAAGCATTGCATTGTGTTTAATTAAACCAAAGCATGATAATTCAATCAAAGAAAAGAGGACAAAAATGAACATCGTAGTACTTGCCGGAGGGCTCAGCACAGAGAGAGATGTTTCCTTCAAGACAGGAAGCATGGTAGCTAAGGCACTCAAAGAGAACGGCCACAAAGTTATATTATTGGATGTATTTATGGGATATAGTGACAGGGAGGAGGACCTGACAGGTATATTTGACCGCGCGGACGAGATAAGCGTGCAGGTCAGCGATATTCCGACAGAGGCACCTGACCTCGCAAAGGTAAAGGCTTCCAGAAAGGACCAGTCACCTTGCTTCTTCGGACCAAATGTCATCAAAATGTGTCAGATGGCTGACATTGTTTTCATGGCTCTCCACGGAGAAAACGGAGAGAACGGAAAGATACAGGCAGCATTTGACCTCTTCGGTGTCAAATATACAGGCAGCGATTATTTAAGCTCAGCCATCGCCATGAACAAGGAGACATCAAAGCAGTTCTTCCTTGCAAACGGTATACCTACTCCAAAGGGTATTTCCATGACAAGAGCGACCAGACAGGACGATATCACAAAGCTTGACCTGACACTTCCATGCGTGGTAAAGCCATGCTGCGGTGGTTCAAGCATCGGTGTCACCATCGTTAGGGATGCGGCAGAGTTCAAGGCGGCACTTGACGATGCCTTCAAGTGGGAAAATGAGCTGGTTATCGAGGAATTTGTACAGGGCAGGGAGTTCTCTGTCGGCGTTATCGAGGGAAAGGCTCTTCCTATTATAGAGATTGCACCGAAGGAGGGCTTCTACGATTATAAGAACAAATACAAGGCGGGCAGTACAGTAGAGACATGTCCGGCCGAGCTTCCTGAGCAGGTGACAAAGGATATGCAGCACTATGCCGAGGAGGTTGCGCGCGTTATCGGGCTTGATACATATTCACGCTCAGACTTTTTGCTCAATGACAAAAATGAGATGTTCTGCCTCGAGGCAAACACACTGCCGGGCATGACTCCGACCAGTCTTCTGCCACAGGAGGCTGCGGTTATCGGTATGAGCTTTAATCAGCTCTGTGAGCATCTGATTGACATATCTTTGAAAAAATATGAGGTGTAGCATGTCGGATAAGTACATGAAGAATCTTACATTTGCAAATATCGCAAAGGCTTGCGAGGGCACATACATAGGTGATGAGACACAGCTTGATACGACAATCACCGGCGCAGTCATAGACAGCAGACAGGTGAAGGAGGGCTATCTTTTTATCCCGATAAAGGGAGAAAGGGTGGACGGACACAAATTCATTCCGACTGTGTTTGAGCAGGGGGCTGCAATTGTGCTCTCTGAGCATGAGCTTAAGGATCCGGCAGGCCCATATGTGCTTGTTGAATCAACCACCGATGCCATGAAAAAGCTCGCGGCATTTTGCAGAAAAAGCCTTGATATCAAGGTGGTGGGTATCACCGGAAGTGTCGGCAAGACCAGCACCAAGGAGATGATATCGTCAGTTCTTGAGCAGAAATACAGCGTCCACAAGACCGCAGGCAATTTCAACAACGAGATAGGCCTGCCACTCACCATTTTCGGAATCAGGGAAAGCCATCAGGTAGCGGTGCTTGAGATGGGCATATCTGATTTTGGCGAGATGCACAGACTTTCTACTATGTCTTGCCCGGATGTCATGGTCATCACCAATATCGGCTACTGCCATCTGGAGTTTTTGGGCGACAGGGATGGTGTGCTTAAAGCAAAGACAGAGTGCTTTGAGCATATGATGCCGGATGCGGTCGCAGTGCTGAATGCGGATGACGATAAGCTGGCCACAGTGCAGACGGTAAATGGAAAGCCTGCCATATACTATGGCAAGGAATCAGCTTCAGGCGTTCATAAATCAGTATATACCACAAATATTGAAAACCTGGGCTTCGACGGCATGAAGGCTCATTTTGTCACTCCGGAGGGTGAGTTTGATGCACAAATCCACATCCCGGGTGAGCACAATGTATACAATGCCATGGCGGCAGCGGCTGTCGGATTGCAGCTTGGCCTCACAATAGCTGAGATAAAGTCAGGAATCGAGAAAGCAGAGACAATCGCAGGCCGTACCAATTTCATCAAAACACACGGCATGACAGTGATAGATGACTGCTACAATGCAAATCCTGTATCCATGAAATCCTCTATCGAGGTGCTTTCGCATGCAAAGGGCAGGACAATAGCAGTGCTTGGCGACATGGGCGAGCTTGGAAGCGATGAGAAAAAGCTGCACCATGAGGTAGGCGAAGCAGTTGGAGAGAATCATATCCATACACTTTTTGCCGCAGGAGAGCTTGCAAAGGAATATGCAGCCGGAGCAGCGGAGAAATCATCCGATGTAGACATCCACTATTTTGAGGATAGGGAGACCATGACACAGGAGCTTCTTTCATATGTGAAGGAGGGCGACACCATACTGGTGAAGGCATCACACTTCATGGAGTTTCCGAAGGTAGTCGAGGCTCTGAGTGAGTAAAATTAGGTAAAATCAATCGGGTAGAAATTAATTCGATATTTAATAATTGCAAGGAATGGATATTCTCCAAGCCTCATAATATTATAAAAGAAAGAGAGAAAAATAATGGCACAGAATCCAATCGTAACAATCACAATGGAAAACGGCGATGTAATCAAGGCGGAGCTTTATCCGGAAATCGCACCAAACACAGTAAACAACTTTATCAGCTTAATCAATCACAACTTCTATGACGGAGTATGCTTCCACCGTGTAATCAAGGGCTTCATGCTTCAGGGAGGAGATCCTGACGGAAACGGTACAGGCGGCCCGGGCTATGAAATCAAGGGCGAGTTCACACACAACGGCTTCAAAAATGACTTAAAGCACACAGCCGGTGTACTTTCAATGGCACGTACCATGATACCTGACTCAGCAGGCAGCCAGTTCTTCATCATGCATCAGGATGCACCACATCTCGACGGCGAGTATGCGGCATTCGGCAAGGTAATCGAGGGCATGGATGTGGTAAACAAGATCGCAGAGGTGCGCACAGACTACATGGACAAACCACTTGAGGCTCAGGTCATGAAGACAGTTACAGTTGAGACCTTCGGAGTGGACTATCCGGAGCCGGAGACAGTTTAATGATAATAATTATTGATGAGGCAAGCGCAAAACTTGCCTCTTTTTACTATCATGACGAGATATTAAAGCTGCAGTGGAAGCGCGCAGCCAATATGTCATTTGCGTCAGACGAGTTGCATGATGAATTTCAGGAAAAACTGCAAGAAAAACTACCTGATGAGCTGCGGGAAAAACTGTATGTTGCGCTACCGGCAAATGAATCAATTAATGACTTCCAAAAAACAACGATACAAGAATATGCAGATAACACCGCGAAAGCTAATACGGGAAATTTAAGAATACCGAAAGCTCCCGCCAACTACATCTGGATAGTATCAAACAGGCAGCAGAAGCAAATAGCTGACTCACTCGGCATAGCATCAGTAGGAGAACCACAGTGCGGCACGCGCTATGCAGTCGAGAGCCTTGCAGAGCTTGATATTGAGTATCTGGAGCGGGTGCGCAGGCGGTATAATCACATCCCGTGGGACATCGGCGAGACAGACAGATGCCTGATACGTGAGCTGTCCCTGTCAGACCTTCCTGCTCTCTATGAGCTCTATGACAAGCCCGGCATGACAGACTTTGTGGAGCCGCTTTACGACTACGAGACAGAGCTTGAATACCAGAAAGCATACATAGAGAACATGTATGGCTTTTACGAGTATGGCATGTGGCTTGTATTTTCCAAGGAAACAGGTAAGCTGATAGGACGGGCAGGGCTTGAGCACGATGAAATGGGCTATATGATAGCGCCGGAATTATGGAACCAAGGCTATGCCACGGAGGTGTGCCGCTTCATCATAGACTACGCGCGCGAAAACACAGACTTTGAAGAGCTTTACTGCCGGATAGATGAGAGAAATGAAGCATCGGTTCGCCTTGCCAAAAAGCTTGGATTTACAAATAGCGGGCATATGGATGATGATATACATGCCTCTATATATAGAAAAAATATAAAAAACATAAAAAACAATGAAAAACATTGAAAAATATGCAATTAGGCAATAAAATATAAACATAGTTTAACGATTTGGAGGACGAAAAAATGAAGAAATATGCATACGGAGTAGATATAGGTGGAACAACTGTAAAGATAGGCTTTTTTGAGACCACAGGAAAGCTTGTCGATACATGGGAGATTCCTACACGCACAGAGAATTCAGGCGAGCTCATCCTGCCTGATATTGCAGCATCCATCAAGGAGAATAACGAGAAGCACGGCATCGAGATGGGTGACATCGAGGGCGTAGGCATGGGAGTGCCGGGACCTATAAAGGATGACGGAACAGTATTGAAGTGTGTCAACCTCGGCTGGGGCGTGTTCAACGTGGCACAGTCACTCTCAGTACTGTGCGGCGGTATCAAGGTAAAGGCCGGAAACGATGCCAACGTAGCTGCACTCGGTGAGATGTGGCAGGGTGGCGGAAAGGGTCATCAGGATGTAGTCATGATCACACTCGGCACAGGCGTAGGCGGAGGAATCATCCGCGAGGGCAGAATCGTAGCCGGAGTAAACGGAGCAGGCGGAGAGATAGGACATATGCCTATGGTAGATGATGAGTCAGAGTGCTGTGGCTGCGGCAAGAAGGGTTGCTTAGAGCAGTATGCATCAGCAAACGGACTTGTAAGAGTAGCAGAGAGATACATTGCAGCACACAGGGATGTGGCAACAAAGCTTGATTTAAATGCAGGCTTCACAGCCAAGGATGTATGCGATGCGGCAAAGGCAGGAGATGCAGCGGGCATTGCGGCAGTAGAGCAGTCTATGAAGCTTCTCGGCAAGGCAATGGCAGCAGTAGCATGCGTTATGGACCCTGAGGTATTTGTTGTCGGCGGTGGCCTTTCAAAGGCAGGCAGCATCATCATCGATACAGCAGCAAAGTACTATAAAGAGTATGCTTTCCATGCAAGCCGTGAGACAGAGATCAAGCTTGCCACACTCGGCAACTCAGCCGGCATGTATGGCGGAGTAAAGATGGTTATCGGCTAACAACATGAGATTGCAATTTTTAAAGAAATAAAATATAATGGCTACTAAAGATACACTACAATCGAGGTGAGACTATTGGCAGATTACTCAACAGAAGAATTAGAAAAAATAGCGGACAAATTTCGCTCAGATACCAGCGGTATAAGGGGAACAAAGGATTTTACGAGCCCAGAGGAGCTTTACGATGAGCTGAAAAAGGAAATCAAAAAGTACCATCCGTCGGATGACACGAGCCTTGTGGACAAAGCCTACAGGGTAGCTTATGATGCTCATAAGGGTCAGGCGCGTAAGTCAGGAGAGCCTTATATCATACATCCGCTTTGTGTTGCCATAATACTCGCCGAGCTCGAGCTGGATAAGGAAACCATTGCAGCAGGACTGCTCCATGATGTGCTGGAGGATACCATCATGACCATGGATGAGATGCGTGCAGAGTTTGGAGACGATGTCGCACATCTGGTGGATGGTGTCACGAAGTTAAAGCACCTGCATCTGACAGACAGCACCAAGGATCCGAAGGATAAGAATGCGGACAGGCTTGAGATGCAGGCTGAGAATCTGCGCAAGATGTTTCTCGCCATGGCGAAGGATATCAGGGTCATCCTCATAAAGCTGGCAGACAGACTGCACAATATGCGTACACTCAAGTACCAGTCCAAGGAGGCACAGCAGCGTATCGCCAGAGAGACACAGGATATCTATTGCCCTATTGCACAGCGACTTGGTATCAGCAAGATAAAGATAGAGCTCGAGGACCTTTGTATGAAGTACCTCTATCCGGATGCATACTATGATCTGGTAGAGAAGGTGGCCCTCAGAAAGACAGAGCGCGACACCTACATCCAGGGCCTGGTAAACGATGTCAAGAAGTATGTTTCAGATGCCGGCATCAAGGCTGAGATATACGGCAGGGCAAAGCATTTCTTCAGTATATATAAGAAGATGGTCAATCAGGACAAGACTATAGACCAGATATATGACCTCTTTGCCATCAGGATTCTGGTGGATACCATACCGGACTGCTACGCAGTGCTTGGTATCATACATGAGAAGTATAAGCCTATACCGGGCCGTTTCAAGGACTATATTGCCATGCCGAAGCAGAACATGTACCAGTCGCTTCACACGACACTCATAGGCCCGAGCGGACAGCCGTTTGAGATACAGATACGTACCTATGAGATGCACCGTACAGCTGAGTACGGTATCGCAGCGCACTGGAAGTACAAGGAAGCAAACAACGGCAATGCCACTACCACCACTGTCACAGAGGAGGAGAAGCTCAGCTGGCTGCGCCAGATACTCGAGTGGCAGCAGGACATGTCGGATAATAAGGAGTTTATGACTTTATTAAAGAGTGATTTAAATTTATTCTCCGACAATGTATTTGCATTCACACCGTCCGGCGATGTAAAGAACCTGCCAAAGGGCTCCACACCTATAGACTTTGCCTACAGCATACACTCTGCGGTCGGCAACAAGATGGTCGGAGCCAAGGTAAACGGCAAGCTGGTGCCGATAGACTATGTCATCAAAAACGGTGACCAGATAGAGATAATCACATCACAGAACTCCAAGGGACCAAGCCGTGACTGGCTCAAGGTCGTAAAGAGCACACAGGCCAAGAACAAGATCAACCAGTGGTTCAGAAGTGAGCTCAAGGAGGAGAATATACAGCACGGCAAGGATCTGATAGCAGCCTATGCCAAGGCAAAGGGTATCAACTTTGCAGAGATAAACAAGCCTGAGTATCAGGAGAAAATACGCCGCAAATACGGCTTCCACGACTGGAACTCATGCCTTGCAACAGTCGGCCACGGCGGACTCAAGGAGAGCCAGATAGTCAACAGGATGTACGACGAGTACAAGAAGGATCATGTGGTGCCGGTGACAGATGCAGATGTGCTTGGCAGCATCGCAGAAAAGCAGCAGGCGGCAGCAGGCACACAGCCCGAGCACAAGTCAAAGAGCGGTATTGTGGTACACGGACTCTATGACGTGGCAGTGCACTTCTCGAAGTGCTGCAATCCTGTTCCGGGAGATGAAATCGTGGGCTTTGTTACAAGAGGCCGAGGCATCTCCATCCACAGGACAGACTGCGTGAATATCATCAATCTGTCCAAGATAGAAAAGGACAGGCTCATAGAAGCAGAGTGGCAGGATACAGCCCTCATGGACAACGGTGCTGAGTATCAGGCAGACCTAAAGATATTCTGTCATGACAGGCCGGGACTGCTCGTAGATATCACAAAGATATTTACCGAGAAGGAAATCAATATCAGTGGTATCCAGTCCAAGACCAGCAAGCAGGGCATCGCTACAATCGAGGTATTTTTCAATATCAAAGGCAGGGACCAGATAAAGGTTCTCGTGGAGAAGCTCAGACAGATAGAAAGTGTAATAGACGTAGAGAGGACCACCGGCTAAATCCCGGTGGTTCTTGCGTGAAGCATAACATATAACAGACAAGGAGTACACTCATATGGTAAATATGAAGATAGACCACTTCGTAGTGGGACCGGTGCAGACCAACTGCTACTTTGTCACCAATATAAAGACAAAGGAAATGATAATAATAGACCCTGGCGCGTGTGCTAATCAGCTCGCCAAAAAGGTGGATGAGTCAGGCGCAAAGCCTGTAGCAATACTGCTCACACACGGACACTTTGACCATGCCACTGATGCAAAGCCGCTCGCAGACCGCTACGGCATCAAGATATATATCCATGAGGCAGACAAAGCCACACTCGATGACCCGCAGCTCAATGTCAGCTACATGATGGGGCAGTCAAAAGCATTTTATGCAGATATATTTTTGAAGGATAAGCAGGAGCTTGACATCGCAGGTTTTCATATAGTAGTGCTTCACACACCGGGGCATACACCGGGCGGCTGCTGCTATTATTTCCCGTATGAGGACGTGATCTTTACAGGAGATTCGCTGTTTTGCGGCTCAATCGGACGTACGGATTTCAAGGGTGGCAGCATGTCAGACCTCGTGCGCACAGTGAAGGAAAAAATCATGACACTGCCTGAGCATACAGAGGTGTACCCGGGCCACAACGACACAACAACCATAGAAAACGAGAGGATGTATAACCCTTACTTATGATAGTAGTAGTATTTAATAAACCGGATTTTGAATATGATGTGCACTCACTGCTCAAGGAGTTCTTCCCACAGGAGGACGTGCAGATGTACTATAGCTGCCCACCTGATGAGGTGGAGGGAAAAAACCTGGCCTGCACACACCACGAGATGACAGATGATGGCGTAAAGGAATTTGCGGATGCATCACAGATATTTAAGATAGATTATGTGGGCGATGAAATTGCAGTGGAGTGGACGTTGAATAGAGCCGGCGGAAATAATTCCATGACAGATGAGATGCAGCAAGCCGACGAAAGTGACATTAAAACAGCCGGAGAAAGAATCTGCACAAAAATATCCGTAGACAGCACAGACCGCAAGGAGACCAAAAACCGCCTCAAGCTCGCCCTATATTCCATGATAGAAAAGGGCACAGGAAAGAGCCTTCCGTGGGGCACACTCTCAGGCATCAGACCGACCAAGATAGCCATGAAATGCATAGAGGACGGCATGAGCGATAAGGAAACCTATGACTATCTGAAGGAAACCTACCTCGCAAGCGATGAGAAAATCGACCTCTCAATAGGCATAGCAAAGCGTGAGAAGGTACTGCTCGATAAGGTGGATTATGACAACGGCTACAGCCTGTATATAGGCATACCCTTCTGCCCGAGCACCTGTGCATACTGCTCGTTTACCTCATATCCGCTGGGTGTGTGGAAAAACCGCGTGGATGATTACCTCGACGCACTCGAGAAGGAGATAGACTACACGGCACAGAAATTCTATCACAAGAAGCTAAACTCCATCTACATAGGAGGCGGCACACCGACCACACTAAGCCCTGCGCAGCTTGACAGGCTTATCAGAAAAATCAAATGCAGTTTTGATTTAAAGGACTGCCTGGAATTTACGGTGGAGGCAGGCAGACCGGACTCCATCACGAGAGAAAAGCTCATGGCACTAAAGAAAAACGGCATCAGCCGTATATCGGTCAATCCACAGACCATGAAGCAGCAGACACTCGATATAATAGGAAGACATCACACGGTAGACGATACGATACAAAGCTTCAAGCTTGCGCGTGAGCTGGGCTTTGACAACATAAACATGGACCTCATCATGGGACTTCCCGAGGAGACGCTCGATGATGTAAGGCACACAATGGAGCTTGTGAAGGAGCTGGCACCTGACAACGTCACCATTCATTCACTCGCAGTAAAGCGAGCTGCAAGACTCACCATCTTCAAGGACCGCTACAGCGATATGCAGATGGTCAACACTCAGGAGCATATGGATCTCTGCGCAGCATACTGTAAGCAGATGGGGCTTGAGCCATACTACCTCTACAGGCAGAAGGGCATGGCAGGCAACATGGAGAATGTGGGCTATGCGGCAAAGGGCAAGGCCGGCGTATACAACATATTGATAATGGAGGAAAAGCAGACCATCGTGGCGTGCGGAGCCGGAGCAAGCACTAAGCGCGTCTGGCCTATACCAAATCCGGATGGCACACACCGCATCGACAGATGCGAGAATGTCAAGGATGTAGGGCAGTATATCGCAAGGATTGATGAGATGATAGGGAGGAAGCAGAGGCTGTTTGAGAAGTAAATATTTCCTGAAAAGTGTATAAAAAATGATGTTTACATCATTTATACATCAAAAATTTCTGTAGTGTTACGGAAAGGTTGCTGTGATAATAAAAAAATGATATAGTTAATATAAAATGAGGAAGGGCTAAAGGTAGCGGATAAAATGTGTGAGTTCAAAATTCAAGAGTTAGGCCTTAGAAATTATAGAGGATTTGATAATAAAAAATTTGTGCTCAATCCAAGAATGAATGTTTTTGCTGGGAAAAATGGTTCTGGTAAGACTTCCGTATTGGAGGCTGCTAATGTGATGCTGGGAGCTTATCTTGCAGCTTACAAGACTTATGTACCTTCACGGTTTGTATATAATATAAAGTCAACCGATGCAAGAAGAAAAACGTTGATTTCAGATGATAGCATGATTTTGACGACAGGATCAATTGCACAGTATCCGTGTGAAGTAAGTTGCAAGGCGCAGTGGGGCGGAAATAATACAGAGAACAATATTGAATTTAGACGAGTTATTTTAAAAGAAGATGCAAGAACTAAATTTGGTGGTTCTAATCCGATGCAGCCAGCTGTAATTGAATGGGAAAATAAAATATCTAATGCGAATCACTCGGATAGTAAAGTGGTTCTTCCATTAGTGCTTTATTTGAGTACAGCACGCCTTTTTAAAGATGGAAATAAGAAAACAAATATAAAAGGTGTATTTAGTAGGACTGACGCATATAATCATTGTTTGGATTCGCAACATGGACTTGAAATTGCATTTCGTTATATTGATACTCTTAAAGCTGTTTCACTAGAAGAAAATGGGGGAAAATTATTTCCTGCATATGAGGCAATTTTAAAGGCTGTTAATGATGCATTTTGTGATGAATTGAAGCCGGGAGAAGAAATTATATCTTCGACCAAATATGAGGATGATATTATTGCATTAAAAACAGCAGATGGAACAATCCTTCCGTTTCAGCTGTTGAGTGATGGTTATAGAAATGTAATAAAGATGGTACTTGATATAGCTACGCGAATGTGCATATTGAATCCTTATCTAAAGGGTGATGCACTCAAAATGACACCTGGAATTGTTATAATAGATGAAATTGATTTGAGTTTGCATCCTACATGGCAGAAACGTATTATAGGAATTCTGAAAGAACAATTTCCTAGAATACAGTTTATATGTGCTACGCATTCTCCTTTTATTATTCAATCTTTGGATGAGGGAGAGCTTATTACTTTGGATCAGCCATTAGATAGTGAGTATTCCGGAGAAGGATTGGAAGATATAGCTGAAGATGTTATGGGCGTAGAATTGCCTCAATATAGTGAGAGAAAACGAAAGATATACGAAGCAGCCTCAAAATATTATACAGCCTTGAAAGAGGCCAAGACTCAAGACGATATAGCTAGGCTTGGCAAAGAATTGGCTGATTTAGAGGCGGAATATAGTGATAATCCTGCTTATATGGCGTGGGTTCATCAAAAATATACTGAACAGGCATGGAAAGTGAAGAAAAATGAGACCAGTAGATAAAGGTGAATCACCATATAATACAATAAAAAAATATCAGGATGCACTGCCCTATTTAGGTGAAAAGATAGGATATTATTGTTCATATTGTGAATTTCCAATTAAGCATGTACCGGAGGTTGAACACGTTGTATCAAAATCAAAGGGCGGAGATATAACGGATTGGATAAACTTGCTGTTGGGATGTAAATATTGTAATGCTAGAAAATCAGCTAACACAACTCCTGAAAATGATGATGATTTTTTATGGCCTGATGTGAATAATACAGCAATTGCATACACATATGAAAATGGTTATCCAAAGGTAAATGAGCAGCTTTTAATGGAATTAGATCCGACAGGTGAGTTAAAAGAAAAGGCAACCAATACGTATGAGCTAGTAAAACTTGGTAATGTTCCTGATTTGAGTAAAGGGGATAAAGATAGGCGGCTTATAGAAAGAAATACTGCTTATTATAAAGCAAAGGAGTCATTGGACGGATGGCTACATATGAAAGATGCGCCAGATAGCTATAGAGAAGATTTAAAAAAGCAAATTATTATGACTGCTTTGGGAGATGGCTTTTATTCTGTTTGGATGACAGTCTTTGCAAATGAGCCACAAATATTATTAGCTTTAATTGATGGTTTTGTGGGAACAAATAAGAATTGTTATGATGAAGAGGGGAATGTTAAAAAGAATATTTCAGTTTAGAAAATTTAGCAGACAGAGTGTAAAAGTGTATAATCTGTCTCTTATACACATCTGACGCTGCCGACGAAGAGGATAGTGGAGATCTAGGGGGGCGCAGCAACAATAAAAAAAAAAAAAAAAAAAGAGAAGGAAAGTGTAGATATCACGGTATGCAACCGATACGAGAAAGCAGATGTCAAACAGGAGACAGAAAGTCATAA
>OJJE01000419.1_pt1 | contig 12645 bp, 12 predicted proteins | sample 1596091 | NCBI WGS metagenome assembly OJJE01 (sample SAMEA4350129, study PRJEB24818) | metagenome | biome: human; feature: gut; material: faeces | place: Denmark | collected 2013-09 | reverse complement strand
TGTTGTACTCTCTTCTATTGTATGTATTTTTATGTTGAGAAATGTAGTTTTTTTAATTCTTCGTACTTAGTCGTGATCGTCGAAATAGATTATAGAAATGTGTTTTTGTTTTTTTTTTTTTTCAAGCAGAAGACGGCATACGAGATAGGAGTCCGTCTCGTGGGCTCGGAGATGTGTATAAGAGACAGGCCTTATCATCTGCAAGTACAACTACATCAACGATGTCAGTGTTAATCTCAGGAAGATTAAGTTTATTAAGGACAGAATCAAGCTTAGATGATACAAGGTATATGAAAACAATCACTCCTGACATAAGTACTGCCAGAATCTTACCTATAATATGTGCCTTCGTAAACTGCGATGTGAAATTGTACAGGAATATCAGCAGTAAAAATGCGTTGACCGCAATTAAATACTTCAATGGAAGAATATCTAACTTAAATATATTAAATAAAAGTAATCCCGATACAACAAGCTGTATCAGAACTAATATAAGACCAATAAGTGTACCCCAGCCACGCCTTTTTCTTTTTCGTTCTTTCTTAGAAAGCTCTTCTTTATTCTTAAATAAATATTTCATATCGTCTTTACTTCTTGTAAAAAAATTAGACATAATTCACTCCTTAATTACACTAGGATAATAAAAAATAACGAATACATTCTACCATGATTTTATCAAAAAGTAAAACTTAATTATCTTAAGCAAGAAAAACAACATACCTTAGATATAGGCTTATTTTAATTAATATTATTACAAATAACTTAAAGTTAATAGGCAAACGCTATAAAAAACTTGCGGAAATTAACCAGAACAGATATAATAACGCTAGAATTGATGTGCAGTAATGTACAATCTTAAATAATAATTTAAAGGAGTGTTTTAAGGTTATGGGGTATGTTGATGAAGTATTAGACATCGTGTCTAAGAAGAATGCAGATCAGCCTGAATTTTTACAGGCAGTAACAGAGGTTCTTGAGTCTTTAAGACCAGTTGTTGAGGCTAACGAGGAAGTTTACAGAAAGAACGCTATTCTTGAAAGAATTACAGAGCCAGATCGTCAGATTATGTTCAGAGTTCCTTGGGTAGATGACAAGGGACAGGTACAGGTAAACAGAGGTTTCCGTGTACAGTTCAATAACGCTATTGGACCATACAAGGGTGGTTTAAGATTACATCCTTCAGTAAACTTAGGCATCATCAAGTTCTTAGGTTTCGAACAGGTATTCAAGAACTCACTTACAACTCTTCCAATCGGTGGTGGTAAGGGTGGTTCTGATTTTGATCCTAAGGGCAAGTCAGACAGAGAAATCATGGCATTCTGCCAGAGCTTTATGACAGAACTTTGCAAATATATCGGTGCTGATGTCGATGTTCCAGCTGGCGATATCGGAACAGGCGCAAGAGAAATCGGATTCATGTTCGGTCAGTATAAGAGAATCCGTGGAATGTTCGAAGGCGTACTTACAGGTAAGGGACTTACATACGGTGGATCACTTGCAAGAACAGAAGCTACAGGTTATGGTTTATTATATCTTACTAATGCTTTATGGAAAGATAATGGAATGTCACTTGAGGGCAAGACAGCAGCTGTATCTGGTTCAGGTAATGTTGCTATCTACGCTATCCAGAAGGCACAGCAGTTAGGTGTTAAGGTTGTTACATGCTCAGACTCAACAGGCTGGATTTATGATCCAGAAGGAATTGATGTTGCACTTCTTAAGGAAGTTAAGGAAGTTAAGAGAGCACGTCTTACAGAATACGCTGCTGCTAAGCCATCAGCTCAGTATTTTGCTAAGCAGAATGGTGAACACGGAGTATGGCAGTACAAGGTAGATCTTGCTCTTCCATGTGCTACACAGAATGAGTTAGACATCGAGGATGCTAAGATGCTTGTTGCTAACGGTGTTGTATCTGTAACAGAGGGTGCTAACATGCCTACAACATTAGAAGCTACAAAGTATCTCCAGGAGAATGGTGTTCTCTTCGTAGGTGGTAAGGCTGCTAACGCTGGTGGTGTTGCTACATCTGCTCTTGAGATGAGCCAGAACTCCGAGAGACTTTCCTGGACATTCGAAGAAGTTGATGGAAAGCTTAAGGGAATCATGGAGACAATCTACGCTAACATTTCAGATGCTGCTAAGAGATATGATATGACAGTTGGTGGAAAGACAGACTATGTTGCTGGTGCTAATATCGCTGGTTTCGAGAAGGTTGTTGAGGCTATGCTTGCTCAGGGAGTTTGCTAATTACAGGCTTTAATGTAATAATTGTCTTATAATATGATTTAATTGTAAGGTTCTGCAGACAATATGTCTGTAGAACCTTTTTTTACTTGGCAGATTGCGAAAAATGATTTATATTATATGATTGTAGAAGTATAAAAAATGGAGGTCTGTATGAGAAAGAATATAGCAAGAGTATTGCTGTACGCAGCATGTGCAGTACTTGTTGTTTTTTACATATTAGTATTATGGTGGGGAAAGAATCCTAAAGTTGGAACAGAATACCGAATGTACTATCTGACACATGAGCTTACAGACTGGCCGGGTTATGGTAATCTGAAATATACATTTGGAACGAAAGAGATATGTACAGAACATAAAGACCGTAATGGTAAAGAACAAAGCAATGTCTGCAGTCGTAAAGGTCAGGGCTGGCAGAAAACAAAGAGATATGAAGGAACGAAGAATACAGACAAAGATTCATATATATACTATATTCCGGATGAATCATCTGATAATATATATCTTGTATGTGATATTACGGAATATGATACAACAGCCGTTGGTGATAAAGGAATTGAAGTATATGTGAATGATAAGCTGATTGGAAATATAGACAGCAAGGGAACAACGAAGCTAAAGATAGGATATGTCAGTGAAGATGAGCTTCTTACAGTGAAGTTTCATGCTGACAATGCAGAATATACTCTTTACAGTATAAGCCTTGATAAAGGTCAGGCTGAAACTTAAATCCAAAGATGACAGAATATGTGTAAATGTATAGAAAGGTAGAATTATATGAAGAAATCGGGATTTAAATCATTATTAAAAAAGATCAGGCCATACGCAGTACCTGGTATAATAACAGGTCTGGTTATGATTGTAATACTTATACTTAAAGGTATATGGCCTTTTGGAAGCAGCAGAATAGATTATTTTGACAATATGCAGCAGGTAGCACCGCTTTATGCACATCTGTGGGATTTCATGCATGGTAAGGCATCAATATGGTTTGACTGGTATACAGGTCTTGGAACAAATGTGTCAATGAGTATATCAGCATTTTCAATGATTACACCGTTTAATCTTTTATTATATTTTGTTCCAAGAAGTTACATATTAGAGAGCATATCAATAATTACACTTGTTAAGATGATATTCATGTCAGTTGCAATGTATGCGCTTATTAATAAGAAATACAATAATCTTGTGTATGGATTAAAGGTTATGTTTTCATGCATGTATGCCTTTTGTGGTTATGTAATTCTCTATGGTTCATGCTTTACACCATGGATGGATATAGTTGCATTTTTCCCTATTCTTATAATGGCATACGACAGAATGCTTGAGACAGGAAAGAAAATGTTCTATATATGCATGATTGCGTTGTGCTTCATAATTAATTATTACTTAAGTGCAATGTCACTTATATACATATTCCTTATCTGTGGAATAAGAATGGTAGTTATGCAGGAGAGAAAGCAGTGGAGGGAAACTGCATGGAATGTCGGTATAGGCACAATTGCAGGTATCGGACTTTCAGCATTCGTGCTTGTTCCTGTATTTGCACAGCTTTCTTCATCACAGAGAGGTGGTGCGTCTAAGGGGCTTTTATCACAGTATGCAGGCTGGATAACAAGTTCAATCGTTACAGATGGTGCAATGGCAGCACTGCAGCGCTGGATGATGCTTTATGGACTTGCATTCGTTATAGCAGTTATTATCATGGGAATGAAAATATATAAGTCAGACAGAAGACAGCTTATATATACTATAGCCATGCTTGTTGTTGCATTAGGTCCGGTGCTCATGGAGGCTACTAACCTTATGTGGCATTTTGGTTCATATAACGGATATACATTAAGAAACGGATATCTGATATCGTTCACGCTTATCTGTGTTGCTGCAGGAATGGCTGAGAAGATGTTTGCAGATATACCATTAAAGAGTGCGTTTTATCGCAGGCAGGCAGCGGTAGTAGCGGTAATTGGTGCAGTATATGTTATGATTTATAACATATTACCAATAAACAATGAAATGCTTGCAATGGCATTTTTTATAATGATATTTGCAGTAATGTTTGCAGTGTATATGTTTATGCTCATAAGAAAGAAAGAATTTAACTGCAAATCAGTTATTCTTGTTATTGCACTTGAATTGTTTATCGGTGCATATGCTCTTATAGGACCTCCTAAGTTTTATACATATGAAGATTATCAGATTGGTGATTATGTGCAGTATGCCAATGATGCGGCAGACAGCCTTGATATAGAAGAGTCTGCTACAGACAGAATAGTAAATCCTGATATCAGTCTTAATGCCAATTATCCTCTTATATTGAGAAGAGGAGCATTATCAAGCTTTACAGCAGCCTTAGAGGACGATACACAAAGTTATGCCAAGAGATGGGGATATTCTAAGTATTTCCTGTGGCTGTTAGATTCAGGTGGAACAGTATTCAGTAATGCAGTGCTGCATGTTACACAGGCAGTTAATATCAATGAACTTGACAGTGCTTTATATACATTAGAGAAGAAGGAAGGCGATTACAGCCTTTACAACACTAATTATAACCTGCCATTTGGATTCTGTGTTGACAGCAGCTTCAGCAAGCTTGACATGACTAATGTTGACTGGATTACATACCATAACAGAATGTATAAAGCAATGACTGGAGATAAAGAAACATTTGTAACAAGAATATATCCACAGGCAGAGACTGCTGGCAATGTTAAGTCCATGACTATTAATGTCGGAAGCAGAAGTGCTATATATATGAATATTGCAGATGTGAAGAAGCCTAATGCGGATGCTAATGCATCTAAGCTTGAGAGCAGCATACATGTATATGTGAATGGTGAGGCAGTTGTTGTACCTACACTTGGAGATGTTAATAATACAGCATATTTTACGGATTATAATAATAATCTTCTTTATCTTGGCATATTTGAAGATGAAGATGTTCAGATTAAGATTGAATATGATAAGCCTAAATATATGAACCAGAGTAAGATGACTATCGGACTTCTTAATATGGAGAAGATGGATAAGCTCTGTGAGGATTTCGCAGATAAGCAGACAGATGTTTCATATACTAATAATACGCTTACAGTTAAGATAAACAGTGATGGAACTAAGGATTATGCCCTGATACCGGTTATTAAGAGTGCTAACTGGACCGTGACACTTGATGGAAAGACAGTTAAGACTAAAGAGATAGCAGGGCTGTTTACAGGTGTACAGGTTCACGAAGGCGAGAATACATTAGTGTTTACATTTGTGCCAAAGGGCAGAAATGCAGGACTGCTTATTACACTTGTGACATTGTTAATAACTGTGTTATGCCTTGTGATTAATTATAAGAGAACTATAAATGTTCCTGTATGGGCTAAGTACTGTGCACAGTATATATATATTGGATTGTTTGCAATAGTTGTGGCTGCAATGTTTGTAGTACCTGTAATAAGTACAATCCCGGCAGCTATATATCATATAATCCGTATATTATTGAAATGAGGCATTAGATGAACAGACTAAAAAATAATGAGAATTGCAGGCTTCTGTTAAAGATATTGATTATATTTGCCATATCAAGACTGATTATGCTTATCATGGTTCCTGTGTATAATGGAATTATGGGGACACACAGATCATTTCTGTTTCTTATGAACGAGTGGGATGCAAAGAAATATGCCTATATAATCAATCATGGCTATACACACCCTACGGATATTGATCCTCAGGCTAACTGGGCGTTCTTCCCATTATATGTTATCATGTGTGCAGCATTAAAGGCAGTTACAGGCGGGCTTATTAACACTTATGTTATTGGAATGATAGTATCTAATATATGCATAATTATTGCAGCATTCTTTGCTGTTAAAGGTCTTAAGAAGCAGACTTCTATTAAAGAAGAATATACTATGATTATGCCAGTGCTTTTATTTATGGCACCTTACACCTTCTATTGCAGTTCTGTATATACGGAAGCGATGTTTATAATGTTCATTGTACTTTTTTTCTATTTCCTTTTTGAGAAGAAATACATGGCAGCAGGAATTATGGCAGCATGCTCAAGTGGAACAAGAATTGTAGGCTGTATACTTGTATTTGCACTGGTTGTACAGCTATATATTGACATGGAAGGAACTAAGATAAGCTTTGGCAAGGTTAAGACATTTGTAATGGATATGCTTAAAGCACCTAAGAAGATACTGTCAGTGCTTGTGTGCCCGCTCGGTGCATTTGCATATATGACATTTCTTAATTTCTTCTGTGGTGATGCATGGGCATATAAGAATGTCCAGATTGCATGGAGAGAGGATGAGTATTTCCCGATTATAGGCGTGTTGTGGAAGGCATGTACAGGACAGATTGAGCCAAGATATACATATATGGGGTGGTTCTGTATTGCAATACTGATACTTTATGGATATATGTTTTACAGAAAATATTACTCAATGGCAGTGTTCGGAATTATATCACTTCTTGTGCCATTGACATCACATGTTATGAGTACATGTAGATTTACGGCAGGAACATATGTTGCATTTGTGGGAGTGTATGACATACTTACAAGATGTAATAAGGCTGTAAGATACATTATTATGGCGGTTCTTATTGCAATCGAAATATATCTTTTGTTCTTATGGTACAATTCAGACTGCTGGCTTATGTAGCAGTCAGAAGAGGAGGCAGATATGTCAGATATAATATCAGAGATAAGCAGAATCAGTGAAGATGAGCTGCGAATGCAGATAGCGCTTATTGACAATGTTAATATATCTAATGCGGTTAAAGAGACCGGATACAGGCTGGTTAATGTGCTTGCAGATGTTGCCAATTCATTTACACAGAGTATAGGAATAAAGAATTCGATTGATTATGAGGTAAAAAAAGTATCAGATCTCGTACGGGAAGACTGTCTTCGCTATAAGGCGTTAGACAGGGAAAAACTTGAGAAAATGTTATATGAGCGGCTTGAAGTGATGTGTCCTGAAATTGAAGGAGACATGAAGGATAAGGAAGTAAAAGAGCAGATGTCCAGATACATTATTGATGAGGCGGCATCTGCATACGGAATTAATAAATATATGTCACCCGCTCATAAAATAGAAGAAATAAGCATAAGATATAACAATGCATTTTTAAATAATATTATGAACCAGATACGTAATCTTACAGCTGTCCAGAAAAAGTCATATGCTGAACAGGTTGGAAGAAAATTAGGGGTTGCTTCAATGGAGACTAAACGTGAGGTTCAGAAAAGTCTTATGCCAGAGAAATTCAATGGCGAGGGAATTATAGATGTACTCGGCAGACAGAGAAGTACGACAAAGCTTGAAGCTGCAATAAGACTTCTTGGGGAAGATGCATTCTGGTCGACAGAGGCGCAGGTAAAGACAATGTATCAGGCAGTCAGAAATATGACAAGAATATCAAAACTTCAGGCGGCGGGATACATATGGAAGATAAGCCATGCAAATGATATCAAGTTTTATGCACCATCAGACCTTATGCCGTCTTATATTGCTGCGGACAAAAAGAAAGCCGCTGATGATAAGGACAGAGAATACCGTGTTATGTGTACTCAGGTTGAAAAGGCACGCAAGGAATTAGAAAAATGTGAAAAGGATGTTTCTGTAAAGACAGACAGGATGACTGAAGCACAGAAGAAATATGATGCTGCCGTGGACAGGCTTAATATTGCACAAAATGATTTTGCAAAACTTGAAGATGTCAAAGATGATTATATTAATAACAGAAAGACAGAAGATGAATCAAAACGATATTATGCACAGGTTAATGATACAAAGAGGGAAATGGACAGAAGTCTTGATGATAGTGACAGGAAGAAAAAGAGACTTCAGGAGACAGAGAAAGAATTAAAACTTGCATGTGAGAAGGCAGAGGAGAGAAAGATATATCTTGAATCTGTACAGAAAACGGCAGATGAAGAGACCAAAAAAAGAGCAAAGGAACTTAAGATAAAATGGACAGCCTTTTTCTTTAAATATTCATTTGATGATGAAGTATTTGAGTCTGCTGTTAGTATATTTAGCAGGGAAGAATTACGATATATTGAAGAAACTTTAAAAGAGGCACATGATTCAGCTTCTATGCTGGCAGTAGGGGATAATAATGTGATAAGGGCATATACTGGTGGAAAATATACAGCTGTTATTACATATGAGGACAGACATATTATTTCTATACAAAGTATGTGACATCCGGAAAGGAAAAGATGAGACATGTATAATGAGATTGTGAATAGTCTTGACAGTATAAGTCAGTTTGCATCATCTACAGGATTAGAAAGAGGCAGACAGTTATTACATGATATGAATAATCCAGAGAAGTCATTAAAAATAATACATGTTGCCGGTACTAATGGAAAAGGATCGGTGTGTGCTTATATTGCAGGAATTTTACAGCATAATGGTTATAAGACAGGACTTTTTACATCTCCTCATCTTGATGATATAACAGAACGTATAAGAATCAATGGAATAATGATTTCACAAGAGGATTTTGAAGAAGCATACTGGTATGTGGAAGAACACAGGACACAGGAGCTTGCGTATTTTGATTATCTTTTTGGCATGGCAATGTATTATTACAGTAAGCATGATGTGGATTATGTTGTTATGGAAACGGGTCTTGGCGGAAAGCTGGATGCAACTAATGCAGTCGATAATCCGGTTGTCTCAGTAATAACAACAATATCGCTTGAACATACTGCAATTCTTGGTGATACAATAGAAAAGATTGCAAATGAAAAAGCAGGGATAATTAAACCGGGAATACCGGTTGTGTGCAGCGGCATAGTGAAAGAAGCTGCTGATGTGATAAGAAAGCGTGCAGCAGACTTTGGATGCGACTGTCATGTGGTTGAAGACAATACATTTGAACTGATACAAAATACATACGGGTATATTGATTTTTTAATTCATAATGAGTATTATAAGAATGATTGCTTCCGGTTAAGTACAAATGCGTTGTACCAGATGGAAAATGCAAGCATTGCACTTACGGTATGTGCTAATCTGTGTGACAGGGGGATGATTAAGCTTGACAATAAAGCAGTCAGTATGGCAATGTACGATACACACTGGGCAGGAAGAATGGAACTGTTAAGAGACAATCTGTATGTTGACGGAGCGCACAATCCACAAGGGATTCAAAGCTTTGTAGATTCAGTAAACAGTCTTTATGAAAACAGTCGGCTTGATAAGGCAACATTACTTTTTTCAGTAGTAAGTGACAAGAATTATGACAGAATGATTAAGATACTATGCAGCTGTAAGCATTTCAGACAGATATATGTTACAATAACGGGCGGTGTCAGAAAGCTTCCAGCTGATATAATAAAGGAAACATTTGAAGCACATATTAAGGATACACCGGTATATGTATTTGAGAGTGTTGAAGAAGCTATGAAAAAATGGGATAACAGACTGATGTTTGCAACGGGGTCGCTTTATTTAGTTGGTGATGTGGACCGTGCATTGGAAGGAAAGGAAAATAATCATGATTAATTTTGATGAAGAGATACAGAAGTTTCAGCCAAGTCTTGAAGTAGAAGATGCTGAGGACGCAATATATAACAATGATGTACCGGATATCACAGATCTGATATCACAGATACTTAGCGGAAAGAATACAGATAAGTAGTGAGGGGTGGACATATGAGATGTTATAAATGTGGAAGCTTCCTTACAGATGGTGATACATGTCCACAGTGTGGAGAGAATGTAAGAATATATAAGAAGACAGCCAGAGTATCAGATGCATATTATAATGCAGGACTATATAAAGCAAGAGTAAGAGATTTAACCGGTGCAGTTGAATCTCTTAAGATAAGCCTTATGATTAACAAGTACAATACCAATGCAAGAAATCTGTTAGGTCTTGTTTACTGTGAGATGGGTGATGTAGTTGAGGCTTTAAGCCAGTGGGTAGTAAGTAAGAATTTTACGCCTGAAGGCAATATTGCAGGACACTATATTAAGAAGATACAGACTAACCAGAACAGATTTGAGATGATTACAGGTACTATCCGTAAATATAATCTTTCTTTGAAATATGCCAAGGAAGGCAATCTTGATATGGCTGTAATACAGCTCAAGAAGGTAGTTGCCAATAATCCACAGCTTATTAAGGCACATCTTCTGCTTGCACTTATATACATTAAGCAGGACGAGCTTTCAAAAGCAAAAAAGCTACTTAACGCTGTTCTTGCAATAGATAAGAATAATACACTTGCACATATTTATCAGAAAGAGATAGCAGAAAGAAATGCAGCAAAGAAAGCGGAAACATCAGGTTCTTTCCTTCCTAAGAGAAAGGAAAAGGATATTGATAAGAAACCGCTAAGTGGCAACGATGTTATTCTTCCAAGGTCGTCATATAAAGAACCAAGTAATGGTGCAATAACAATAATAAATGTATTGGCAGGTGTTGTAATAGGTGCAGCATTAATATGGTTTCTTATTGTTCCGGCAAGGAATAAGGGACTTACACAGGATTATAAGAAAAGTCTTCAGGAGTATAGTGAGCAGTTATCTTCTGGTAATGTAGAACTGAATTCTATGCAGAAAGAACTTGAAGAGGTTAAGGCGCAGAAGGATGCACTTGAGCAGCAGCTTGGCGTTGTTAATGGAACAGAGGGAAGCAACAAGCTTTTGGTATCAGTAATAGAGGCAGCAAGTGATTATATTGCAAATAAGCCTGATGATGCTGCGAATAAGCTTGTTGATATAGATGTCAGTGCACTTCCAAGTGAGTCAGCAAAGACTTTATATAATACAATAGCAACGGCGACACTTCCGGCAGCAGCACAGACCTTCTATAACACAGGAATGACAGAGTATTACAAGTCCAACTATGAAGTTGCGGCAGATAATCTTGTCAAAGCATACAAATGTAATAACAGTGCAGATTCAGCTTATTATGCAGCTAAGTCATATGTAGCATTAGCAAAGACTGATGATGCAAAGAAATACTATAAGTATATTGTGGATGATTATTCGACTAGCGGATATTACAAAGAAGCCAGCGATTACGTTAATTCACATTGATGAGGTACTAAAAGATAAGCCCCCGGCAAAGATAATTCTTTGCCGGGGGCTTTGTTGCAGAATTAGTGAAGTGTAAAAGCAGAGAGGAAAGAGGAGATTATTATGTCAAAACAGGTTAATACAGCGGATGAGCAGGATGAAATCCAGCATATGGATTATATATACATGGTTAATGATGACAAGCTTATGATACGAATGAATGCAGAACTTGACCATCATCTTGCAGAAGAGATGCGTCAGGTTATAGATGATGTAATAGATAAAAGAGGAGTAACTCATATAGTATTTGATTTTACTAAAGTGGATTTCATGGACAGTGCAGGAATAGGACTTATAATGGGGCGTTACAAGAAGGTTATGGATAAAGGTGACATAACAATCGTGGGAGTCCGTGAAAGTGTTAAGAGGATACTTCTTATATCAGGACTTCATAAGATAGTTAACATATATGAGCTTAAAGGACAGGAGGCATAAGCATGATAGAGAATAACAATGTTGAATTATTATTTGAAGCCAGGTCGGAAAATGAAGCATTTGCAAGGGTTGTTGCGGCAGCCTTTGTTACATATTTAGATCCAACAATCGAAGAATTGCAGGACATAAAAACAGCAGTTTCCGAGGCAGTAACTAACGCAATAGTCCATGGCTATGATAATGGTCCGGGAAAAGTAAGAATGAGATTAAAGGGCATACAGAATCAGGTAATAATAGAAGTGCACGATGACGGTCTTGGCATGGAAAATGTTGCAAAAGCAATGGAACCTCTGTATACAACCAAGCCTGAACAGGAACGTTCAGGAATGGGATTTTCGTTCATGGAGGCATTCATGGATGATTTAAGAGTTGCGTCGGCACCGGGCAAAGGAACAACAGTTCTTATGAGAAAGAAAATAGGGGAGTAATTGATAGGATGTGATGCTATGGATCAGACTAAGGATTGTACCAGGGAATTGATCGCTAAAGCACACAATAATGACAAAGAGGCCAGAGAGAAGCTGGTAACAGATAATCTTGGGCTTATATGGAACATAATTAAAAGATTTAAGGGGAGAGGAACAGAACAGGAGGATCTGTTTCAGATAGGCTGTATAGGGCTTATAAAGGCAATTGATAATTTCAATCTGGATATGGATGTTGCATTTTCAACATATGCAGTTCCTATGATAACTGTCTCTTATACACATCTCCGAGCCCACGAGACGGACTCCTATCTCGTATGCCGTCTTCTGCTTGAAAAAAAAAAAAGCCTCTAAACCAACATTACTCTCACTTTCCGTCTACTCCTTGAAACCAACAAAAAAGAAATAATATATGATGCAATGTACTGCTTGAATAAGACATA
>OJJE01000415.1_pt1 | contig 12767 bp, 9 predicted proteins | sample 1596091 | NCBI WGS metagenome assembly OJJE01 (sample SAMEA4350129, study PRJEB24818) | metagenome | biome: human; feature: gut; material: faeces | place: Denmark | collected 2013-09 | reverse complement strand
TGGTGAGTGCGGTTGGGATGATTTGAGATTGTTTACCGCAAGCTGCTGGAGCAGGAGATGGTTTTTTTTTTTTTTTCAAGCAGAAGACGGCATACGAGATAGGAGTCCGTCTCGTGGGCTCGGAGATGTGTATAAGAGACAGGACGAGGCGAAACCATCCTCTCGCAGGCAGTGAGCGCATCAATAAGGGAATCGTGCTTGAGAGGGAAAAGCTGCAGTATTTAAAGGACAATGCTGACTATATCATAGACACAAGCCAGCTTCTCACAAGGGAGCTTAAAATTGAGCTGGAAAAGATATTTGTGCAGAATGAGGATTACAAAAATCTGTTTATCACGATACTGTCCTTCGGCTTCAAGTATGGTATACCGTCAGACTCTGATATAGTCATGGATGTGAGGTTTCTGCCAAATCCCTACTATGTGGACGGACTACGCGCGAAAACCGGCAATGATAAGGAGATACAGGACTATGTCATGCAGTTTCCGGAGGCAAATGAGTTTATTGACAAGCTTGATGATATGATAAAGTTCCTCATTCCAAACTATATCTCTGAGGGCAAGAACCAGCTTGTTATATCTATAGGCTGCACCGGAGGCAAGCACCGCTCGGTAACGCTTGCAAACGAGCTGTACAAGAGGCTTAGCGGCTGTAATGACTATGGACTTAAGATAGAGCATCGCGACATAGGAAAGGATGCATTGAGAGGTAAATAACATGTCGTTTTCCAGTGATGTAAAGGAAGAGCTGGCAAAGCAGGTATCAAAGAGCAGGCACTGTCAGCTCGCTGAGCTTGCAGGCATCATAGAGCTTTCGGGCCGTATCAATGAAAAAACAAAGGGACTTGAGCTCGACACCGAAAACCTGCTGCTTTTAAATAAATATGCCACACTTATGAAGCGTGCCTTTGGCACAGATACCACAAAGGCGCTGGATGAGCGGGATACCGGAAAAATACTTGCAGCGCTTAAAATCACGGCACAGCCTGTCAACAGACAGACCGCAGACGGACTGCTTCTTATGCAGACATGCTGCAAGAGAGCCTTTATCAGGGGAGCCTTCATGGCAGCAGGCTCGATAAGCGACCCCAACAAAGCGTACCATTTTGAGATAGTGTGTCATACGAAAGAGCAGGCGAAGCAGCTTCAGGAGCTCTTGTGCGGCTTTGATACGGATGCCAAGATAGTAGAGCGCAAGGGGCACTATGTAGTGTACATAAAGGAGGGCGCCCACATCGTGGACAGTCTCAACATCATGGAGGCGTATGTGTCACTCATGAAGCTGGAAAATGTGCGCATATTAAAGGAAATGCGCAACAGTGTAAACCGTAAAGTAAACTGCGAAACCGCAAACATCAGCAAGACTGTGAATGCGGCAGTAAAGCAGATAGAGGATATCAGACTGATACAGAAAATGAGAGGACTCGATGATTTACCGGCGCAGCTTCGGGAGATGGCGCTGCTTCGGCTTGAATATCCGGATGCACCGCTAAAGGAGCTCGGAGGCTATCTGGATCCGCCGATGGGTAAATCGGGAGTCAACCACAGGCTTAGAAAATTATCGGCGATTGCGGAGGAACTGAGATAGATGAAGAAAAAGCTTTTATTTGTATTTAATCCCAAATCAGGCAAGGGACTCATAAAGGAGCACCTGGTAAATATCGTGGACATCATGACAAAGGCAGGATACAAAATCACCATTTATCCTACACAGTGTCAGGGAGATGCCATAAAAAAGGTCAGGAAAAATGCTAAGAAGTATGACCTTGTAGTGTGCAGCGGCGGAGATGGCACACTCGACGAGGTAGTGACCGGCATGGAGCAAAGCGAGGTAAATGTACCAATAGGATACATCCCTGCGGGCAGCACCAATGACTTTGCAAACTCTCTCGGCATACCAAAAAATATGGAGGAGGCCGCAAGAGTTGCCGTAAACGGTACTCCATTCCCGTGTGATGTGGGAGGCTTCAACGGAGATACCTTCGTATATGTCGCAGCCTTTGGCCTTTTTACAGAGGTATCCTACCAGACCTCGCAGCAGATGAAAAATATACTGGGACATGCCGCATATATTTTAGAGGGTGCAAAGCACCTGATGGATATCACCTCGTACAGGATGAAGGTGAGCCATGACGGTGAGATAATAGAGGATGAGTTTATATATGGAATGGTGACCAACTCCCTTTCGGTAGGAGGCTTCAAGGGCATATCAGGTCCTGACGTACTGCTTGATGACGGCCTTTTTGAGGTGACACTCATCAAGAATCCAAAAAACCCAATCGAGCTCAACAAGATACTTGCGGGACTGGCAAACCGTGAAAATGACAATGAGCTCATCTACTCCTTCAAGACCAGAGAGCTGCATGTGGAGAGTGAGGAGGAGGTACCGTGGACACTCGACGGAGAGTTTGGCGGCAGCCACACGGATCTGACCATCACTAATCTGAACAAACAGATTACCATTATGTGCTGATAAATACAAAATCGGGCATAAAATAGTAATAGTACACAATTTTTTGTCTGATTGTGTTAAAAATTTAACTTTATTTTTATAAGGTTATGTAATATAATAACATTAGCTTTTAATTAACAGGAGGAAAAAATATGTTAGTATCTGCAACAGAAATGCTTAAGAAAGCAAAAGAAGGACATTACGCAGTAGGTCAGTTCAACATCAACAACCTTGAGTGGACAAAATCAGTACTTTTAACAGCAGAGGAGCTTAAGAGCCCTGTAATCCTTGGTGTATCTGAGGGTGCCGGAAAGTACATGACAGGCTTCGGTACAGTAGCAGCAATGGTTAAGGCTATGCATGACGAGCTCGGTATCACAGTACCTGTAGCACTTCACCTTGATCACGGCACATACGAAGGATGCTACAAGTGCATCAAGGCCGGCTTCACATCAATCATGTTCGACGGATCTCATTATCCAATCGATGAGAACGTTGCAAAGACAAAAGAGTTAGTAGCAGTTGCTCATGCAATGGGCATGTCTATCGAGGCTGAAGTTGGTTCAATCGGTGGCGAGGAAGACGGAGTTGTTGGAATGGGCGAGTGCGCTGATCCTGACGAGTGCAAGAGAGTTGCTGATCTTGGTGTAGATATGCTTGCAGCAGGAATCGGAAACATCCACGGAAAATATCCAGCAAACTGGAAGGGACTCAGCTTTGAGACTCTTGACGCTATCCAGCAGAAGACTGGTGTTATGCCATTAGTACTTCACGGTGGTACAGGAATCCCAGCTGACATGATTAAGAAAGCAATCGACCTTGGAGTATCTAAGATCAACGTTAACACAGAGTGCCAGCTTTCATTCGCAGATGCAACACGTAAATACATCGAGGCCGGAAAGGATCTTGAGGGCAAGGGATTTGACCCTCGTAAGCTTCTTGCTCCAGGTGCTGAGGCTATCAAGGCAACAGTTAAGGAGAAGATGGAGCTTTTCGGATCAGTTGGAAAGGCTGAATAATATTATTGCAATTTAGTATTTTTGCACATACTACTTTACAAAATATTTATATCTTGTAGTAAAATTTTATAAAACTTAACTTTTTTAACATAAACACTTGATTTTTGATACTCAAAGGAGTATCTTAATTTCAGAAATAATGTTAAGCGAAATGAACGAGGGCGTTCCACCATAGATGGAGTGCCCTCTTTTTTAATAAACTAAGAAGTCCGGCATAAAACAAGAATATTCGAGTTTATATGTTGTGCAGCTGTTTAAACATTATTTGAAAATAACAATTCACTCAAGGGGATTGATGAACAGAAAGGATGTAAGATATGAGCGAACAGGAATATTTCAACGTAGCAGACATCTTTGGAGAGAACGTATTTAACGATGCAGTTATGCAGGAGCGTCTTCCAAAGAAGGTTTACAAGAAGCTCCATGAGGTTATGGACGAAGGAAAGGAGCTTGATCTCGAGACTGCTGATGTTATCGCACACGAGATGAAGGAATGGGCCATTGAGAAGGGTGCAACACACTATACACATTGGTTCCAGCCACTTACAGGCGTTACTGCTGAGAAGCATGATTCATTTATCACTTCTCCAATGCCAAACGGAAAAGTACTTATGAGCTTTTCAGGAAAAGAGTTAATAAAGGGTGAGCCGGATGCTTCATCTTTCCCATCAGGTGGTCTTCGTGCTACATTTGAGGCAAGAGGATATACAGCCTGGGATTGTACATCACCTGCATTTGTCAGACAGGATGCAGCAGGCGCAACACTTTGCATTCCAACAGCCTTCTGTTCATACACAGGCGAGGCTCTTGATCAGAAGACACCTCTTCTTAGATCAATGGAAGCAATCAACGATCAGGCACTGAGACTTCTTAGATTATTCGGAAATACAACATCAAAGAAGGTTACACCTTCTGTCGGACCTGAGCAGGAGTACTTCATCGTAGACCGTGAGAAGTATTTACAGAGAAAAGATCTTATCTTCACAGGACGTACACTTTTCGGAGCTATGCCTCCAAAGGGACAGGAGATGGATGATCATTATTTCGGAGCTATCCGTGAGAGAATCGCAGCTTACATGAGAGATGTAAACAAGGAGCTCTGGAAGCTTGGTGTTTCAGCTAAGACACAGCACAACGAGGTAGCACCTGCACAGCACGAGCTTGCACCTATCTATGCTGAGTGCAACGTAGCTGTTGACCACAACCAGCTTATCATGGAGACACTTAAGAAGGTGGCAGGCCGTCACGGACTCCAGTGCTTACTTCATGAGAAGCCATTCGCAGGAGTTAACGGTTCAGGAAAGCATGACAACTGGTCAATCACAACAGATGATGGTATCAACATGCTTGAGCCTGGCAAGACACCACATGACAATGTACAGTTCTTACTTGTACTCACATGTATGTTAAAGGCAATCGACGAGCATGCAGCACTTCTTCGTGCGGCAGCAGCAGATGTAGGAAACGATCACAGACTTGGAGCTAACGAGGCACCACCTGCAATCCTTTCTATCTACCTTGGAGACCAGCTTGGAGACGTATTGAACCAGCTTATCGCAACAGGTACAGCTACACACAGCTTAAAGGGTGAGAAGCTTGAGACAGGTGTTAAGACAATTCCTGATTTCATGAAGGATGCTACAGACCGTAACCGTACATCACCATTCGCATTCACAGGAAACAAGTTTGAGTTCCGTATGGTTGGTTCACAGGATTCTGTTGCACAGGCCAACATCGTGCTTAACACAATCGTTGCTGAGGCATTCTCAGACGCTTGTGATATACTTGAGAAGGCAGACAACTTTGACCTCGCTGTACATGATCTCATCAAGGATTACGCAGTAGAGCACCAGAGAATCGTATTCAACGGAAACGGATACTCAGATGAGTGGGTAGCTGAGGCAGAGAGACGTGGACTTCCAAACATCAAGTCTATGGTAGATGCAATTCCTGCATACGTTGCTCCTGAGTCAGTTGCAGCATTCGAGAAGTTCGGTGTATTTACAAAGACAGAGCTTGAGAGCCGTGCCGAGATCGAGTATGAGACATATGCAAAGACTATTAATATAGAAGCAAAGGCTATGATTGATATTGCCGGAAAGCAGATTATTCCTGCAGTTATCAAGTATATTACATCACTTGCACAGTCAGTTAACTCAGTTAAGAGTGCAGTTGCTGATGCAGATGTATCTGTTCAGTCAGAGCTTCTTACAGAGAGCTCAGCTCTTCTCTCAGATGCACAGGTTGCACTTGCAAAGCTTAAGGATGAGACAGCAAAGGCCGGTGCTATGGAAGAGGGCAGAGAGCAGGCTGTTTACTACAGAGATGTTGTAAAGACTGCTATGGATGCTCTTCGTACTCCGGTTGATGAGCTTGAGATGATTGTCGACAAAGAGATGTGGCCAATGCCATCATACGGTGATTTAATTTTCGAGGTTTAATCCTTGTAGTTTAAGGCCCAAAGCTTACGGAAAGCTGTTTAGAGCGGCATATATGATTTAATTTAACATAATAATAAAATGGAGACATTTTGCTGAACCACGAAGCTGTGGAAATTGGTGAAGTGTCTCTGTTTTTTTATAAATTTTATTTTCGATAAAATGAAAAAATGAAAGAAGAAACAGGAAAGAGAGGACATTACTATGACAGAAGAGATTAGTGGAGTAATTTTCGGAGTCTGGTTCCTTATTGGAGCAGCATTGGTATTCTGGATGCAGGCAGGTTTTGCTATGGTAGAAGCAGGTTTTACCAGAGCAAAGAATACCGGTAACATCCTTATGAAAAACCTCATGGATTTCTGTATTGGTACAGTTGTATTCATACTGATTGGTTTTTCACTTTTATTAGGTGAAGATGTTCTTGGTTTCATCGGTAAACCGGGATTTGACATCTTTACATCTTACAAAGATTTTGACTGGTCAAACTTTGTATTCAACCTGGTTTTCTGTGCGACAACGGCAACTATCGTATCAGGAGCTATGGCTGAGAGAACAAAATTTATTTCCTACTGTGTTTATTCAGGAGTTATTTCAGCACTTATTTACCCAATCGAGGCTCACTGGATCTGGGGCGGTGGCTGGCTTTCACAGATTGGCTTCCATGATTTCGCAGGTTCATGTGCCATCCACATGGTTGGTGGTATCAGTGCTCTTGTAGGAGCTACAATTCTTGGACCTCGTATCGGAAAGTTTACAAAGGATAAAAACGGAAAGATTACAAAGGTAAACGCTATTCCGGGACATAACATCACAATCGGTGCACTCGGTGTATTCATTCTCTGGCTTGGCTGGTATGGATTCAACGGTGCAGCAGCAAAATCAGTAGAGCAGCTTGGTTCTATCTTTGTAACAACAACAATCGCACCTGCACTTGCAACAGTAGTTTGTATGATTTTCACATGGCTCAAATATGGCAAGCCTGATGTGTCAATGTGTCTGAATGCTTCACTTGCAGGACTTGTAGCTATCACAGCAGGCTGTGATGTAACAGATGCACTTGGTGCTATCATTATCGGTTCCGTAGCAGGACTTCTCGTCTGCTTCGGTGTATGGTTCCTTGACAATATACTTCGTGTTGATGACCCTGTAGGTGCTGTCGCAGTACATATGATGAATGGTATCTGGGGAACAATCGCTGTTGGTCTTTTTGCCACAAACAGTGCTCCGGGATATTCAATTGCTGATTCAAAGGGTAACGAGCTCGTAGGACTTTTCTACGGCGGTGGATTTAAGCTTTTAGGACTCCAGCTCACAGGATTTGTTTCTGTTGCAGCATGGACAGTAGTTACTATTACAATCGTATTCCTTGTTATCAAGGCTACACTGGGACTTAGAGTTTCAGAGGAAGAGGAAATCATCGGACTTGACCCAACAGAGCATGGTCTTCCATCAGCATATGCAGGATTTGCTATCATGGATGTATCAGGTGATGTTATGGATGTCAATGAAAATACAGACCTTGGTTCTTCTGAGTATGCAACAGCTTCTCAGGCAAAGAAGGATGCAGCAGTGCCTGTTGTAAATGCAACAACACCGGCTTCAGCAAGCGGTATCCACAAGGTTGTTATTATTTCAAAGCTTACAAAGTACGACAAGCTTCGTAAGGCTATGAATGACTTAGGTGTAACAGGAATGACAGTGACACAGGTTATGGGCTGTGGTATCCAGAAGGGTGCCGGCGAGAAATACCGTGGAGCTGAGCTTGATGCGACATTACTTCCAAAGGTTAAGGTTGAGGTAATCGTTGGCAAGATTCCGGTAGAAAAGGTTATTGAGACTGCTAAGAAGACTCTCTACACCGGACATATCGGAGATGGTAAGATCTTCGTTTACGACGTGGCACAGGTTGTCAAGGTTCGTACAGGCGAGGAAGGAATTGAGGCATTACAGGATGTAGAGTAATGCAAATTATTATCTAATCCCCTTAGCATATATACATCAACAAAAACCCCCGAGGATATGATCCTTGGGGGTTTTGCTTTAGATAATTAAGTTGTAAATCGTAATGGTTAACGATGAGTGTTACCGGATGAACCGGAGCTGCCGGTATCAGTACTACCTGAACCAGAGCCACCAGTACCGGAAGCACCGGCTCCAGAACCGCCTGAACCGGAACCGCCAGTGCCAGTACCGGAGCCACCAGTACCAGCACCTGAGCCAGCACCGGTACCAGTTCCAGCCCCACCTGTCTGTGCTCCAGCCGCAGTGCCGTCAGTACTGCCCGGTGTAGTACCGGAATTGGTAGGATCCGTGGTGGTTGGTGAGCTGTTAATCAGCGATGTTGCATCATGTAATGTACATACGGTATTCATGAACGTATCATCTGCCATGAATTCATACTCAGGGCTGCCTGATACAGCGCCTGTTATAAATACCTTTGATGTTTTATTCGGACAATACGGACCGGCAATGGCTCCCGAATCGGCACAAATCTCAAGTGCAACATGATGGTTGCAGCTGTCTGTCGGCACAGTGTCCGTATCAAAATATTCAGTTGTCAGCATTGATCCTCGAGGATCATTGTCACATGTTCCCTCTAAAGGAACAAGCCCTGATTTGCTGCATACCGTGGTATTTGTTATACCATCCGGCTGTACAAAGTCTTTGGTTTCTAGTCCTTCATGGATTCTGCTCATGGCATTCCTCCATATATTCTTAGGGTAGGATGTGAGCTTGCCGGACTGTTTTGAGTTGTCATCATAGCCGCCCCATACGACACATGTGTAGTATGGTGTGTAGCCTGCCCACAGGCAGTCGCGGTTGCTGGTTGTGGTACCGGATTTACCTGCCTGGGCTATCTGGCTGTCAAAGCGCGCCAGCTTTCCGGTTCCCTGTGTCAGAACATCTTTCATGGCATCTGTAAGAAGCCATGCCGTAGTATCCTTGATTACAGTACGTGTGTCCTGTGTAGTGGTCTTGTCAAGTAATACATTGCCATCGTGGTCAAGAACCTGAGTGTAGAACTTTGGCTCTAAGTATACTCCGCCGTTGGCTATAGTAGCATATGCACCTGTGAGCTCAAGGTTTGTGACACCCTTTGTCAGTCCGCCGAGCGCCAGTGACAGGTTTTTGTCGGAATCGGTGAGAGTTGAAATACCGAAATCCTCTGCATATTTGTAACCGAGCTCAACCCCGATATCCTGTAAGGTTTTGACTGTTACAATATTGATGGACTTTGTTATTGCCCATCGGATGGAGGTAAAGCCTCCGAAAGATTTGTCATAGTTGTTAAAGGTTTTTGAACCTACTGTAAACGGTGCATCATCCTGCACGGATGCAAGTGTTTTGCCGCCTGCATCGAGAGCAGCAGCATAGCAGCCGATTATCTTGAAGGTAGAGCCGGGCTGTCTGCATGTATCTGTGGCTCTGTTCCATGTTCTGTTGCCGGATTTGTCACCGCGACCGCCTACCAGTGCCTTTACTTCACCGGTGCTCTGGTCGATGACTGTCATGGCAACCTGCGGCTCCAGCGTGATATTGACAGCTTCAGAACCCTCCACAATTGAATCGCCCTCCTCAAGTACATCCTGCTCGTACTGTGCAATAGCTGCATTGCATTCATCAGGGCTTGAGTAGTTGATGCTGAAATCATCATTGTTGGTTTTCTTCTTATAAAAAGAGAGCATGGTTTGGTTCGTGTAGGTCTTGTATGAACCGTCTGCCTTTTTTACTTCGAAGGAAAGCTGGAACGAATACTTTGCGTCGGACGGATAGTTGGATGGATTGTTTGCCTCCTCGTCGCATATAGTCTGCATAGTAAGGTCCTGGGTCGATTTGATAGTCAGTCCGCCCTTGTAAATCAGCTTGTAGGCTTCTGTCTCAGAGTAACCGGCGGCTGTGAGATCGTCGAACACGTTGTCGATGAGCGCATCAATAAAGTATGTGTTCACAGAGCCTGAGCCTGTAGTGTTGTACTCAGCAATTCTTGAGTAGACATCATCGGCCATGGCCTCATCATATTGCGCCTTGGAGATATAGCCCTGATCCTTCATGTTATTTAACACCTTTTCACGTCTCTTGGCATTTTTGTCAGGGTGTGTGATAGGGTTGTAGCCGGATGGATTCTGAGTGATACCTGCGATGACAGATGCTTCGGAAAGCGTGAGCTCTGAGACATCCTTGTTAAAGTACTTCTTGGATGCGGCCTGCACACCGAGGGTATTTGCCCCCAGATTGACCGAATTCATGTAGTTTTCAAGAATCCAGTCCTTGTCGTTTACCTGCTTTTCGAGCTCAAGGGCAAGGTACTGCTCCTGAATCTTTCTCTGAAGCTTTTCTACAAAGGAAGTTTCGCTTGTCCAGCTGGTCAGTACGTTGTTCTTGATGAGCTGCTGTGTTATCGTGCTGGCTCCCTCACTGAATCTGCCCTTTGACAGACCGGAGATAAAGGCTCTTCCGATACCATGCAGGTCGATGCCGTTGTGGTCGTAAAAGCGTTCATCCTCGATTGCAACAAAAGCATGCTGCAAATCCAGCGGAATCTCATCGATGGTGACATACTGCCTGTTTGCCCCCTGACCTACGAGTGTGGCGGTTTCTTCTCCGTTTGCCGCCAGAACGGTAGTTGAGTAGCCGGTAGGAGTGACATCGATCTTTGATATGTCAGGTGCGGAATCAATGATTCCCTTCATGACACCGATTCCTGAACTGATGCCGGCTGCGCCTGCTACAATTACTACAACCAGAAGAATCTTTAGAACAATGAGCTTGAACTTGTTTTTGACCTTAGAGCTCTTATTGTCATATTTCCGGAGCAGCTGCATTGTAGCTTTTTTGCCGTAATTCATATATAGGCCTCCTTGTCATTATAAAGATTTGTAATCTTGTTTGTATATACTGTGATTAGAAAATAAACAGTATACATTATTATATCAAATATAGCATTTAAATGCAATTTACAGATTGGTTTTCATATTATATAATACAGGTAACAATTATAAAGTGTCTTTAAGATGCATGAGTGTAATCAGGCAATATCAGGATGGAAAGAATATCATATGTCAGAGAATACTATAAGCCTGTACGTGTACAAGGGCGGACAGGGTGAGATAACAGAGAAGAAATCGAGGTTTATAGCAACCGTAAGGCCGGTAGAGTCTGAGGATGAGGCTGTAAGCTTCATCAATGAGACGAAAAAGAAATACTGGGATGCAAGGCACAACTGTAGTGCCTTTGTTATAGGAAAGAGACAGGAGCTGACCAGATGCTCGGATGACGGGGAGCCTGCAGGCACCGCAGGCCGTCCTATGCTTGATGTACTCCTTAAGGAAAATATCCATAATGCCGCTGTTGTTGTAACGAGATACTTCGGTGGGGTGCTGCTTGGCACAGGCGGACTGGTGCGTGCGTATCAGCAAGCCACAAAGGCGGGGCTTTCGGCAAGTGAGATAATAGAGAAGAAGGAGGGTGCAGTACTGTTTATCAGGACGGACTATACCGGAATCGGAAGACTTCAGTATCTGTTGGCACAGGAGAAGATTACGGTGATGGACACAGCGTATGAGGCGGATGTGCTCGTGAAAGCCGTTATCCCGGAAAATGATAAAAAACGCATAGAGAAAACAATCATAGAGCAGACAAACGGCACGGCAAAGCTTGAGTGGGGCGATGAGGTGACATTTGCTGAATATGATGGCGAGGTATTGCTGTTTAAAAATTAGCCGGTGCTCATATTTTAGCAGGACAAGCAGAATTTATATTCAATTACATTTAATTAAAATAAAAAAATGCTTGACACTATATAACCACATGTGTATAATATCATTTGTTGAGACAACACATTGGCCCATCGCCAAATGGTAAGGCAACGGACTCTGACTCCGTCATTTCAAGGTTCGAATCCTTGTGGGCCAGCTAAAGAGAACTTCGATAGAAGTTCTCTTTTTTTCTTGTGTAATAATGCGATTTGTTATAAAATAAAAACGTATATGACTTAAACAGTTATAGAAGGATGGTGTAATATGAACAAGAATTTTTTGAGAATTATTAATCTTATAGAAGAACTCGGCTCTGAAAAAAAGACACCAATTACTATACAGCAATACCAGGATATCATTAATAAAAGCTCAAATCTTTGGATGTCCAATGGTGTGGATGAAGCGTTTAGATTTATCAGAAGTTACTTCAATTTTATAGACTAGAGGAATTAGATATGGCTTTTTCATTTGACAGCAGAATACGTTACAGCGAGGTGGATTCGTCATGCAGACTGAGCCTTACGGGGCTTACCAATTATTTTCAGGACTGTAGTGTGTTTCACTCACAGTCACATGATGTGGGAATCAGATTTCTTGCGGACAATCATATAGCATGGGTGCTTTCATCATGGCAGATATGCATAAACAGGCTTCCACTGCTTAATGAACAGGTAAAGATATCCACATGGGCATATGGTATGAAGGCGTTTTACGGTTACAGAAATTTCACACTTGAAGATGCAGGCGGCAGTACACTGGCATATGCCAATTCTGTCTGGGTGCTTGTTGATACACGAACCGGCAGACCGGTGAAGGTGCCTCAGGAGTTTGCGGATACATACGGTCTTGAGCCGCAGCTTGAGATGGAGTGTGCAAAGCGCAAGCTTCATACTGTCTCTTATACACATCTCCGAGCCCACGAGACGGACTCCTATCTCGTATGCCGTCTTCTGCTTGAAAAAAAAAAACAGAACGTAATCTGTCTCTTATACAAATCAAATACTTTCACATCATAACTGCCTAGATCGAGTTATCTCCAGATGCCTACCATTCAGAAAAACACGAATAGTCACGTCAGCGAGTCAATAACACAAAACTTCTCA
>OJJE01000410.1_pt1 | contig 12864 bp, 7 predicted proteins | sample 1596091 | NCBI WGS metagenome assembly OJJE01 (sample SAMEA4350129, study PRJEB24818) | metagenome | biome: human; feature: gut; material: faeces | place: Denmark | collected 2013-09 | reverse complement strand
TTGAGTTTGCTTATTGTCTGTTCTCTTATTGTCATTTTACTCTTGGGGTATTGTTTCTTAGATTTGGTTTAGTTCGTGTGACTTTTTTTTCGTGCTTAGTGTTATTTTCTTTTCTCTAAGATGTTCTATCTTTTTTTTTTTAATGATACGGCGCCCACCGATATCTACACTATCCTCTTCGTCGGCAGCGTCAGATGTGTATAAGAGACAGATAGATGTACTCTTTGGCTTCTTGTCCTTTTCATCGTCCTTTTTCTTCTCAATGTTCATGTCATCGTAGATATCCTCGATCACAGGCACCTTGATGTTTTCTGTCTGTCCGCTTGTCGGTTCTTCGTTTTGTACGGTTGTTTCCGGTTCAGCAGACTCTGCTGTCTCAGCTGCTGCTTCTGCCTCAGCTGCCTCCATCTCAGCCTCTGTCTGCTGGATGATTGCCGCACGGTTTACCTTTACCACATTCCGCTTAACCACAGGTGGCTTGTCTAAGAAATGATCCAGATCTTCCAATGTCTGGATATTCTTGGTTGGCTGTGCTGTCGGCTTTGCAGATGGAACTTCTCCAACCAGCTCCTTGATCCGATCCTTGATCAGGTTGATATCGGATTCCTTCTTGTTTGTCTTTAACTGCAGCTTCTCGCCACCATTTGTTGCCCCCTCTGGCTTCACCTGTGACAGGATCTGCTCTGCAGCTGGGGAAACCTCTGGTTTTTCTGCTACTGGTTCCGGCTTTGGTGCTTCCTGCTTTTCCATCACTGGCTTTGGTGCCGGTGCTTCCTCGACAGGTGCTGGTGTCTCCTCGACAGCCTCTGTCGGTTCTGCCACCTTCTCCTCTACCGGTGTTTCTTCTTCCTTTACCTGCATGCCAGCTGGAAGGATACTTTCCAGTTCTTCCTCTTCCTTTACAGGTTCCTCTGCTTCTTCCTCTTCGTCTTCTTCATCGTCGCCGATCTCCGGAAGTGGTGTATCATCCTCTTCCTGCAGGCTATTCATGATGTCGCTGATATTTTCTGCCGGTGCTTCTTCCTCTGCACTTACAACTTCTACACCGTCTGCATCAATGGCTCCAGCCTCCTCGAAGCTGATTCCTTCCTCTTCCATCAACGCCTCTGCAAGTCCGATCAAGCCACGCAGATTGAAGTTATCTCCATTGATATACGTGAGGAGCTTACCAACATAATTCAGATCCTCTTCCACATCGTATTTCATGTTCGCAAGCAGCTGGCGTACAAAGCTCTTGAATTCTACAGAAAGTGCGCCCTTGCTTTCGATTGGCAGGCACAGGAACTGTACTGTCTTCTTCTCAGCATCCACGTAGATAAATCCACGATTCAGCAATACATACGAAAGTGGAATCGCCTGCTCCTTCAAGGAAATCATCTCCTGTGCGACATTCCGCAGGATGAGCAGTACGCTCTCGCAATCATGCTCCTGCGCAATGTACTCCTCCAGAGATGTCTTGCCCGTAATCTGGTAGGTCAGATAATCATAATCGTCATCTTCTTCATAGATAATCTCTATCAGTTCTTCCGGCGCATTGTCCTGACAGTAATCCAAAACATCCTCATCTAACTCACAATCCTCGCCCATTGTGTATGACAGATATTTTTCTTCGCCGATGTTTCGCGCCCTAAAATTAAAAGTTCTCATAACGTCCCTCCTAATACATTATTTATTCCTATTGTGATTCTTCGGTTGTCGATTCCTCGGTGGATGCTTCTCCATCCGGTGTCACGCCGTTTGGTCCACCAATAATCTGTGTATCTATGTGATCTTCATAGTTTTCTGTAAAGATATGTGTACCTGCATCTTCGTCGCCAACATGGTAATACAGGTAATTATGCTCTTCCGGATACAATACTGCCTGGATACATGCCAGTCCCGGATTACAGATCGGGCCTACCGGAAGTCCGGCATTCTTATAGGTGTTGTATGGAGAATCCAGTTCCAGATCCTCGTACAGAACCTGACTCTTGTCATACATTCCATCGGTCAATGGATATAAGACAGTCGGACACATCTGCAAAGGCATTTCTGCTTTCAGACGGTTGTTGATAACACCTGCAATCGTCGCACGTTCTGAATCCACCTTTGCCTCACGTTCTACAATGGAAGCTCTCGTTACAAGTTCAAATGCACTGTATCCAAGCTCTGCCGCACGATCCTGCAGTTCCTGTGTATAGTAGTTGTCGAACGTTCTCAACATATAATCGACTAATGATTCCGCTGTCGTCGACTCATAAATATCGTAAGTTGCCGGGAACAGGAAGCCCTGTACCTTATAATTGACATTGGCACCTGCCGGTATGTCTGCCAGATATGCAAAATCAGATTTCGTAACCGATTTGCATGCATTTAAAAATTCAGTTGCAGAACAGATTCCCTGATCTTCGCACCGCGCTGCTATCATCTCTACCGTAAAGCCCTCTGGCACAACCAGATAATCGACTGGCTGATCTTCCTCGAATGTCGGGCTCATGGCTGCCATCATCTGCAAGGTTGTCATACCAGTATTCAAGGTGTATGTACCACCATGCAGCTTGCCACGGTACTCAGAGTCCTGCAGACGCTTTGTAAATGCACGCGGATAATTGATCAATCCATTGTCCTTCAGGATCTGCGCGATCTCCTTGACAGATGCGCCTTCCGGAATCGTAACAGTTACATCTTCGCCCTGTGTCGACTCCGTTCCCTTGTATTCGTCCATATAATCATCGTAATAGGTTCGTATATGTTTATAGGTCATATTGGCAAGTGTGACAATCGCCACCAACAATATGATTCCCTTCACGACTCGAATCACTGTTTTTCCCACTTTTCGTACCTCTTCTTTGCATTTTAGTTTACATAACTTTTTAAAAAATTACACACTTGATGTAATTTTACAATAATGGTATTATACTATCATCTTTTAGATAAAAATACAAGAAAGGATGATAAATTTGAGTAATCCAATTGTTACAATGACAATGGAATCCGGCGATGTTATGACGTTCGAACTGTATCCGGATATCGCACCAAACACAGTAAAGAATTTTATCTCTCTGATTAAGAAAGGGTTTTACGATGGATTGATCTTCCATCGTGTCATCAATGGTTTTATGATCCAGGGTGGCTGCCCGGACGGAAATGGTACAGGAGGTCCTGGATATTCAATCCGCGGAGAGTTCGCACAGAATGGTTTTGCGAATGATCTGAAGCACGAACCGGGTGTTCTTTCTATGGCACGTACCATGATGCCGAACTCCGCCGGTTCGCAGTTTTTCATCATGCACAAGAATAGTCCGCATCTCGACGGAAGCTATGCTGCTTTCGGCAAGATCGTGGATGGTCTGGATATTGTGAATAAGATTGCGGATGTTCCAACCGACTACATGGACCGACCGCTTGAAGACCAGCGTATCAAGACCGTTACCGTCGACACGAAGGGTGTCGAGTATGACGAGCCGGAGAAGATGTAATCTTCTTAAACGGACGCACAACGTACAAAAATAGAAATCCCCTGCAGACCGCAATGTGTTTCTATCAGTCTGCAGGGGATTTTATTTTTTGTACCCTGTGCTGTGTGTTGATAAATTACTACATTTCTTGCATTTTCTTGAGGAATGCCTTGGCGCGGTCGGTCTTTGGATTGTCAATGACATCCTCCGGCTTTCCTTCCTCGACGATCACTCCACCATCCATGAAGATCACGCGGTCAGATACGCTCCGGGCGAAACCGATCTCATGGGTTACGATCACCATTGTCATCTTCTCGGCGGCGAGTTCCTTTAATACCTTTAAGATCTCGGCGGTCAGCTCCGGATCGAGTGCCGAAGTCGGCTCATCGAAGAAGAGCATCTTCGGCTTTAACGCAAGCGCGCGGGCGATTGCCACACGCTGCTGCTGTCCGCCAGATAACTGATATGGATAATAGTCGCCCTTATCTTCTAAGTTCATCTTGCGAAGCAGTTCCTTCGCCTCGGCATACACCTCATCCTTGTCACGCTTCTGCACGTGGATCGGTGCATCTGCGATATTCTTCAGCACGGAATAATGTGGGAACAGATTAAAGTTCTGGAATACCAGTCCGTAATAGCTCTGGATCTCCTTTAAGTCTGCCTTGTCTGCATAGACCGGAACGCCGCTGTCGGAATTGACCGCTTCCTTTCCGCAGTACACCATGCTTCCGCCGTCAATCTTCTCCAGCATTGTCATGCAACGCAGGAAGGTCGATTTTCCCGAACCGGATGGTCCAAGAATTGAGATAACCTCGCTCTCAGCCACCGACATACTGATATCCTTCAACACTTCGAGATCATCGAAGCTTTTCTTTATATTTTTTACTTCCAGTAAGTTCATCGTAGCCCTCCTATCTATAATAATTCATGCGTTTTTCGATCTTCTCCATCACAAACGCAACGACAAAGTTAAAGATGTAGTAGAACACACCGGCGATAAACAGCGGCATAATCGTTGTCTGTGCGGCTGCCACCTGCTTGGCAAGTGTAAACATCTCCGTATAAGAAATTGCAAATGCAAGCGACGTATCCTTAACCAGTGTGATAACCTCGTTTGTGACAGAAGGCAGGATGTTCTTCGCCATCTGTGGGAACACGATCTTGAAGAACGTCTGGATCTTGCTGTATCCTAAGATCTTCGCTGCCTCATGCTGTCCCTGTGGCACTGCCTGAATACCGGAGCGGTAGATCTCTGCGAAATATGCCGCATAGTTTAAGGCAAATCCAATGATAACTGCCTGGAAACGATAGCTTGTCGTAAGTGTCGCACCAAACAGATAATATGGTCCGTAAAATACAACCAAAAGCTGTAACATCAACGGCGTACCACGTGCGATGGAGATATAGAACTTCACCAGCCAGCGGATCGGCGCGATCTTACACATTCTGCCTGCTGCAACCAGAAGTCCGAGCGGCAGGGAGAACAAAAGTGTCAGGAAGAAGATTACCAGGGATGCGAGCAGACCTTCTGCAAGCTGCTTTGTGATCGAGCAGAACTTATCCCAGAAGCTTGTGTTCTTCTTGCCTGTGGATGTGGTATCTGTCGCAGTTGCCGCAGCGGCATTTCCATCCTGCACCTGATCGTCCGGCGACAGGCAGATGGATTCCTCCAGTCCCCATTTCTCTGCAATCTCCTCAAATGTACCATCGGCAAGCATGTCAAGCAATGTCGCCTGTACTTTATCACGAAGCTCTGTATTCCCCTTTTTAAATCCGATTCCATATTCCTCGGAAGACAGACGATCCTCGAGCATCATGAATTTATCCCCGCGGGATTCGATCTCGTAGTTTGCAACACCGATATCCATGCAGATCGCATTGACCGCGCCCGACTCCAGATTCATAAATGCACTGTTGTAATCGCCTACCTGTTGCAGATCCTTGAAGGTCTCACACAGTGCTTTATTCTCCTCGCTTGCATCCTCGCCTGTGAGTGCCGCAAGTGCAGAGCTGTCTGCCTGCACGGCAACGACCTTCCCTGAAAGATCGGACAGCTGTGTGATGCCGGAATCCTTACGCACGACAACCACCTGTGAATTATCGACATATGGCTTTGTCCAAGTATAGTCATCCTCTCTGCCGTTCATCGTGAATCCGTTCCAGATACAGCTGATCGAACCGGAATTTAATTCCATATCCTTCGAGTTCCACTCAATCGGCTGTTTCTTCAGCGTCCAACCGTTCCGGTCGCATACCTCCTGTGCCAGATCCAGATCGAAGCCGACATATTCGCCGTTATCGTCCTTGTAGCCATATGGCGGGAACTCCGCATCGAAGCCGACAATAAACGTATTGTCGTCCTCTCCGTCCGCCGCCCGTGCCGGTGTCTGCATCGATACAATCGGTCCAAGCAGCAGCGCCATCATCAAAATTGCGGTCACTAGCCGTTTCCATTTTGCGTTCATAATGTCTTCCTCTCCTGTTTTTCTATTTAATATGCAGAGATATAGGATCTTGCTGTACTGCCCGGAGCTGCCTGTCCCTTCGGTACAAGCCGGATCTCTATCCCTTCCAATCGTTTTGCATAGCCGGCGGTTCCTGCCGGTGCGCCGTTTTTCGCCCAGCCAAGCCAGCCGAAGCTCTGCGCATGCACACGATAGTATACATCATAATGCCGTTGCATATCTCCTGTCAATGCAATACAGATGGCTTCGAGTCTTTTTGCCTGCCCGGATGTGCCGCTCATCGTTCCATTTCTGCGCCATGCAGATGGATTGTTTGTCGGTTCCTGCCAGCCGTAGCTCTGCACATGGGTTGTGTAGCAGATGCCGCCGGAATACGGTGCATTCGTCAGTTTGATCTCAATTCCTTCGAGACGTTTTGCCTGTCCGGATGTGCCGCTCATCTGACCATTATATTTCCAGCCCTGCCAGCCATAGCTCTGCACATGGGTACGATATGTAACATTCGGGCTGTCCGCACCCGCGATCTGCGGATTCATGCTCTGTCCCGGCACCGCGTAAAATGCATTCGCAAACTGCGATGCGATTCCCTGCATATTCCGGTTGAATCCTGCGCCCTTCTTCACGACCACAATCTGAATGCCTTCCAGCCGTTTCGCATAACCTGCGGTTCCTGCCGGTGCGCCATTTGCCGCCCAGCCAAGCCAGCCGTAGCTCTGCGCATGCACGCGGTAATAGACATCATATTTATCCTTGTCGGATCCGGTCAGTTGGATCTTGATTGCTTCCAGACGTTTTGCTTCCCCCTGCGTGCCGTTCATGTCACCGTTCGCAGACCAAGGCAGCCAGCCATAGCTCTGGCAATGTGTCGTGTACTGGATTCCGAGACCGGAATTACCGGATACTTTGATTTCGATTCCCTCCAGTCTTTTCGCTTTTCCGGAAGTACCGGACATCGTGCCGTTCTGCCGCCAGGTGTTCTCCCATCCGAAGGTCTGGATGTGCGTACGGTAAGACACTGTCACATCCGGCGTTACAACCGGCGTTGGGGTTGGCGTCGGCGTTGGTGCCTCCGTCGTGGTCGTAGCTGCCTCCGTCGTGGTCGTTGTCTCGCCACCTGTTCCCGGTTCTGGATTTGTTCCCGGATCTGGGTTTGTTCCCGGGTCTGGATTTGTTCCCGGATCCGGGGTTGGTTCCGGCGCCGGTGTGACTGTCACGCTCTTTTTCTTGATGACAAACGTCTTGTCTGCCCCACGCAGATACGAAACATACAACGTTCCATCCGCCGCACAGATCGTCTGCGATGTAGAATACGAATCGAGTGAGACTCCTTCCTGCGCAAATTGGTCATTTGCCACATCATACCGGTACAGATTGGTTGTCCCTGTATAGGCACCCGATGTGAGCACGAACAGTGTTCCCTGCCTGCACACCGGAACTACATCCGAGATTGTGCCATCTTTCATTTTTGAGCAATGCCATGCTTTTCCATCATACCGGTTGACAAGTATGCCTTCGCTGCATGTGGCAACATACAGGTTTTTCCCATCCGTTGCCATGCCATACGTGCTTCCTTTTGTCGCTGCATCACTCACTTCTTTGTGGTTTCCATTTGCATCCAGGCAAAATGTGTGAACCGCCATCGTCCCTGTATTCCGTATAGACGCATACATTGAGTAGCCTATCGAAAGGAGCTTTGGTTGACCTGCAAAATGATTTGTCCCGGCGGTCGTGTAATAGCTTCCGAGATTGGTTGTCACGGACAAACTTCCGGCTTTGAAGCATCTCGCATATGCGGTCGTATTGTTCTGCGTGTATACAAGATACACGCCATCTGCGCCAGCCTGCATATCAAAATCCGCAGCTCCAGCAATCGTCTGTTTCTCTGTCACGCGACTGCAGGATGCATCCAACTTTTCAATCTCTATCCCTGCTGCATCCGCATATGCAAAATAAAACGATCCATTGTAGGAACAGAGCTTTATTTCATTTCCATAGTTCTCGGAGATTTTCTGCTGATATAGTTTTTTCCACGTGTCCTGCTCACAGGAATATAGCGTAAGCGCTGCATCATCTTTCGTATACGTAAGCACGTACGGTTTCTGTCCGCAAAGCGTCATCGCTATCTGGTTCCATGCATTTTTGCTATTTCCGGCTACAGAGGCAAATCCACAATCCGTCCATTTCGCAGAGTCCGAAACCTTCGGGAAATCCACCTTTAAAGTAATCTGACTGCCCTTGGCACTGCCGACCTCACTGATCACGATTCCAGAATTCGTTCCATCTGAGAAAGTCAGTGCGCCATCGGAGAGACCTGCGGAAAGGTCGGATTTGCCGATGGTTGTCCGTCCTTCTTCTTTGGAAAGATATGCTTTATAGACGCTCTCTGCCATCTGGGAATATCCTGTCTGCCCCGGTTGCGGACGGAACACATACACACCGGTCTGTCCATACAGATTGCTTAAGCCTTCGACTGCCGGGTTGATCCGGTAGACAATCACGCCGGATCCTCCAATAAACCGGTCATAGCTGTCGAGACCCGTATCCTTCTTCCGGAATTCCACAACAAAAAGCTCCTGCTCATTGAGCGGTGATTTCAGAATATATGCCGGATGACCGTCCTGCTTATCCTGCGTGTCCAGTGTCAGCGTCTGCGATGTAGTAACCGTATCCAGCATAAGCCAGCCGCCCACTTTCATCCGCATATACGCAAGCGGATAAGACATTCCATAATCTGCGCCGCCCATGATATCCCAGTTCCCGACCGGATAGGTTCCATCACTTGTATAAAGATCCGGGAAGCCAAGTCCATGCAGGAATTCATGTGCGAGTACACCGGATTCCTGAGCCATCGTCGTATTGCCTGCACCTAAAAACTGTGGTGTATTGATCATGTTATAATGTCCGACTTCCTTCCCACCATATCGTAAGTTCTTATCTGTCGGATAAAATGCGTGATGCGCGACGAGTGAATTGCCGGATGTCTGGGATTCTTTCTCCGACTTCATAATGACAGTGAGATTGTCGATGTATCCATCTCCGTCATAGTCTAACACCTGCCCGGAAAGTGCCGGAATGTTCGCCAGAATTTCACTCACAATCGTCGTATCCATATTTCCACCTGCCTGCACAGAAGTTTCCGTAACCGAAAGTGCACAGGCAGAAAGTGTTGTGCCATCATCCTGCGGGAAATAATTCTTCACACGAAGGTTTCCATAAGAAACAGCAGACAGATAATTCGTGAAAGAACGGTTCTTTGCGCCATCATACAAACCTAGGATTTTCGCACGATTTGTCTGGAAATATGAAGCGCCTTCCGCATCTCCCTTAAAATATGCAAACACAACAACGTTCGCATAATCCTTTGCATCCGCTGCCCGCGCCATCGTCTGCGCGTTGTTCATCCCCCAGTTCGTAAGAAATAAAATCCCCGCCAGCAGGATTGCCAGGATGCGTCTCCCGTATCGTTTGTATGGCATATGTGTACCTCCCATTTTTTGTCATAGTTTCATTATATTGGAAAGTGTAAAAAATAACAATTAAAAAAGAAAAACCGCGTACAGATTTTTCTTCTCTGCACGCGGCACACACATTTTCCATTCAGGATGGAGGATCTATCTTCTTTTTCTTCGAATTACGACATACCCGGTCAGGCTTCCTGCCAGAACAAGCATCATCCCTGCAACCGGCATCGCATCTCCGGTCTTTGGCGAAGCTGTGTCATTTGTCTTTGCCGGTTTCGTATCCTTGGCTGCCGGCTTCGTAACATCTGTATCCGGCGCTGCCGGTGTCGTCGATGGTGTCGTTGTTGATGGTGTCGTCGATGGCTTGTCCACGCCTGCAGCCTTCGACTTCTTCACAATAATATAGGTTGAGAACTGATTTGTCTCGAAGGAAATCGTTCCCTGCTCGACCGTTGTCGAAAGCTCGGTCAGCTTGCCATTATGGTTACGCACAACCGTATAATCATAGTTTGCATCGTAATTATCCAGTGCGAGATTCAATGTGACTGGTTTCTCAAACTCTGTAATATTTTTTTCCCAGTTCGAACCATTTCCCTTACTCACAATCTGATCCAGCTTCAGATCTACTGCCTGTGCAGACTGCGCACCGGATACCAGCGCCTGTGCAGCCGTCGTGTCATAGCTCTCTGCATCCGATACCGTCAGTCTCAGATTGCCGCTTGCGGCTGCATTAGCACCATTGGTAATGCTTGCAGCCTTAATCTGTTTGCTGTTTGAATTCACTGTATCCGATACCTTCGTGAAAAGCCCCTTCATATGAACCGGACTATTACCCATAACAAATGTAAACGTCGATGTCTGCGCATCATCCGGCTGCAAGGTCACGCCACCGTTCAACTGCAATCCTGCGACCTGATAGCCATAATCCGGAACAAGTTTAATTGTTACCTTCTTTCCCGCCGGAACCGCAATATTTCCGCCCTTAGCATCTCCCGGATTGCCTCCGAACAGAGTTGAAAAATCACTCACACCCTCAATCGCGGTTATCTGTGCCTTTCCATGTTCCAGATATGCGTCCGCGCCGAAGGAATCGCTGTCATACGCCCAGGTTACTGTCAATGTCTCAGAATTCTTATCAATCTGGATGTGCGATTCACTTTCTCCTTTTTTTACTGCAAATGACCGTTCCCCGGAAGAGCCATTTGATGTGGTTCCCGGTGTAGTTATCGTATATGTTCCTGATGAACACATAACAGTAACTCGCGCATTCGAAACAGAATCCGCGAAACGATATGTTGACTGAGATTCCGGTGCCAAAGATACTTTCTGTTCTTTCATCAGGTTATCCATGGTTTGCGACCGAGAGTTTCCGGTATCATCAAGGTCCACATATATTTCGAAATTTTTATCCTGCGATTTCATATAATGATAGTAATCTGTATCATCTGCCCCTTTGAATGCATCGCCTTCTAAGATCAGGCAGATTGGCTGGTTACCAGCCGGTGGATTCGGATTACCCGGATTGTTACCACCACCCAGATTTGTGAAACAAGCTTCAAACTTCAATTCCGGCTGATTCGCGGAAGTTTCTACCGTATACACGTTATTGTTCAACGTTACTTGATTGCCATTCACCACTAACTGTACAGTATATCCATCTCTCGGGAAAAGAGTAACTGTTACTGTAGTATTCTCTGGTACCGTTACATTATCCGCTGCCCCCGTCAAGCTTCCGTTTGATGTCGTAATCGTCATCGTTCCGCCATCATACGTGAACACACCATCCTGTACGCTGTTCCATGGCGTATGATTATCTCCTCTTACAATGCACTCTGCCGCATAGCTTCGCATCACCGGCAGATAGCTCACGATCAAAAGCAATGCCATCAGAAGCGGTAATAGTCTTTTCTTCCTGTTCATAGCTTTGTTCCTCCTCTTTCTTTTTTTGATTTTATTTCAGCGAAAATGCCCATAAACTAAAATAACCATAGCAGATTTTCGCCTGCTATGGTAGTTGACATATGTCTCAAATGCACAAAAAACGCTATTTTTCAGGGTTCCACCCATAATAGAACTGAATCAGCCCCATACGTGCCTTCGTCGCGGTCTTCTCATTCATATTCGAGATGTGACGATAGATTGCTGCCCGGGAGATACCAAGTGTATGTGCAATATCCTGTACATTTTCACCCGAGGAAAGCAATGCCCGGAGCACTTCCCGCTCCCGTTCCGTCAAGCTGTATTGTTCGCCGAAGGCTGTGAATTTATCCATCGTGGACAGACCGGTCTGCTTATCCTCCGGTTCCACTGCCCCGCCTGTCTGTGGCATCAATGCGGATGCTGCAGCTTCCATGCTTCTAAGCTCCATCCCTATCAGAATGTTTTGGTACGAAAACGCCAATACGCTGATCAGGAAAAAGAGAATGACCGCAACAATCATCACTTCATACCGCACAGAAGCGAATCCACCTGCCAATGTCATGATCATCAGCGCGCATACATTATTCACAGCCCGGCCCAATCCGGCCCAGAGCTTCGGTTTCGCACTATGATAGGAGATATCCATAAATCCAACTGTAAAATATACCGAGAAAAAGCCTGCAGACAGATAAAATACAAGCAGCCCCAGCAGGAACGGTCCGCCAAACCCAATCACGATCACGCAGATTGTAGACAAAAGCGTCACGCAATACATAATCATATGCATCCATCTCCGACCGCGTATATCATACAGAAAGCCAGCCGCAATTCCACTTAACGCAAGCAGCAGGCGCGGCCATTGTCCGATATCCACGCCGCCCGATGCATGCACCGCAGTAACCGCATTGTCAAGCGTTGTAAATACAATCGTCTGGAGAAAGACAATTCCGATCAGCATAATCCCAACGTAAACAGAATATTGTATGTCCTTCTGTCCGGCAAGCCTCCTGCGATTGTCCGGCGATGGGATATCCACCCTCCTGCTCCTGACACGGAAGACTTCCCTTCCTGTCCGGAGTGCAAAGCACAAACAACAGATACCCGGTCCCTGCACACAGTGCAACCGCCTGGGTGTGATTTTCATGAATCATATTATTATTCAGAAACTGGAGGAAGATTCCCCCTGCATACGCAAACCCAACACATCTCGCAAGCATTGCACGATCATAAACCGAGTATGCCATCCGGTAATGTACACCAGCCCCAACCACGCCCAGCAGGAAAAACAGTACTCCGCCCGCGATCATCATCTGCACATATCCCGCATGCAGGATAATACAGCCCATACACCCGGCTCCAATGCCGAACGCAAACAGTCCGGTTCCCCCGGTCACCCACGGACTCTTATCCGCGAAGAAACCGGAAATCCAGTTGTATAGCAGAAACCCGATTGCGCTTACGCCAAGCATCTGATTCTGCGCACGCACTACGCCTGATGCATCTGTCACGTACATCATACAACTGTCTCTTATACACATCTCCGAGCCCACGAGACGGACTCCTATCTCGTATGCCGTCTTC
>OJJE01000403.1_pt1 | contig 13015 bp, 8 predicted proteins | sample 1596091 | NCBI WGS metagenome assembly OJJE01 (sample SAMEA4350129, study PRJEB24818) | metagenome | biome: human; feature: gut; material: faeces | place: Denmark | collected 2013-09 | reverse complement strand
TGGTGAGTTATTCTTTTTGTTTATGGTTGTTGTTTTTTTTTTTTTGTTTTGCTTATGTTTTGTTTTTTTTTTTTTTTTTCAAGCAGAAGACGGCATACGAGATAGGAGTCCGTCTCGTGGGCTCGGAGATGTGTATAAGAGACAGGTTATAAAGAGGTATGGCATGGAGCCGAAGCGTATGAGGCTTGTTTATCCTTTCATCGACAAGGAGGCAAATATGGTGCTTATTGAGTCGATTAAGGGAGCTAAGCCTATGCTTAAGGTGGATAAGCCGCTTGTGATATATGCCGATAAGGGAGTATACACCAAGGAGGTACACGATTTATATGAATGAGAATGGAATCGGGGAGCTTTATCTGTGTGCAACGCCGATTGGAAATCTTGAGGACATGACCTTTCGCTGTATACGCGTGCTTAAGGAGGCGGATGTTATTGCCGCGGAGGATACGCGAAACAGCATTAAGCTATTAAATCATTTTGAGATAAAGACGCCTATGACAAGCTATCACGAATTTAACAAGGTTGAGAAGGCGCGCGTGCTTGTGGAAAAGATGTTAAAGGGCGAGACGGTTGCACTGATAACGGACGCAGGCACACCGGGAATATCAGACCCGGGTGAGGAGCTTGTAAGGCAGTGTATAGAGGCGGGAATCAAGGTGACACCTGTACCGGGAGCCGCAGCGTGCATAAATGCGCTTATCATGTCGGGAATGCCGACGAGGAGATTCTGCTTCGAGGCGTTTCTTCCATCGGATAAGAAGGAGAAGGCGGATGTGCTCGAGCAGCTTAAGGCGGAGCAGAGGACGATCATTATTTATGAAGCACCGCATAGACTGTTAAGGACATTGACGGAGCTTGAAAGTGCGCTTGGAGGCATGAGAAAGATAGCTGTATGCAAGGAGCTTACCAAGAGACATGAGACGGTGTACCGCGATACGATATCTGGCGCGTTAGGTTATTACACCGCCAATGAGCCAAAGGGAGAGTATGTTCTTGTCATTGAAGGCAGGAGCCCGAAGGAGCTTTTAGAAGAAAAACGTGCTGCATGGGATGATATGAGCATTGAGGAGCATTTCAATATGTATGTCTCCCAGGGAATGGACAAGAAGGATGCGATGAAGCTGGTCGCAAAGGACAGGGGAGTTTCTAAGAGGGATATTTATAATGCATTGCTTGATTAAGAATAAAAAAGAAGAGCTGGTTTACTTGATAGCTTTTATATGCACCGTTGTGGTTTCAATGGTGCTGTTTGTATATTTGGGAAATGGAAAGAGAGTTACTTTCTGTGATGAGATATACACGTATAATATAGTAAACTCGGATGGTCTTACACCTTATGAGATAAATAAGTGGATGAGCGGGGACGATTTTAAAAATGCGCTCACCCATGGCAATGACGATTATTATGAAAAAATGATAGATAATATCAAAATGGATAAGGTTCATCCTCCACTTTATTACATTCTTGTGTATATAGCGTCAAAGCTTGCGGGAGACACACTCTCAGTCTGGACAGCATTAGCTGTGAATCTTTTTGCATATTTAGGGACAGGGTGTATTGTATTTTTAATCTTTAAAAAATTGTTTCACAGCCCTGTATTATCGTCGCTTGGAACGATAGGAGTGCTGATGACCCAGTGCATGTTGTCGGCGGGTATGCTTGCAAGAATGTATATGGTATATACATTTTTTACGGCACTGTTTGTCTATGCCAACATGCTGGCTGCAGATAAGAAAGCAGGTGTTGCACGCAGCAGGGGTGCGATATTGGCGGAAATTGCAAAATATCTATTGTTATGTGCTGCGGTAGTCGGTGGATTTCTTACACAGTATTATTTCGTATTCTTTGTCGCCGCATTTTTTGGATTTGAGATAATATATGATATCAAGGAAAAACGTTTCCGGGATATATTGAAGTATGCTGTGGCTTTGGCGGTGGCGGCAGTCTTTATAAATAAGCTGTGGGATTACTGGTATGTGGCAATTACGTCAAATGCCCATTCAGCCGGGGTTATCGGCAATGCCAAAGAAATTTTTGAGCATCTTGGAAGTATTTATTATGGTTATAAGCTGGTAATAATGTATGTATTCCAAAAAGCTTATAAGGCTTTTCTTATATTATTTCCGGTTATTGCAGCTGTGTTCTATGTTGTTGCCAGAGGCAGGGAGAACTCATATATAAGGTCGGTTGTGACAAGAATTGCCGGTGCAGCTCTAATGTATGCGTTCGTGGTAAATGTACTCACACCGGAGGCTTTATCTTCAACAAGATATTATTATGCGGACATGCTGCTTGTTCTGCTGGCATATATAATATGCGTATTCACCATTTTTGACAAAATAATAAAAAAAGGCGGCAAGGTTAAGCGGCTGTATATGACGGCAGTTGGGATTTGCATAATTGCATTGAATGTGATTCTTCTGATAAGCGGGTTCGGTGTTGATTACTATCCTGATACCGGGGAATATGATGAGACAACAGATATTCTTGAAAGCTATAGCGATATCCCGTGGATAATCGGGTGGGAACCGGGATGGATGATAGATACTGCAATGTTTGATTATACTATTCCGGACAGAATTATCCCAATGAATATCAATGCGCAGGTTGAGGCAGGCACATTTGACGGTGTGGATGAGTTTATTCTGGCTCAGTGCAATGCCGAGGATTCAGAACAGGTAACTCAGAAAAATCTGTACAATTATATCATGGACACCGGAAAAAATGTGGAGGCTGAGAAAATTGCGTCACGAGGATATGTAAGCTTCTATTATTGCCGGGCGGCTGTGGATGACGGAAAAAATAAAGAGACAGTGGATAACTTTATTGAGCAGAACAGTGATATATTGTGGCTTGTTATAGACAATGATGGCTGGTATGACGCAGAAAAGATATTTCCTGATGGGGAACCTGAGAAGCTTATATTCATAGACGAGAACACACAGCATGATGCTACAGGGAAATACAGTGATTGTGGCAGAGCTGCTATTCTTATGTCGGTGTACGGCGATGATGTGAAGGATGTAGGATTATATTACCTGATTGGTTCAACAGGAAAGTTTTTTCAGGGAACTTATGTCGGAACTGCAGATAATGGTGCTGTTGTCATATATCAATGTGATGTTGTGGAATAGGGCTTGAAATTAAGCTGCTTTGTCAATAAATGGGGTGGTATCCTTCGGATGCCGCCCCATTGTTGTGTAGAATTGTCGTGAATTATAGGTTATCAATATCCTTGATCAGGCTGTCGACCTCCTCCTTGGTGGTTGCCCAGCTTGTGCAGAAGCGCACAATGGTTCCGTATTCGGAGTGTCCCTGAAGCTCAAAAATGTACTTATCGGAAAGCTTTTCTTTCTGCTCGTCATTTAAGATGACGAACTGCTGGTTGGTATAGCTGTCAACCCACAGAGGAATATTCTTGCCGGCAAAGGCATTTTTAATCTGCATTGCCAGCTCATCGGCGCGCTTAGTGATTGCAAAGTACTCTCCGTTTTCAAGAAGGGCTGCAAACTGAAGTCCGAGAAGCCAGCCCTTGGCGAGAACAGCACCATTCTGCTTCATAAAAGCCTTGAAACGGCGTTTTAAGGCTGTGGCTGTGATAACTACCGCTTCACCGAACAGGGCACCGCATTTGGTTCCTCCGATGTAGAATACATCCGTAAGCTCAGCAAAGTCCTTGAGGGTAACGTCATTTTTTTCGGAACCAAGTCCATAGCCCATTCTCGCACCGTCAACGAAAAGGTACATTCCGTATTTTTCACAGACATCATGTATAGCTGTCAATTCCTGAAGGGAATACAAGGTTCCCTGCTCTGTCGGAAATGAAATATATACCATCTTAGGCTCGGTAAGATATTCCGGTTCATCTGCCTCATAATAGGCAGCAGCACAAGCCTCTATCTGTGCAGCGGTAATCCTGCCATCGGTGTTAGGAAGCGCAAGAATCTTGTGCCCCGTGTTCTCAATGGAGGCAGCCTCATGGCAGTTGATATGCCCTGTATCGGCGGCAATAACGCTCTGCACAGGACTTAGTGCCGCGTCAATAACAATAAAATTCGCCTGTGTGGCACCTGGGAAGAATCTGACCTCTGCATCAGGACGGTCGATAATGTTTCTGATTATGAATGAAGCCTTATCGCACCACTCATCCTCACCATAACCACCATAGCTTGTATCGTTAGTGTCGGCAATCGCCTTGAGTATCGCCGGATGTGCCCCGTGGTTGTAATCATTGTTAAATCGAATCATAATAAGTCTCCTTTCTATGCGAACAGTAATGCCAGCGACACAATGAGCTGTAATATTGCGAAGCGGAATACAACCTGTGTGTCCGACCAGTTCTTATTTTTGCGCGCGTGGTCATGTAACGGTGTGCGTGTATTTGCAAGTATCTTTATCTTTAAGAAACGAAGCAGAAATACCTTTACAAGTCCGAGTCCGCCGTCAAGGATGATCACTATGGCAGCAGGGATGTAGAGCAATGGGCTTCCTGTTTTAAGTGCGCATATTGCGATAAAGAATCCGATTGCGCGGGAGCCGGCGTCACCCATGAGAAGTCTGCTGGGTGAGGCATTGAACCAGAGGTATGCGAGCACACATACCGAGAAGAGCAGTATCATGTGCATAAATGCGGAGTCGGTATCCTTAATTCTGCATATTCCATACATCGTGCCAAGTGTTATAAGTGATAAGGTTCCCGAAAGCCCGTCAACACCATCCGTGCAGTTGGTCACATTTATCGAAACCCAGATAAGTATTACGGCGAGAATAATAAAAAGCCATACAGGAATTGTCACGCCCGCATCGGAATATCCGAAATTGATTGTTGTTCCGTTGTAGTTGACGTAGGTAAATGCAGCGGCGAGGGCGATTACGAGGTCGATGAGCCCTTTTTTATATTCGCCCCATGGTGATTTCGAGCTGTCATCAAGGTAGCCGCTCACCATCGAAGCTATGACAAGTATTATGTAGATTAAAAATTCGTTTGAATAAGGAACGAACAGCAGGGAAAACAATGAAAAGACAAGTATAAAAAGTATTCCGGCACCGCGGGGTTTTCCCTGGGATACCTTTCCGTTTATAGCAAAGGCACGTCCCTGGTCGCGCGGAAGCATTCCCTGGCAGGATTTTATAATGAGACAGGTGGTCAGGAATGCTGCGATAAGACTTATGAATGTAATTATGTTTATGTACTGCAAATCTATGAGTTTGAATATCATGACTGCCTCCTGAAATATATATTTTATTGGATATCCATGTTCATTGGGGTTGTACCGGATATTCGTGATTTCTTCTTATTATAAAAAGTTATAGCATCATTGGCAAGTGTTAATAGTGAGAAATTATGCGACATAGATTGTCAAAAAACGTGACATTTGGTCATAAAAATGTTATAATAATAATAACAATTTGTAAGTATCTTAATGAAAGGGCGAAAATTCTCTAAAATTTTTTGAATTGTATAGTAATTAATTGACATGGAGGATATATATGGAGCGCACAGAGGTTTTTTTGACGGAAGCCGACAGATATGTATTCGGTAAGGGAACACATTATGAAATTTATGAGAAGATGGGAGCACATGAAGCGGAGCGTGACGGAATCAAGGGGATTTACTTCGCTGTGTGGGCACCGGCAGCGCAATGTGTCCAGGTGGTTGGCGATTTTAATAACTGGGATGGTGCCGGTTATGAGATGACAAGGCTTGGAGAGTCAGGCATCTTTGAGCTGTTTACAGATAAGGCGCAGCTTGGCAGCATGTACAAGTACCTTATCACGGCGAGGGACGGAAGAAGGCTTTATAAAGCAGACCCGTACGGAAACTATTGCCAGGTAAGACCTGAGACTGCCTCAATAGTCACCAGCCTTGATGGTTTCAGATGGGATGATGAGTCATGGATTTGTGAGCAGAACAAGCTCGTTCACGAAAAGCAGCCTATTTCTATATATGAGGTTCATCCTGGCTCATGGAAGAAGAAGGATGACGGCACAGAAGATGGTTTTTTAAATTACAGGGAGCTTGCAGACGAGCTGTCTGTATACGTCAGGGACATGGGCTATACGCATGTAGAGCTTATGGGTATTGCAGAGCACCCTTATGATGGCTCATGGGGATATCAGGTGACAGGCTACTATGCGCCGACATCGCGATATGGAACACCTGAGGATTTTATGTACCTTATAAATAAGTTTCACAAGCTGGGAATAGGAGTAATCCTTGACTGGGTTCCTGCACATTTTCCGAAGGATGCACATGGACTTGCTGAGTTTGACGGCTGCTGTGAATATGAGTATGCCGACCCGCGCAAGGGTGAGCACCCGGAGTGGGGGACGAAGATATTTGACTATGGCAGAAGTGAGGTGTCCAACTTCCTCATCGCAAATGCGCTTTTCTGGGTAGAGAAGTTTCATATTGATGGTCTTAGGGTTGATGCGGTTGCCTCGATGCTGTATCTTGATTATGGAAAGACGCCGGGCAACTGGGTACCGAACAGGTACGGCGGAAACGGAAACCTTGAGGCTATGGAATTTTTCAAGCACCTTAACAGCATTATGAACCAGAGAAATCCCAGAGCCATGATTATTGCGGAGGAATCGACGTCATGGCCGGGAGTTACGAAGCCTGCCAACGAGGATGGACTTGGATTTACATTCAAGTGGAACATGGGCTGGATGCACGATTTCCTTGAATATGTCAAACTAGATCCATATTTCAGAAAATATAATCATAATAGACTGACGTTTGGAATGACCTATGCTTACAGCGAAAAATTTATCCTTGTGCTGTCTCATGATGAGGTGGTTCATCTTAAGTGTTCAATGCTTGGCAAGATGCCGGGTGAGTACGAGGACAAATTCGCAAATCTCAAGGTTGCATACACATTCATGATGGGTCATCCGGGAAAGAAGCTTCTGTTCATGGGACAGGATTTCGGACAGTGGTCTGAGTGGAGTGAGAAGCGTTCACTTGACTGGTATCTGCTGGGTGAGCCGGAGCATAAGGGCTTGTGGGCATACTTTAAGGCACTTTTACATATATATCGTAAATATCCGGCGTGCTATGCGCTTGACCAGTATCCGGAGGGCTTCTTCTGGATAAATGCGGATGATGGTGACAGAAGCATATACAGCTTTGTGAGATGTTCGGAGGATGGGAAGGACAATCTTCTCTTTGTATGTAATTTTACTCCTGTTGCAAGACCGGATTATATGGTCGGAGTGCCTCAGGCGGGTAAATACACGCTCATTCTTGATAGCGGGATGAAGGGGCAGCACATATATACCGCTGTACATACAGAGTGTGACAGACAGCCGTACGCCGTGAAATATCCGCTTCCTGCGTATGGTACTGCAGTGTTTAAATTTTCTAAGCATACGGCAAAGGCGACAAAAAAAGCTAAGAAACATAAATAGGTATGCCGATAAATAGAATATGGAATGTGAAATGCAGGGATGTTCATTCCCTGCATTTTTTAAGATAGACCTTGGAGGAAAAGCATGAAGATAGAAGCATACAGCGAGCAGAAGAAGGCGGCAGCAATGTACCAGGAGCAGCAGAGGCAGGCGGCAGCGGTTAAGGGCAGTGTGTCCGGGGCTGCGATAACGCAGGCGGTAAGCTTTACCAAGTCGGACAACAGCATGGAGCTGTTCGGCATGAGTAATTATGCCAGTGAGGAGAATTATGACAGCAGACCTAAGACCGGCGAGGAATTCGCGGATGAGGCACAGGCTCTGTTAGACAATATGAAGGCAATCTGCAATAAGATGGACACGGGTGAGCTTGTCGCAATGGATGATGAGGGCATTGATGTCAATGATATGGATTCGGATAAGCTTGTGACTGTGGGCGAGCAGATAAGAATAAAGCTTGCGGCTGCGGGCTGTGAGCATGTGTATACGGCAGACCTTGATACAGATGATATCAAGGGAGTTTTAGGTGAGGGAAGTGAAGCCTACGCAGCGAAGGTGCTTGCAAAGTATAATTTTCCGGTGACAGATGAGAATGTACAGGAGATAGAAAAGGCGCTTGAGAAGGTTAAGGAGCTTAAGGTTCCGGATATCCAGACTAAGAGCTATCTGATGAATAATGGACTTGCGCCTACGGTGGAGAACCTCTATAAGGCAGAGTATGCTTATTCCGGGGCACAGTCGGGTGTTAAGCTGACCGACAGCCAGTGGAGCGATGTGAAAACCCAGTTAGAGGAAATGTTAGATGGTGCAGGAATAGAGAGTACGGACGAAACACTTGGAGAGCTTAGAAAGCTCGTTGAAGCCGGCACAGCTATCACGGACAGGTCGCTGGAGATATATAAGCAGGCAGGCGAAGCAGGTGAGCTTATCGGAGCTGTCTGCAATCAGGATAAAAAGGGACAGGACGCAGTGCTTATTTTTGAGGAGGCTGTTGCCGACAAGATGGCAGCAGCTATGGTTGACGGCTATGAGGCGCAGGAGGTGAATCTGTCGGATGAACCTGCCGTGTGGAAAAGGGCTGCCCATAGTATAGATATCCTCGACCGCGTTACAGCGGAGGCACTCACTGAATTTTTAAACAACGATGAATATGAGAGAAATCTTGAAGGACTTGAAAACGCAATTGAGAATGTCCGTGTGGATGGGAATGCGAAGGGAGATATTTTAAGCGGATTAAATCCACTTGATTATTACCGCATTTTGCCGGAAAGCTTGTCCGATGAGAGCAGTATCCACACATTAAGATGCCTTGAGCAGATAAGGCTTAAGCTGACCTTTGAGTCCGCCTACGTGTTAGAAAAAAACGGAATAAGCGTAAACACCGAAGGACTGTCAAAGCTGGTGGAGGAGCTTGAAAAGCTTGAACAGACCTACGGCGTGGACAACACGGCTGAGAATGACGATGACCGGACAGGAAGCAATGGATTGCTTAAGGGCATTGATTCGGGCAGTACGCAGAACGATTACAGGAAATTCATGTATGAACTGGGTGCGTTAAAGACGGCTCCTTGCGCTGCGATAGGCGATGCCGTCAGCCGGAATGAGGCAGCAGGAAAGAACGATACCTCATTAGCTGATATTGAGAATGCCGCATTCAGAATGCAGAGAAAATATGAGTCCGCCGGGGAAGCGTATGAGACTATGAGTACTCAGGTAAGAACAGACCTTGGGGATAAGCTTGGCAATGCTGTTGCAGCAAGTACAGAGAATATTTTAAAGGAACTGAAGCTTGAGGATACACAGGAAAACAGACGTGCCGTAAGAATCCTTGCGTATAACAGCATGGACATTACGATGGAACGCCTTGAACGTGTTAAGGAGATTGATGCCGCTGTAAATAATCTTTTTGAAAGGCTGACCCCGGATATTGCGCTGGAGATGATAAGAGCCGGAAGCGATGTCATGAACATGGATATCAAAAAGCTGTCTGACGAGGTGGACACGAGGAGACAGAACAAAGAGAATGTAAGCACGCAGAAATTTTCTGAGTTTTTGTATGAACAGGATAAAAAGGGAACAATATCTGCCGATGACAGAGAACATTATATGGCATTGTATACAATCATCAACAAGCTTACCAAGGATGATGGAAAGGCAGCAGGACAGCTTGTAAATCAGGAGCTTGATTCAACATTGGGCAATCTTGTTACCTCATATATGATAGAAAAAGGAGCAGGAATCGTTGCCGGGCTGTCTGAGGATGGGGCGCAGTATGCCAATAGCAGGAAGAATAATGATGCAAAGCTGACATACTATAAGGATATGCTCTCTAAGCTTGCCAAGCTTCCGAAGGAGGCAGCTTCTCTTGTTACGGAGAATGAGCTTCCTAAGACAATCAATAACCTTGCGGCAGCAGGTTCGCTGTATACGGACAACGCTTACTTCTATAAGGAAATGAAAAAGACGGATGTGAAGGCGGACTTAGACAGATTTATTGACAACATGGATAATAAGAGTGCACTGTTGTCGGATTATGCTGAGCTTTCTAAAGTATTTAAGGAGGCTGTGGACAATGCACAGTCAGAAAACGGAACAACAGACATTGCCATGTTAAAACAGATTTCCAATGGCATGAATGTCATGAATGCATTGGCAGGACATAACACATTCTATCTGCCGTATGATAAGGAAAACGGAACAAGGGCGATAAGATTATCGGTTGTGGAGAATTCAGAGAATACGGGAAGCTTTACTGTGGATACAGAGCTTGAAAACGGAAGTCATGTCAGCGTTAATGCAAGAGTGCAGGATAATGAGATTACAGCCTATGTTCTTGCCGATAATAATATCAGTGTTGTGAATACCATATTATCTGAAGTTGAGGATGGATTAAAACAGCTTGGATTTGCGAAGGTAAGGTTATCAACTGCAAAGACAGAAACATTTCCGGCACAGAAGAATGGTGCGGATACAGGGGTTCAGACCAGAAAGCTGTTTGCTGCGGCTAAAGTATTTGTGGACAGGCTCCGATAAATAAATTATGAAAAGGATTTCGTGAAAAAAATGAGCAGTAAGATGTGGGCGAGGATGGCGCACCGGCTGCAAAAGGAAGGATACACATGAGAGTAAATTGTAATATTTCATCATTATTGGCCAATAATAATCTGTCTGTGGCACAGACTAAGCTTGATAAGGCATTAGAGAGACTATCTTCAGGTCTTAAAATAAATTCAGCAGAGGATGATGCAGCAGGACTTGCCATTGCCAATAAGCTTCATTCCCAGATAAAGGGTCTTGACCAGGCGAACAGAAATTCATCAGACGGAATATCTGTAATCCAGACGGCAGAGAGTGCTCTTAATGAAACGGAGAGTATTCTGCAGAGAATCAACGAGCTTGCTGTACAGGCAGCCAACGGCACCAACAGCCTTTCAGACAGACAGGCAATCCAGTCTGAGATAGACCAGCTCACAGACGAGATAGACAGAATCTCAAATGCGACAGAGTTCAATACCATGCCTCTTCTTGATGGAACCCTTAGCAGAAGAAGCTATTCCGATACAGATAATGTATCAATGTTCTATGTAAGTTCAGGGGTAAAAGAGGGAGAATATTCGATTGATATAACTGCAGATGCAAGGAAGGCGACAGCACAGGTCGGTTTTAATGCGCAGGCTATCACGGAGAGTGGAAAGATTCAGATTAATGGTGCAGATATGACTGTAGAACCGGGAGATACAGATGCGGATTTAAAGAGCAAGTTTATATCACTCTGTGATGCGGCAGGACTTGATTATGATGAGGCGACAGGACAGATAAGTACTCACGGCTACGGAATGACACAGAAAATAGAATATAAGATACCAAACAGCCTTGTGGGTGTGTTTAGTATCAACAACGTGACAGCAGGTGCAGATGCACAGGCGGCAATCAATGCAGGCTTCGGAACAACGGCAACCCTGAGCACCGATGGCAATTTTGTAACTGTAAAGGATATAGGTGGATTTGAGATGACAATAGAGCTTGGAGAAAATATGGTTGCTTCAAGCGGTCAGGCTTCTGTTACAGCTACACAGAAGGTTACACAGATGGGTACCATGACTGTACAGTTAGGTGCCAACGAGGGACAGGTATTAGAGGTGGATATACCTGAGGTAGGTGTCCATACACTTGGACTTGATAATCTCAACGTATGTACACAGCAGGCGGCAGAGGATGCGATAACCAGAGTGGGTAAGGCTATAGATAAGGTATCCTCAGCGCGTTCCGTACTGGGTGCTTACCAGAACAGACTTGACAGCGTTGTAACACACCTTGATTCTTATGAGGAGGATTTGACATCTGCGGTATCCGGAATTGAGGATTCAGATATGGCGGATGAGATGACAGAGTACACGCAGCAGAATGTTATAACTCAGGCTGCGACATCAATGCTTGCACAGGCAAATGAACGTCCGCAGACAGTACTTCAGCTTCTTCAGTAAGCTTATATGGAGGCTTAAAATTGACTAAGTCAGAGATAAATGGATATGCCATGAGGGTATCACAGGCATCAAAGAGTGAACTTATTGTGATAATGTATGAGGTAGCTGTCAAATATATTGATGACGCTCTTAACGCAATATCACAGAATAATGTGGAAGAGTTCAGGCAGAATGTAAGGAAGGCTAAGTCCTTTGTAAATGAGCTTGCCTCTGTTCTGGACTTAAAATATCCTATTTCAGCTAATCTGCTGTCGCTGTATACCTATATGAACAATGTTATGGTGAAGGCGGATATAACATTAAGGACGGAGGATTTGATAAGGGTTAAGGGAATGCTTTCAAAGCTCCATGCCGCCTTTATGGAGGTAAGCAGACAGGATAATACGAAGCCGATGATGAGCAATGTGCAGCAGGTGTATTCCGGGCTTACATATTCGAAAAATTCACTGAACGACAGCTATGCGAGCGTGGCGGATTGGAATAGAGGGTATAAGGTGTAGCAGCCCTAAATGTGGTAGGTATCAGATTTGATATATGCATGATTTATAAAAAATATGATGTTGGGGAAAAAACATGCTAATTTAATGTACAAGTGTATAACGTATTATATTTATACATATCAGCTCCATTGTCCGAAGCAAGATGTTCTAAGAACTCTGATATAGGTTTTCTATACGTTCGCCACCGAAGCCGGCATACATCCTTGTATGCATTGCTTCTGAACCGGCATCCGTGCCGGTTCAGGCTAGTGTGTGAACAGAGTTCTAAGAACATCTAAGCTTCTTCCAAAAGTCGTGATATGCATAAATATAATCCGTTATACATGCTAGGTTTATAGCACATGTTTTGACCCCAACATCATTATTATGACCCTATCATCATTATTTTCATTAAAATCAGAAAATTCAAACAATTCAAGCGAAATACGTCCAAAAACTTACTTTAAAATAAAGCTTTACAAATCCGGAATAATATGTTAGTATGAACAAGCCTTAAAAACAAGGCATTAGCAAGATATCCGGTGCGCGAAAGCAATCCGGAATGAATTGTAAACAGTTTTTTGAAAAAAGAAAAAATTCTTTAAAAAACTGTTGACAATCCTCCGGTGACATGTTATTAA
>OJJE01000400.1_pt1 | contig 13084 bp, 10 predicted proteins | sample 1596091 | NCBI WGS metagenome assembly OJJE01 (sample SAMEA4350129, study PRJEB24818) | metagenome | biome: human; feature: gut; material: faeces | place: Denmark | collected 2013-09 | reverse complement strand
TTCATCCTGTGTCTGACCTTTTCTTGCCTTGTCCTCCGCCCTACTGCTTCTCTTTTTTTTTTTTTTTATTTTGACGGCTCCCACCGAGTTCTACACTATCCTCTTCGTCGGCAGCGTCAGATGTGTATAAGAGACAGATATTATAATATATTGTTAAAATTTTGTTAGGGGACAGGCCATGGCTAAATTTATCAAATCAATCACCCTGCTTCTGCTGTTTTGCCTGACGGCCTCCGCTGCGACGGCAATGGTGGAAGTTCAATCCAACAAGAATGACCAGCGCAAAGGGCTGCGGGTTACTTCTTTTCTGGACTATCCCCCGTTCGGCGAAGTGGTAACCGCCGAATACAGCGTTCCCAAAATGCACACCATTTACGACCAGTTTATTGAAAATTACGCCAAAGACAACCATTATGATCTGGCTTATGTGCTTGACAAGCCTTACAAAGATTTGGTGATGGACATTCTGCGCGGCGAAATTGACCTGATTTTGGGCATTTATTACGATACGGACATTTACAACGGCATTGAATATGTTTATCCGTCGATTTTGAACAACCCGATGACTGCGGTTATGCTGCCCAACCGTATCGGCGAAGTCAAAAAGATGGACGACCTCAAAAAGCTGAAAGGCGGCATGGACAGCCGGGAACATCTGGCCGGATATGTTTCAAAGGCAATGAAAAATTACAATGTCGAATATATTGACAACTCGGAAGAGCTTTATAAAAAACTGTTCACCGGAGAAATCGATTACGTTTTCACCAGCTATTATTACGGCATTGTCCAAACATCGCGCCTGGGCATTCGCAACCAAGTCAGTTTTACCAAACAATCGTTATGGGATATGCCTTTATTCATCGGTGTTTCCAAAACATCGCGCCACAGAAAATCGCTGTATGCGACACTGACCAAAATGCTGAGCAACAAACAGTATGAACAGGAGATGAAACAGCATCTGATTGAAACGATTCAGCGGATTGAACGCGAGAACGCCGGCGTGGTTCCTCCGGCCTTTGTCAAAAAATAAATAAAACCGGATCGGCGAGCTTAACTCTTGACCTTTAAAATCTTATTGTTAAACTTATCTCAATCTTAGTATTTGTTTATTTTTGCAAGGTAAAACCCATGGTTCTTTTAATTCATCATCCGGTATCTCCCTTTTCGCGCAAGGTGCGAATCGCCATGAGCGAAAAAAGGATGTTGTTTGTGCTGAAAGAGGAGGAACCCTGGCGGCTGTCGCAGGATGTTTATAAATTAAATCCGGCGGGGGAACTTCCGGTATATGTTTATGACGGCAATGTCATTTCAGGAAATTATGCCATTTGCGAGTTTCTGGAGGAAGTGAGCAAAGATTACAAACTGCTGCCGGCAGAAATTCAGGCCCGGGCCGAAGTCCGCCGGCTGACGGAATGGTTTGACGTTAAATTTTATCGCGAAGTTTACCGCAACGTGGTTGTTGAAAAGGTTCACAAGCGTTTCGGCCAAGGGCTGGCACCGGATTCCCGCGTGCTTAAAGTGGGACTGAACAATCTGAATTTTCATCTGGAATATATCGACTGGCTGGCGGAACGCAACAATTATCTGGCCGGCGAGACCTTTACTTTGGCCGACGTTACCGCTGCTGCGCATCTGTCCGTCATTGATTATCTGGGCGATGTTCCCTGGGAAAGCTATAAGAACGCCAAACTCTGGTATTCCAAAATCAAATCACGCCCAAGTTTCAAAGATATTCTGCGTGACAGCATTAAAGGCATTTTGCCGGCCAAACATTATGCAAACCTGGACTTTTAAAATGAATAAAAAACTGACGCTAATCATCTTCTCCGGCCTTTTGCTGAGTTCGTGCTCATGGTTTTCACGCGGGGAAGGACAGGTTATTTATCACTGGGAAAGAGAAAATACCGGAGTGGAGAAATTTGCCCGAGACCATTCCGAATGCATGCGGAAAGCCGAAAATATCCGTCTGCCCGATTTCCGCACCTGGTTTTACTCGGAAGAAGTCAAGCTGGACATCCGAGCCGACTGGCATGCGGAAAAAGGCATCTGGGCCAGTTATATTCCTTATCCCGGCGCTATGCCGATCGTTGTCAACTCGCTGCGCGACGATGCGGATTCCGACCCCAAAGAATACCGTTTATGCATGGAAGACAAAGGTTATTGGCACCGGACGTATAATCTGCCGTCGGTAACCAACATTTACGTTTACAAACCGCAGCGCGTTTTGCAGGACGTTCCGTTCAACAACAACGACTATTAAGTTTTTGCACAATCGACGCAAACGGCAAAACGGGAATTAAAACCGCCGCCGGCCGCTTTGTAAAAAGCTATCAGATACTGATAGATTGAACCGTTGCTGGCCAGGAGTTCGGTCTGGGCTTTCAAAAGTTCCTGTTCGGCCTGCAGCAAATCATTAAAATCAATCAAGCCGTTTTTATATTTGCTTAACGTATATTTTAACACATTGCGCATATTTTTGACTGATTTGCGATAGGCCTGATTGCGCTGTCTTTCCTGCCGGATGGAGACAACCGAATTGCGCAGTTCGCTGACGGCGCTCAGGACGGCATTCTGATAGCTCAGAACATATTGTTCTTTAACTTCTTTCTGTTCGTTGACCGTGTTCATCAGCTGATTCCAATGGAAAAACGGCAGTTTTAACGCCGGCGCATAGCTGTAAGTGCTGTGGTCACCGTTAATTAAGCCGGCAATTTTTCCGCTTTGCCAGCCGACAAACCCCGAAATGCTGACATCGGGATAAAGGTTAGCGACCGCTTCGCCGACGGCAGCGTTTTGCGCAATCAGATTTTGTTCGGCCAGACGGACATCGGGTCGATTGCGGATGACGTCCACCCGCAGACGGTAAAGCTGTTTCAGATTATAGGAAAGCCGGCGGCGCACCAGATTATCCGCGGTGTTGTCCAACGTCCCGGCCAAATCATCGGGCAGCACGCCCAGCAAAACGGCAACGGCGTTTTTATAGGCTTCGATTTCGCTTTCCAATTGCGGAATAAGGGTTTTGGTGCTTTCAACGGCATACTGCGCCTGATTCAGTGCAATAAAATCCGTCAGCCCGACATCATATTTCTGCTGCACCAGCTGATAGATTTCCTGCTGAAGTTTCAGATTTTCACGCGCTACGCGCAACTGTTCCTGTGCCGTCCGCAGGCTGATATAGTTATTGGCCACTTCGGCCGCCATAACCAGGCGGACATTGTCCAGGTTTGCCCCGGCCGCCTCAAACAAAGCCCGCGAAGCTTCAGCGGCCCGACGGTTACCGCCCCAGATATCCAGTTCCCATGAAGCATCCATTCCCAGCTGATAATAATCACGGTCTATCGAAAAACCGATATCACGGCTGCTTCTGTCATAATTGTAGCCGGCATTGATATCAAGCATCGGGAAAGACTGGACATTGCTGCGCAGCAGACCATAACGTGCCTCCCGCAGCTTATGGACGGCAATCCGGACATTGGGACTGGCCGCCCAGGCCCGTTCAATCAAACGGTTCAACGCCGGGTCATTAAACTGTTTATACCAGTCCTGGCCGACCGGTGACGCTTCGGCCTGTTCCAGTTTCAGATTTTTAGCCACTTCAGCATCCGGATAGAACTGCGGACGCTCATAATCCGGCCCGACGGTACAGGAAGCCAGCATGGTGAAAGCCAGCAGTGAAAACAGATGTTTATTTTGCATTTTTACGCCTCCTTCCGGCCGATGAGGTTTCCGCCGGCTGAGGTTCAGTCCTGCCGCGGCCTCCCCATTCCTTCAGCGTTTCAAATACGGCAAACAGCGCCGGAATAAAAATAATACCGATAAAAGTGGCGGCAATCATACCGTAGAAAACGGAAGTGCCGATAGCAATCTGTGACGAAGCGCCGGCACCGGTTGCCACAATCATCGGAAAAACGCCGAGAATAAAGGTCATTGCCGTCATCAGCACGGCGCGGAACCGCTCGCCCGCCCCTTTTTTGGAGGCTTCAAGAACAGACTCTCCCTCCTCACGGTAAGCCTTGGTAAACTCGACAATCAAAATGGCGTTTTTGGCGGCCAGACCAATCAGCATAATCAAACCGAGCTGGGCATAAATACTCAGCGACTGCCCCATCAGGTGCAAACCGACCAGCGCGCCGAGAATCGCAAACACCGTAGAAAACATAACGGCAAAAGCCAGCATCCAGCTTTCATACAGTGCAACCAGAAACAAATAGCAAAAGACCAAAGCGAGAATAATCAAAAAGGTGGCCAATCCGGCGGCTTCCACTTCCTGCAGGCTCAACCCGGTCCAGGAAATCTGATAATCTTTGGGCAGAATTTTGTCGGCAATCTCGGCGATTTCGGCAATGGCGCTGCCGGTGCTGATTCCGGGTTTGGCCTGAGCGGTTACGGAGGCGTCGGTATATTGATTGTAACGATAAATAATTTTCGGCGAAATGCTGGTTTGTACCGAGGCAAAACTCTTCAACCGGATTAAGTCGCCGCTGCCGGACCGGACATAAAGGTTTTCAACATCGGCCACATTCTGACGATAAGGAAAGTCCGCCTGAATGATAACTTTATTTACCTGGCCGCTTAAGGTAATGTTATTAATATAACGCGAACCGAGATTGTTGGCAAGAGCGGTGAACAAGTCGGAAACCGTTATATCATAAGCCTCAAGCTTGGTCCGGTCAACATCAAGATAAACGTGCGGCGTGTCGGAAGTAAAAGTGCTGAAGGCATAGGCCACCGTCTGCGATTTGTTCAACGCAGCCAAATATTTTTCCAGCCAGCGGTAAAGTTCGGCAGGAGAAGCATTGCCGTCGGTTGACAGCAATTCCAGCGACAAACCGTCGCTTTTGCCGATGCCGGGAATTGACGGAGGGGCAAAAAAGTTAATTGCAGCCTGTTCATTATCGGTAAATTTTCGGCGCAATGCCGCGGTTATCGCTTCAATTGACAGGTTTTTGCTTTTGCGCTGCGACCATTCGTCCAGCCCGATAACGCCCAAGGCCACATTTTCGCCGCTGCCGCCCAATATCGAGTAGCCGGCAACCGAAATGAAGTATTTAACCCCTTTGATTTGCATGGACTGTTCGCTGATTTGCGCCAAAAGTTCATTTGTCTGATTAATGGTCGCCGTATCTTCAAGCTGGACATTGGCAAATATAATTCCCTGATCCTCCTCCGGCAGAAATGACGTTGCGGTGTTGGCAAACAACAGACCGATAACACCGATTGTCGCCAGCGTAACGATAACCGTCACGCCGAGAAAAGACGAAAAATAGCCGACCACATTTAAATAATGCCCTTTAAACCAGTCTATAACATCATCAAACCATTTGAAAAAACCGTGCGAATTTTCCTGTTTGTCGCCCCGCAGGAAAATGGCGCAAAGCGACGGGCTGAGCGTCAGAGCGTTAAAGGCAGAGAAGACAACCGCCGTAGCAATCGTAACGGCAAACTGCTGATATATCTTTCCGGTAATACCGGCCATCAGCCCCACGGGAATAAAAATCGAAAGCAAGACGAAAGTTGTGGCAATGATTGCGCTGGCAATCTGCTGCATGGCTTTAACCGAAGCGTCATGAGCGTCCATTTTCTCATAGACCATCAGATATTGCACCCGCTCAACCACGATAATCGCATCGTCCACCACCAGGCCGATAGCCAGAATCATGGCAAACAACGTTAAAATATTAATATCAAAGCCCAAAACATAAATAACGGCAAAAGTGGCAATCAGCGATACCGGTATGGTTATCAGCGGAATCAGCGTGGTTTTCATTTTCTGGAGAAAGATGTAGGTTACCAAAACCACCAGAGAAAAAGTAATGACCAGTGTTTCAATAATGCTGGCAATCGAAGCGCGGACATAATCCGTCGAATCGTAGGCAACCTTCAGTTCCATATCTCCGGGAAAAGTTTTGCTCAGCGCTTCGATTTCCTTTTTAACATCATTCATAATCTGCAGCGAGTTGGTATTCGGCGTTTGGCTCAGACCGATAACCACCGCCGGAGCGTTGTCAAAATGGGCGTTCATGCTGTAATTGTCAGCCCCGAGTTCGATACGGGAAACGTCTTTTAAGCGAACGATACCACCGTCTTTTGAGGTGGCCACGACAATGTTTTCAAAATCTTCTACCGTGTTCAGCAGCCCTTTGGCCGTCAGAGAAAGCACCATCGGCGTATCTTTGCCGCTGGGCGCGGCGCCGATTTGCCCGATGGAAGCCTGAATGTTTTGCGAAGAAATCGCATTGGCTATCGTCGTGCTGTCAATGCCCAAGGCGGCAATTTTATCGCTGTTGAGCCAGACGCGCATGGAATACTGCGGGCCGTAAATGTCAACCGAGCCGATGCCTTTAATGCGGGAAATCGGATTTTTGATGTTGGTATAGGCAAAATTGCTTAGATAGAGATCGTTATAAGTATTGTTCGGCGAACGCAGAACCAGCATACCGAGGATGTTGGACATACTGGTTTTAACGTCAACGCCTTCCTGCACCACCAAAGCCGGCAACTGTGACATCACCTGCTGCAAACGGTTCTGTACCTTAACCTGAGCAATATCAGGGTCGGTTCCGACGTCAAAGGTAATCGTCAACGTGTAGCTGCCGTTGTCATCAGAGGTTGAAGACATATAAAGCATATTCTCCACGCCGTTAATCTGATTTTCAATCGGTACGGCAACCGTATCGACCAGAACCTGCGCGCTGGCACCGGGATAAGTGGTGGAAACGACAATCTGCGGCGGCGTAATTTGCGGATATTGGGAAACCGGCAAAACAGCTATGGCCAACAGTCCGAGCAAAATCATAATAATCGAAATAACGCCGGCGAAACGCGGCTTATCAATAAAATACTGCGAAAACATCAGGCTTTCTCCCCGGCAGACGTTTTTCCGACAACATTGATTTTAATTTTGGTGGAGGCAATCTGCGGGCTGACCTTGTCCAACACCAGATAGTCCCCGGCTTTAAAGTTGTTCTGCAAAACATAATCGCCGCCTTTTTCGCCGAGAATCACCACTTTGCTCTTCTGCAGCTTATTGCCGTTAACCAGATAGACATAGTCGCCGTCGGCATCAAGGGTAACGATTTTTTTGGAAACGAGAACCACGTTGCGATAATTTTTTTCCACCAGAACGTCAACATAGGCATTTGCCACCAGGGCTTTGGACGCATTGGGGAAATCGGCATAAACGGCAATGGAATTGGTGGAGCGGTCAACCTTATTGTCGGCATATTGATAATCACCGAGAGCGTTGTAAATCTTTCCGTCAGCCAGACGGAGCTTGATTTTGTCCTCGGCAAAAAGCGGACCGCTTTTCAACTCTTCAAGATAGTCCTTGTCGGTAATCGAAAAGACAACACGAATGGGATCATATTGAATTATCGTGAACAGCGGCTGTCCGCCGGGAGACACATAATCGCCCGGGGTCAGGCTCATTTCGCCGACAATGCCGGCTATCGGCGCATTTATTTCGGTATAGTCAAAATTGACTTTGGCCAGGTTATAATTGGCACGGGCCTGAGCTACGGCAGCCTGAGCACTCAGATATTTGGCCTTGGCATTGTCAAATTCGGTTTTCGACATCGCTTTAGGGCCGACCTTTTTTACCCGTTCATAATAGACCTTGGCATTGGCAAAATCTGCCCGGGCCTGCAAAATCTGCGCTTCGGCGGCATCGACCTGCGCCTTGTATTCTCCCTGTTTAATCATTAGCAACGGTTGCCCGGCTTTCACTTCTTCACCGCCGGAAACCGTGACCTTTTCAAGAAAACCGTTAATATAAGGCAAAACAGCCACTTCGTTAATCGGTGTAATATAGCCGATATATTTCTTGTCCAATGTCACGTCACCCGGTTTCAGCGCTTCAACCCGCAGCGTTGTTTCGGTTGCATTTTCCGGAGTTTGGGAATGCAGACCGCCGGCATGTTTTTCATAGAGATAATAAATGAGTATCAGCGCGATAACGATAATTACCGGCCAAAACCAACTATGCCCCTGTTCCTCTGCTTCCTGTTTATAACGCATGGTTTTAATCCCTAAACTATTTGCTTAATTCAGGGTTTTAAATAATTATCCTAATTGCGATTACAAGTATCGGCCGATGAAAGACGGAATTCTCTCGTTTAAGAGACACAACAACCAAAGAGCACTTTGCGGCTTGTTCGAATTATGGGCTTTACTTTTTACGCTTTTTATTTTAAGTTGTGCATATATCGTACAAACAACCAGATTAAAAAATAATGAAAACGATTAAATATGTTTTATTTACACCTCTGTTTTTAGCCAATATTTATATTTTATATGCCTTTCTCAGGTCGTTTTATGTGTATTACAGCGGCGGAGCTGCCAAAATATTGGCGGAAAGCAGCTTTGAGCATGCCCGGGAAGTTTATATGGGTTTTCATTGTCTGACGCTTGCCGCTTGTTTTTTTATTTTATTGTTTTCAATAAAAAAATTAAATCGATTTCCGTGTTTTTCATTCTTTCTGTCTGTATTGCCTATTGTATATTTTATCTTTGTTATCTTTATTTTTAATATTTTCTGACAATATTTAGGATAGTTTTCAGAGTGCTGGCAGCTCTTAACGGAAAGCCCATAATTTACATAATCCAAAGAGCACTTTGCGGCTTGTTCGAATTATGGGCTTTACTTTTTATGACTTTTATTTTAAGTTGTGTATATATTACACAAACAACCAGATAAAAAATTAAGACGCAGCCGTTTTTTTCATTCAGCTTGCTGCTCATCCCAATCATCTACACCGTGGCAGATGCAATTATCGTTATCTACCAGTCTTCTGCCCTGATTTAACGGCGGGAGGGCTACTTTCCGGCGCGGGAAACAAGAGCTTCAAGAGAATAGCGGGCTTCAGCCAAATCTTCGTCTTTGCCCAGCCGATGGTTGCTGTCTTTCAGCAATTTGACAACGACTTCCGACGATTCCAAACATTTGGCGATATTCAACGCTTTTTTCGGGTCAAGGCTGGCATCTTTTTGTCCCTGTATCAGATGAACCGGACATTTAATCGGCAAGCTCCGGTTCAGCAGCATATTCTGCCGGCCGGTTTCAAACAACGCTCTGGTAAAAACATAAGTAAAATCAGCATTCACAAATTCCAGACGCCCCTCTCCGTATAATTTTTCCTTTTGTTCCGGCGTAAAAATATAAGTTTCCAAATCTGCGGTAAAATCAGGTGCGGCAGCCAGTCCCAGCACACCTTTGACTTTTTCGGGGCGTTCCAAGGCCGCCAGCAGACTCAGCCAGCCACCCAACGACGATCCGGCCAGAATAACGTCGGTTTTGACAATATCGTCAATCACTTCCAGCAGCTGCGCTTTCCAGATGTTTACGTCCGTTTCTTCATAGCGGGCCGAATCGGAACCGTGCCCGGCCAGTTCAAAGCGAAAAAAGTTCACACCGTTGGCAGCACACCACTCCATTACGTTTTCAGGTTTGCGGCCCCAGCAGTCAGAATAAAGTCCGTGGATATAAACCACGGTCAGGCTGTTAGTTTTTGGTGTTTTTGCTTGGCGGAAATCAATTTTCGTTGTAAAGTTTGACTTAAATGTGTAATCGGTCATCTGACGAGCACTCCCTGATTTATCATTTTCGAGGATTGTAGCAATAAAATGTCAAATAGCAAAGAAAATTCTCCGGTCGTGTTACAAGTTCTGCCGGAGCTGGAAATGGGCGGCGTTGAGCGCGGCACGGTAGAAATCGCCACTTACATGCAGCAGCACGGAATTAAAAATTTTGTCGCCTCGCAAGGCGGACGTATGGTTTATGATTTGGAAAAGGCCAAAGTGCCGCATCTCACCCTGCCGCTGAAAAGCAAAAATATTTTCAAAATGCGGGCTAACGCCAAAAAGCTGGAACAGTTTATCCGTGACAACGGCATTAACATCGTTCATGCCCGTTCCCGTGCGCCGGCCTGGAGCGCTTATTGGGCAGCCAAACGCGCCGGCGTTCATTTTATGACGACTTTTCACGGAACCTACGGCCTCGGCCCCTGGGGCATTAAAAAGCTGTATAACCGCATTATGACATACGGGGAGCGGGTTATTGCCATTTCCGAGCATATTAAAAAGCATATCCTCGGCAACTATAAAATCGCCGAAGGAAAAATCCGGCTGGTTCACCGCTGTGTGGATATTGAAAAGTTTAATCCGGATACGGTTTCGCAGGAGCGGATTATCAAAACCGTTAAAGAATATAACATTCCGGAAGACAAACCCGTTTTGCTGCTTATCGGCCGGCTGACCAACTGGAAAGGCCAGCATTTGCTGATTGAAGCTTTGTCTTTGCTCAAACACAAAGATTTTTACTGTCTGATTGTGGGGCCGGATCAGGGCCGGGTCAAATACTCCGAATATCTGCGCGAACTGGTTAAAAAATATCATCTGGAAGGGTCGGTTGCCTTCTACGGTCAAACATCCGACGTTTCGGCGCTGATGATGGTATCAAACGTGGTTCTGTCAACGGCCATTGAGCCGGAGGCGTTCGGCCGCATTTCAATTGAGGGGCAGGCGATGGGGAAAGTCGTGGTAGCCTCAAACATCGGCGGTTCGCTGGACACGATTACCGACGGCGTTACCGGAAAGTTTTTTTACAGCAATAATCCGGCGTCTTTGGCCGAAGCCATCGACTGGGCGCTGGACTTGTCTCCCGACGAAGTGAGAAAAATCGCCAAAGCGGGAATCAAAAACGTGCATGATAACTTTACCAAAGACATTATGTGCGAAAAAACTGTTGCAGTTTATAAAGAACTGCTCAATAATCAATAAGTTGACTCGGAGCAATCCGGCGTCAGCAGAAATAATAAACTAAATTAACAAAGGAATTTAACATGGTTGCGATTAAACTTCCTGACGGAAGTGTTTTAGAGATGGAAAGCGGGGTCAACGGATTTGACATCGCGAATAAGATTAGTGCAAGTTTGGCCAAGGCGGCTTTAGCTATTACAGTAAACGGCAAAACACAAGACTTAAGCACTCCTATCACTACCGACGCAACCGTGACTATCATCACCGGCAAGGATAAAGAGGGTTTACACATCTTGCGCCACAGCTGTTCGCACGTTATGGCGCAAGCGGTTAAAGAACTGTGGCCGGACGTCCAGGTTACCATCGGGCCGGCTATCGAAAACGGTTTTTATTATGACTTTGCCCGCAAAGAGCCGTTTACGACGGAAGATTTTGAAAAAATCGAGGCAAAGATGCATGAAATCGTCAAACGCGACGAGAAGCTTGAGCGCGTTGTCATGCCCCGCGAAGATGCCATTAAATTTTTTAACGACAAAGGCGAACATTACAAAGCTGAAATCATCAGCGACCTGCCGGAAGGCGAGATTATCTCGCTGTATCGTCAGGGCGACTTTACCGACCTTTGCCGCGGGCCTCACGTTCCCTCAACCGGCAAAATCGGTGATGCTTTCAAGCTGATGAAAGTTGCCGGTGCTTATTGGCGCGGCGATTCAAGCAAAGAAATGCTGCAACGTATTTATGCCACGGCCTGGGCCGACAAAAAAGACCTTAAGGCCTATCTGGAAATGCTGGAAGAAGCCGAAAAGCGCGATCACCGCAAACTCGGCAAGGAAATGGATTTGTTCCATTTTGAGCCGGAATATGCTCCGGGAGCGGTTTTCTGGCACGACAAGGGTTATAAGATTTACCGCAAGCTGATTGAATATATGCGCAACCGGCAAGAGCACAACGGCTATATAGAAATTGCCACACCGCGGATTATGGATCGCGTGCTGTGGGAGATTTCCGGCCACTGGGACAAGTACGGCGCTCATAACTATTCCGGCAAGACCGAAGACGGCAAACAATTCTGCGTTAAGCCGATGAACTGCCCGGGCGGCCTGCTGGTTTACAAACAGGGCATTAAGTCTTACCGCGACCTGCCGTTGCGCGTGGCCGAGTTCGGCATGGTCAACCGTTACGAGGCTTCCGGCTCACTGATGGGGCTGATGCGCGTTCGCGAATTTACTCAGGACGATGCACATATTTTCTGCACGCCGGAGCAAATGGAAGAAGAATGTGTCAAAACCATCAAGCTGATTTTAGACATTTACAAAGACTTCGGTTTTGAAGATGTTAAAATTTATCTTTCAACCCGACCGGACAGCATTTACCGCATCGGTTCCGACGAGATCTGGGACATTTCCGAAAAAGCTTTGGCCAATGCCCTGGAACACAACGGTTATGCTTATGAAATCAATGAAGGCGAAGGCGCTTTTTACGGTCCGAAGCTGGAATTCATTCTGCGTGACGCAATCGGCCGCGAATGGCAGTGCGGTACCGTACAAATGGATATGAACCTGCCGCAGCGTTTTGACATTTCATATATCGGCGAAGACGGTGAAAAACACCAGCCGGTTATGCTGCACCGCGCTTTGTTCGGTTCAATTGAACGTTTTCTCGGCATTTTGATTGAGAACCATGCCGGCAAGCTGCCGCTGTGGCTGTCGCCGGAACAGGTTGTGGTCTGCCCGATTGTCAGCGAGTTTGACGGTTATGCCGAAGAAGTTGCCGACAAGCTGCGCAAAGCCGGCCTGTATGCCAAAACCGATTTGCGGAACGAGAAAATCAACTATAAGGTTCGTGAACATTCTCTGGCAAAGATTCCGGTTATTGCCGTTGTCGGCGCCAAAGAAAAAGAAAACGGCACTGTTGCGGTTCGCCGCCTGGGCTCTGAAAAGCAGGAAATTATCAAACTTGATGATTTTATTGCCGCTCTGGCAGAAGAAGCGCAAATGCCGCATCTACACGAATAGCGGCCGCAGGGATATTTGCCGGGCGCTGTGCCAAATATATAAAGTTTATGGTATTCAACCAAGCTTTAGATGTCAAAAAGGAGTTCTGTCAAGAACTCCTTTTTTAAACCCCGCCGGATGAAAACGGCGGGGTTTCTTAAAGCGGAAGACCAAACCGTCATCTTATTGCTCAAAGATATCATCATTGGCCTAACCGCCGCTGCCGCGAAACAGGATAAGAGGTTTTAGATTTTTCCTGAAGTCGGGACAGCTTTTTCCAACTGGCTTTTTCTTAATTGTTCGGAGGATTTATTTTTGGCCGCCAGTCAAGACCT
>OJJE01000397.1_pt1 | contig 13163 bp, 13 predicted proteins | sample 1596091 | NCBI WGS metagenome assembly OJJE01 (sample SAMEA4350129, study PRJEB24818) | metagenome | biome: human; feature: gut; material: faeces | place: Denmark | collected 2013-09 | reverse complement strand
TCTTGTCTCGTTTTACTTCCTCTTGATGTATTCCTCGCTTCTGTTTCTTAACACCTTTTTATTTTTGCTTTCTATACCTGCGTCTATAGTTATATATATGTTTTTTTTTCTTAATGATACGGCGACCCCCAAGATCTACACTATCCTCTTCGTCGGCAGCGTCAGATGTGTATAAGAGACAGACAGACGGAAGATGGACGGAACATTTTTTCTTTTGGCAGGCGGACTGCTGATCATTCTTTTTGCAGTAATTGTGGCGGTTGTTTCCTCTGTGACATCGGCAGTAGCGGCGGATGTAGACGATGAGGAAGACTGATTTTCCTGAGAAAAGCGGCAGAAAAGCGGCGATTCAAAATATCAGACGAAGATAAAAGGGCAGCAGGCGCAATAAAGAGCCTGACTGTCCTTTTTAAAGTTTATGCCCGGATATGTTTAAAAGGCAGAACGAATAAATTTTACGGCAAGACGAGCTTTTTATCTTTCCATTTCGATATCTATACAAATAGTTTGTAAAATCTTGACAAAATACAAACTAATTGATTGTAAAATACTGGAAAATACAAACAGTTAGTTTCTCTTCATCTGTGCAGCCAGAAGGTATGATAAGAATATCAGACTAAATTCTGGAGGTGGACATCATGGAGAAGGATGTTTATGTCAAAATTGGTGAACGGCTCCGAAAGCAACGCAGGATAATGGGCCTGACGCAGGAACAGGCAGCAGAGCTTCTTGGAGTATCAACCACCTATTATGGGGAGATTGAGCGTGGAAACCGCAAACTGACAATTCCGCGGATTCTGACCGTTTATGAAAAGATGAACCTTGAACCTACCTATCTTCTGACCGGAGAAATCCTGACAGACAAGGTTTATGATGAAATTTTTGATGGTTGTCCCAGAGAAAAGGAGCAGGCCCTGGAGGAGGTACTTAGAAGTATTTCACGCCTGTACTGAAGACCGACTGTTTCGAGACAAAGGGGGACCATGATGAGTGGGGAGAGAAATTCGTTTGATAACTTTGAAGAACTGTATACAAACTGTTATTGGCTTGTATACCGATATGTCCGTCATATGGTTGAAAAAGATCTGGCGGCAGCAGAGGATGTAACACAGGAGGTGTTTCTGGTTGCATATCAGAAATGGCAGGAGGTGCGCAGACATCCGAATCAGAAAGGTTTTTTGCTGCTGACAGCTAAAAATAAATTGAAAAAATGGTATGAGCAGCAAGGAAAAATACAGACAGAAGGCCCAGGGCAGGAAGAAAAAGCTGCCCGAAGGCCGGATTACGGTCAGGAAGGATATTATGTACAGGCAGACTGGAACGCCTTTCTGGAGCAGATTTTTTCCATGCAGGAGCTTTTGATCTGGAAGTTTTATTATGAAAACGGATTTTCCTGCGCGGAGATTGGGGAAAAGATTGGAATATCGGAAAGCAACACAAAAGTCAAGCTGTTCCGAATGCGACAAAAATTAAAAAGCTGTATGGAGGAGTAATCTGACAGGCAGGGGTATGAAGAATCCGGGGATGATTTTGGAAGGATAGCTGTTCGCAACGTATGACTGGCAACAAAGAAGGAGGACAGAAACGTGTCTGAAAAGAAGAATTCACTGGAAGAGAAACGTATTCTGCAGAAAAAGCTGCGATGGTATACGCTGGAAGCGGAGGATGGGGAGTTTAACGCGACGGAAGTGGAGGCAATGTTGGAGCGTCTGGATGAGCTGGAATCGCTGCCGGAAAAGGAGGACGGAGCAGATTTTTCGGAGCCCAAAGAAGCTTTAAAGCGGTTTTACCAAAAATATGCAGGGGAAAATGTGGAAAATTGAGTAAAAAAAAGAGGGCGGATGTGGAAATCCGGTCTCTTTTGTTTTGACAACGTATAGGCGCTATGTTAAACTTAGGAAAGTAAAAAGTGGGGCAATATACCCGATTTTAAAAAAATATAAGACGGAAAAATGGAACGTTCGCGGAATATTTTGAAATTCTGTACCGAAGACACAGCTGCGGATACCTGACCGATAAGATAAAATCATGAGGTGAGTACCTTGGATAAGTACGAATATAAGCTGCGCCTTGAAGAGATCAAGACGCTGAACAAAAAGGGCCGTTTTCAGGAGTCCGCACAGATTGCGGATACGATCGACTGGAAAAAGGTCCGCAATACCTCCACACTTGGAATTATCAGCGATGTTTATAAGATAAACCGAAGATTTGACGACGCCAGGGAGATCCTGCTTCTGGCAAATGAAAAAAGTCCGCAGAACAGGCGGATTGTCTATGCGTTGTGCGATCTGGCGATCAAGACCGGCCAGGTTGTGGAAGCTGTGGAATACTATAAGCAGTTTGTACAGCTTTCGCCAAACGATAACAGTAAGTATATCCTGTTGTATAAAATTTATGAGGCACAGGATATCAGCCTGGAAGAGCGGATCGCTGTTTTGAAAGAGTACAAAAAACGCGAATATAATGAAAAGTGGGCATATGAGCTGGCATTTTTGTATCACAGGGTCGGACTTGCCACGGAGTGTGTAGAGGAGTGCGATCAGCTGATCCTCTGGTTCGGTGAGGGCAAATATGTGCTCAAGGCGATGGAGTTAAAGCGCCTGTATGTACCGCTTTCGCCTGCACAGCAGCAGCTTTACGACAGTCAGTACGGCGGCAGAAACGCAGTAGAGGAAGAACCGCAGGAAGCGCCTGCACAGGAACCGACTCAGGCAGTCCGGTCTGCTGAAAGCAAAGAAAAAGCAGATCTGGATATCCATGTAAAACCGATGGATATGGGACAATATAATACGATCAATTTACAGGAAGCACTTGCCGCGAGCATGCGTGACGTGTTTGCGGTTGACAGGGAAGAGGTAAAGACGGCTTCTCCTGAGCAAGAAGAACCTGACCTGATGAAAAATCAGCAGACCGTTTACGCTGCAGAAAATGGAAATGGGGAATATCAGGAAGACATTTCCCGTGTCCTTGAAGAATCTGACCAGTGGGACGCACAGGCAACGGGACAGCTCGATACGGAAGAGACGAAGCTGGCGGCAGATGCAGTGGACGCGGCAGAGTCCGCCAGCGTGCAGCCTACACAAAGCACACCGCAGGTGTATGCTGACGTAGAACCGACATTACCTGTCGCATCGTCCAGCGAGGCATGTGCTTACGTTGCCGAGCCGGTAAACGCGCAGCCTGAGGCACCCATCCTCGCGGCGCAGCCCGCGCCGGAACAGACTCCTGCGGTGACAGATCCTGCGGATGCCGGAATGCAGGAAATCCATCCGGCGGTGGTGGAGACTCCCTGGATGCCGATGGAAACCGACAAAATCGAACACGTACAGGGCGTGGAAATACAGGAAAAGGCTGCGGCAGTCCCGGAAAGACAGCCGGAAAGGAAGGCTGTTGTGGGAAACACTAAGATAGAACGCCAGACGACCGGCCAGATGAACATCGAAGAGGTGCTCAAGGAATGGGAACGGCTGAAAAAGGAAAATGAAGAAAAGAGAAAACAGGAAACCAGACAGTGGATGCTCCAGCAGACAGGTTCCCTGTTTGATGATTTTGATGAAAGCTCCAGAAACGGCGTGCTGGAACAGCTGCAGAGAGAAGAATCCCTGCCGGTAGAAGAGGAGAAAGCTCCTGCAAATGCTGAAAATCAGGAAGCGCCTGTAGGAAACAGAGCTGCTGTAGAGACGACTGCAGCAAAAGCACCGCTTGTCGATCCATCCAGAGAAACCGAGACGGAAGAACTCGAAGAGATCGAGGAAGCGCCGCCGGTGGCGGATGCCGCACAGGGCTACACAGAGCAGAATGCAGAAACAGAAGCGCAGGATGCAGAGCCGGTACAGCGTTATGCGAAACAGGCCGCACCGGAAAGGATCGGAGCACCTGCAACAGAAGAAACCAAAGCATCGCGTCAGGAAGCACCTACACCGCAGCCGGAGGCCTCCGGCGAAGAAAAGCGACTGCAGGAGCGTGTATCCCAACAGCAGGCAGCCGAGCGTGTGCGCAGCATGACAAAGGCAGAGCGCAAGCTTTTTGCCCAGTTCATCCCGACCAAACGCGCAATGCGCCAGCTGGTCGCAGCGCTGGATGAAATCAGCCTTTCTGCGTACACTGGAAACGTTGTGATTACCGGTATGCCAGGCTCCGGTACACTGAAACTGACAAAATGTATGATCCGCGAAATTCAGGCGTCCGACGGAAACTTCTCCGGCAAGGTTGCCAAAGTGAACGCGGAGCTGATCAATAAAAAAGATGCAAAAGCGCTTGTGGAAAAGGTTGCAAACGGCGCGCTCGTCATTGAGAAAGCCGGAAAGCTTTCCAACGAGGGATGTGAGAAGCTTGCAGACGCATTGAATCAGGAACATACCGGCATCATTGTATTTGTATTGGATGAAAAACGGGCGATCGACCGTTTATATAAGAAAAACGGAAGACTGATGGAAAGCTTTACCGCGCGGTTTGATATCGCGGCGCTGGACAGCGCAACGCTGGTAAAATACGGCTGTCAGTACGCATATACACAGGAGTATTCGATCGACGAGCTCGGCAGGCTCGCCCTGCATACCAGAATCGAGGATATGCAGACCAGTTCGCATGCCGTTACGGTGGGGGAAGTGCGTGACATCGTGGATGAGGCGATTGCTCATGCAAACCGTAAGACGATCGGACACTTTATAGATATTGTGCTTCGGAGACGCTACGATGAAGATGACATGATTATTTTGCGGGAGAAAGACTTTATCTGAGCGTTTCAAATATATCCAAACAGGGGGTTATTATGGCAAAGGCAAAGACAGCGAAAGCAGTAAAAGCGGCGAAAGTGCCGGAAACGGTATACATTTCGGAGGCCGACCAGTATCTGTTTGCTCAGGGGACGCATTACGATATTTACAAAAAGCTGGGCGCACATCAGTCTGTAGAAGACGGGAAGAAAGGAATGAGCTTTGCCGTCTGGGCACCGCACGCAGCCAGCGTTTCTGTGATTGGAACGTTTAACAGCTGGAATGAGACTGCAAACCAGATGGAAAAGCTGGGACCCGGCGGAATTTATAAGACGTTTATTCCGGACGTTGGTCTGGGAGAGCTTTACAAATTTTTGATTATCACGCCGGACGGCAGAAAGCTGTACAAGGCAGACCCGTTTGCGAACCAGGGGGAGGTACGTCCGGGAACTGCTTCTGTTACGACAGATATTACCAATTTTAAATGGTCGGACAGCACGTGGATTGAAGAAAGAAACGCGCAGGATCCGGAAAAAGCGCCGGTTGCAATTTATGAGTGTCACATCGGTTCCTGGATGAAGCATCCGGAAACGGAGGATGGATTTTATAATTACAGAGAATTTGCGGATCGTATCGTAGAATATCTGAAAAAACTGAAATATACCCACATCGAGCTGATGGGAATCGCAGAGCATCCGTTTGACGGCTCCTGGGGCTATCAGGTAACCGGCTATTATGCACCGACTTCCCGTTACGGAACGCCGGAGGATTTTGCATATCTGGTCAATAAGCTGCACCGCAATAAGATCGGTGTCATTTTGGACTGGGTACCCGCCCATTTTCCCAAGGATGCCCACGGTCTGGCAGATTTTGACGGTGAGGCGCTGTTTGAATATCCCGATCCCAGAATGGGCGAGCATCCTGAGTGGGGAACTAAAGTATTCAACTATGCCAAGAGCGAGGTTAAGGGCTTCCTGATCACAAATGCCCTGTACTGGATTAAGGAATTCCATGTAGACGGACTGCGTGTGGATGCGGTTGCCTCTATGTTGTATCTGGATTATGGCAGAAAAGACGGCGAATGGGTACAGAACCGTTACGGCGGCAATACAAACCTGGACGCGATCGAATTTTTCAAGCATTTCAATTCCGTGATCCGTGGAACTTATCCGGGTATCATGACGATCGCAGAAGAGTCTACGGCGTGGCCAAATGTGACCGGAAAAATCGGCAGTGACAGCCTTGGATTTACGTTTAAGTGGAATATGGGCTGGATGCACGATTTCTGTGAATATATGAAGCTGGATCCTTATTTTAGGAAGAATGATCATCATGCGCTGACCTTTGCGATGTCTTATAACGATGCGGAGGACTATATTTTACCTCTGTCTCACGATGAGGTCGTACATCTGAAATGCTCGATGGTCAACAAAATGCCCGGCTACAAGGTGGACAAGTACGCAAACCTGCGCGTCGGCTATACTTATATGCTCGGACATTCCGGCAAAAAGCTTTTGTTCATGGGACAGGAGTTCGGACAGGAGCGCGAATGGAGTGAGGCCCGTGAGCTGGACTGGTTCCTACTGCAAAATGAGCTGAATCAAGGACTGCAGGATTACGTGGCAGAGCTTTTAAAGCTTTATCGAAAATATCCCTGTATGTATGAGATCGACAACAGCTGGGACGGTTTTGAGTGGATCAATGCGGATGATGCAGATCGCAGCACTTACAGCTTTATTCGTAAAACCAGTGGAGAAAAGACAAAGAGACTGCTTTTTGTATTGAATATGACGCCGGTAGAGCGTAAGGATTACTGCGTTGGGGTACCGGAAAAGAAGAAATATAAGCTGGTGTTAAACAGCGCGGAAAAACGCTTTGGCGGCAGCGGAGAAGAACTGAAAACCGATTATACAGCAACTGCAGAGCCCAGCGACTACAAGCCGTACCGGATTACCTTTGACCTGCCTGCATATGGCGCACTGGTATTTGCATTCTGAGAAATGTGTTGTGCGGGTATTCTGATGCCGCAACCAATAGAATACACGCATTGCAGATATTGTTAGAGAGAGAAAAGGACCAAGGGTTCCAGGGGGAATCCAAGGTCCTTTTTTACAGAAAGCGCATCGAAAATGAGGCCCCTTTGTTTGCTCCTGTTTTCCACTTTTGTATCATGTGAAAAATACGGTCAGGAAGGATCTTATGCGCCAAATTACACGTCTCCTGCAGAGACTTTATCAAGTCCGTTCCACTGATTGAGGAGATAACGGTAACGTTTCATGGCGGCATTGAGCTGAAAAATGTAGCAGTCGATCAGATCGGGATCGGTCGCGTATTCGAACCCGGCATAGGCATTGTCCAGCTCCCATTTGGCGAGCTGCAGATTGTTTCTCAAGGCTTCTTCGGGCGTTTTTGAGGCAAGCTCAGCGGACGGTCTGCCGCCGATGCGAAAAGAAACTTTCATGTGTGTTCCTCCCGGACAGATAAAGTGGTAACGTTCGAAATCCCCGGTATTCTGACAGCTTTGGCAGGGGAGTTTGTTACAGTATAGAGAAAAACTGGAAGAAATATACATCCGGACAATGAATATCCGGGCAGGGAGAAAAAATATCTGCGGTTGTTTCCATCGTATGATACGAATATCTGCGTGACAGGCAGGAATATATATAGATCAACGAAGTCCGGGCGGGAGGGCTTATGAAAAAGGGAGCGGAGCTTGCGCTGAATTTTATGCTGCGGCTGGTTTTTGGAATGATCGCCATTTTTCTGATAAACGGATATCTGCAGGAAAAAGGACTGGATGCGTGCGTCGGAATCAATGCGCTGAGTGCGTTGACGTCTGGATTTCTCGGACTACCGGGTGTTGCATTGTTGTACGGCGTGCGGGTGTATTTGATGTGGTAAAAATACATAAAGATTGCATACCAGGTTTGTCAAAACGTCACAAGTAACATTTAAGGTACTATCTTGCGCTGGACAGTACAGAAAATCCGGTCTATACTTTGTCTTACCATCAGGCGGGATCAATGCAGAGGCATCTGATCCCGGTCCATACCGCTGATTAGCGGTTCTTATATTTTCTGAATTCTGTATTCTGTTATTCATGACAATAGAATACTCGCAGAGCGTGTATTCTATTGTTTAGGAAATTACCAGGAGGAATACGAACAATTGAATAGACGGACATTGGCGATTTGCGATCCGGAGGAGGCGTATGCATGCAGGCTGATGGATGCGCTGAGCAGACGGGAGGATTTTCCGTTTGAGGTGTTGGCTTTTACGGGAGCAGAGCGTTTACAGGATTCTCTCGCCCGAAAGCCGGTACAGATTTTGCTGATCGCGCAGGGGCTTTTTCGGGAAGAGATGAAGGATTGGGTACGGCATGTCATTTTGCTGCAGGAGGAAGAAAACAGCCCGGTACAGGAGCTTCCGTGCGTGAGCAAGTACAGCAGTGTGCTCCGGATTGCAAAAAAAGTCACGGAGACGGCGATGCAAACAGAGAAATTGCCATTTTTGCAGACGGTAGGGAAGGCTTGCGTGTACGGATTTTATACGCCGGTAGGACGCAGCCTGCAGACAACGCTTGCGCTGACGATGGGACAGCTTCTGGCGGCAAATAAGAGGGTGCTGTATCTGAATTTTGAATGCTGTGCAGGGCTGACCGAGATGCTTGGAAAACCGGCGGATAACACAGAGTTTGCAAGTTTGCTGTACTATTTGCAGGAGTCTAAGGAGCAGTTTTTAGGCAGACTGTATCAGGCAGCGGAGTGCATCAACGGAATGGATTTCATTCTTCCGGCGTCATGCGGGTACGATCTGTACGGAATCGCCAGAGAGGAATGGCGGCGTCTGCTGGATTTATTGGATGACGGGCAATATGACGTCATTCTATTGGATCTGTCGGATGGGGTGCAGGGATTATTTGATGTCCTGCGGCGTTGTACGAGGGTTTACACGATCGTACGGGAGGACGGCTTTGCCGCCGCGAAGCTTGCGCAGTATCGGGAGACGCTGGAACGGACGGATTATTCGGACGTCTGGGAGCGCTCGAAAAAGTTAAAATTGCCATTTTTCTGCCAACTGCCCAAGGACATCGGAAATCTGTCGTCCGGGGAGTTGGCGGAATATACGAAGAAAGTGTTGGATGCAGATGAGCAGGGCGGTGTATGAACAGTTCCGCGTGCAGGTGAAGCAGGAAATTCTGCAGAAGCTGGACTGCGGACTGGATTTTTCGGATGGGCAGGTACGACGGCTGATAGATGAAAGGCTCTGCAGAAGCGACTGTATCGGCAGGCTGGACGTTGTAGAACGAAGAAAGCTCGGCAGAGAGCTGTTTGCGGCGATTCGGGGTTTCGATGTACTGCAGGAGCTTCTGGAGGACAAGCGGATTACGGAGATCATGGTCAATGGGCCGGACCGGATTTTTATCGAAAAGGACGGCAGGCTTACGCAGTGGCAGGGACGGTTTGAAAGTCCTGCACGACTGTTGGATGTGATTCAGCAGATCGCGGCGGGCTGCAACCGGGTTGTCAATGAGGCGTCTCCGATTCTGGATGCAAGGCTTTCCGATGGTTCACGGGTAAACGTCGTGCTTTCTCCGGTTGCGTTAAACGGTCCTGCGATGACAATCCGGCGGTTTCCGGAAGAGGGAATGACGCTGGACAGGCTGGTGGCGCTTGGGTCGATTACAGAAGAATGCAAAAGCTTTCTCGAACTGTTGGTAAAGTGCCGGTACAACATTTTTATCAGCGGGGGTACGGGGAGCGGAAAGACGACGTTTTTAAATGCGCTGTCGCAGGCGATTCCGCCGGAGGAACGAATCGTGACGATCGAAGACAGCGCGGAGCTGCAGTTAAAATATGCGCAAAATTTGGTTTCCCTCGAAACCAGAAACGCCAACATGGAAGGATGCAGAACGATTTCCGTGCGGGATCTGATCCGCAGTAGTTTAAGAATGCGGCCGGATCGGATTATCGTCGGGGAAGTTCGCGGTGCAGAGATCTGTGAGCTGCTGACTGCCTACAATTCCGGGCACGCCGGGAGTATGTCGACCGGGCACGGAAACACAGCGCGGGACATGCTGCTTCGGATGGAGACCATGCTCCTGATGGGAATGGACATTCCATTGTCTGCCATACGAAGACAGATCGCATCGGGAATTGATATTTTAGTGCATCTTGGAAGGATGCGGGACAAAACCAGAAAGGTACTGGAAATCGCAGAAATTACAGGATTTTCGGAAGGGGAGATTACGACCAGGACGCTGTATGCCTTTGAAGAGGACGAAAACAGTACGCGGGAAAAGGTCAGCGGCAAACTGGAAAAGAAAGGAGAACTTTGTCATGTGGAAAAGCTGGAAGCGGCGGGCTTTGGCTGAGAATAAAACAGACTATTCCAAATACCGGTTTTCCTGGCAGGAATATTTGCTCTGCTTTTTCAAAGCATTTTTTGCGACAGGCGCTTTTACAGGGATGTTCTACCGGTCATGGCTTGGAATGCTGGCGTTTCCGGCAGTATGGAAGGTTTTATACGGACGCGACAAAAAGAACAGAATTCAAAAAAGAAAGGAAAGACTCTCTCTGCAATTTAAGGATACTATCCTGATGGTAACGGCAGGTATCCAGGCAGGGAGCTCCATAGAAAATGCGTTCCTGGATGTGGAACGCGAAATCGGCGTCCTTTACGGACAAAATAGCGAGATGGGACAGGAGCTTGCACTGATTCGCAAGGGACTGACAAACCGGGTGGCGCTGGAGCAGATGCTTCTGGATTTTGGCAGGCGCAGCGGCATCGAAGAAATCCGGGATTTTACAGAGGTGTTTGCAACAGCGCGGCATCTGGGCGGCAACTTAAAGGAGATGATTCAGAGAACGGCAGACCTGACGGGACAGCGGATGGAAACGCAGCGGGATATTGCGACGATGCTGGCATCGAGAAAATATGAGCAGAAGGTGATGATGCTGATTCCGTTTTTACTCTACGGCTATATGCAGGTGTCGTCGAAGGGATTCTTTGACGGACTGTACCATAACCCGGCAGGAATCGCGATTATGACGGTCTGCCTCGGGCTGTATCTGGCGTCGTGCGTGCTGGCGGAGAAGATTATGGATATTCGGGCGTGATAGAGGACATGTGGAAACAGAAAAAAGGAAAAAAGGTTGGACTGTTTCATTCGTGTGCGCTGCGGCTGGTAGTGTTGCAGAAAAAAATGGAACGAAACCGAGGCGGCAGGAAAACGGGAAACAGGCAGGGACAGGAAATTTTGTGCCGGATCTGGGGGCGGGAAACAGGCGCTCTCAAATATCGGGAATTTCAGGTTCAAAAAACAGAGCGCCTGCTGGCGATCCTGTCCGCCGGGCTGGCGATGGCACTGCTTTGTCAGATTTTTTTGACGACAGGGGGTTTAGAGCCATTGACAGAACTGCTTCGCCCGGACAGCGGGGAAGGAGACCGGACGTATGTACTGGATGCTGAGGTCGGAGACGAAAAGCTGCGGAGGATTTCGGTATCGGTGCCGGAGCAGGAGCTGTCAGAAGAAGAGGCATCAGCGCTTCTGGATCAGGCACAGGTAGAGCTGGAGCGCTGGGCAGCGGCAATTCCAAACCCAGACAGCGTGGAAGACGATCTGGACTTGCCGGAGAGATTCTGCGGCGGGCTGGTGACGGGAAGCTGGCAGAGTGACTGCTATGACCTGATGGATGCTTCCGGACAGATTCGGAAACAGTGGGTGGAGGAAGGCGGAGAGCTGGTAGTGCTGAGCGTCCGACTGCAGTGTGTTGAGCAGGAGCGGGAATGCTCCTTTGCAGTGCGGATTGTGCCAAAGGGAGACAGTCTGGCAGATCGACTGATGCGCGAAACAGGACGGCAGCTGGAAGCAGAGCGCAGTCTGCAGCAAGCGTCGGCAGCGCTGCCGGAAACACTGGAAGAGCAGCCTGTAAAATGGCGGCTGCATCAGGAACCATATGGGCTGTGGATTTTATGTCTGACGATAGCAGGGGCAGGTTTGATTTCGTTTGCATATGATCACGATTTGGAAAAAGAAGGAGAAGCGAGGCAGGAAGAGCTCGCATTGGCCTATCCGTCCTTTTTAGCGCGGTTGACGCTGCTTGCGCAGACTGGAATGCCGATCCGACAGATTTTTGCGAGACTTTCCAAAGAAAAGAATGGTGTTGTTTACGAAGAGGTGCGCCGGACATTTCGGGAAATGGAAAGCGGAATGACGCAGACCGAAGCGCTGGAACGTTTTGGAAAACGCACCCGTCTGCCGCAATATAAAAAGTGCGCGGCATTGCTGGCCCAGAACATCCGCAGGGGAACAGGCGAACTGATCACTGCACTCGGACAAGAGGCAGAGAATGCGTTCGAGGAACAGAAAGCTGCCGCGCGGAGAAAAGCAGAGGAAGCACAGACAAAATTGTTATTTCCGATGCTGCTGATGCTGAGTGTGGTGATGATTCTGATTCTGGTACCGGCGTGGCTTTCCTTCGGAGGACTGTGACGGTGCCTGGGAAACGTTGCATCGAACGTGCAGTAAGAAACGATAAATGATAGGAAGACGAGGAGGAACAAATATGCTGATGTATTGGAAAAACCGTGCAGTGAATGGAGTATGGAAGCTGCAGAGAAGAGTGTATGAGGTGCTCAGAAATGAAGATGGAGTCGGAACTGTGGAAGTCGTGTTATTGATTTTAGTCGCAACTGGACTTGTGCTGATTTTCAAAGACAGAATTACCGAGCTTGTGACGAATATTTTTGGCAAAATCACGTCCCAGGCAGGGAAGATATGAGGCAGAAAGCAGAAAAGTACGCAGACGTGCATCGTGCTGTATCCTGTGCAGATAAGCCCTGGAGCGAGAGAAAGCAGAGTACGCCTGGCTATATGACGGTGTATCTTGCACTTGTTATGGGCATTTTGCTTTCGCTGATTCTGGCCGTCCTGACGGCGGTCAGAATCTCCACGATTCGAATGTATATAGAGTGCTGTGCGGATATGGCGTTGGATTCTGCGCTGGCGGAATATCATCGGGAAATGTTGGATCAGTATGATCTGTTTTTTATCGATACGGCGTATCAGACCGGCGATCCATCCTATCATCGGACGGAAGAACATATTTTCCGTTATATGGAGCGGAATCTGCGTCCACAGGAGGAATTTCCAACAGCAGGGGCAAAAGACCTGCTGGGGCTTTCGACAGAAGATGTGGAGCTTTTGCAGGCAGGCGTTGCAACCTGTCTCTTATACACATCTGACGCTGCCGACGAAGAGGATAGTGTAGGTCTCGGTGGTAGCCGTATCATTAAAAAAAAAGACAATAAAAAAAAAATACAAAAACAGAGGATTTTGATATAATATAGGACATAAACGTCGGATAAACAGTGCATCGCTGTACAACAAACTATATGAAACACAAAAAAGAAATGAAATATATACACACTAGCGATCTATGAAAA
>OJJE01000385.1_pt1 | contig 13678 bp, 14 predicted proteins | sample 1596091 | NCBI WGS metagenome assembly OJJE01 (sample SAMEA4350129, study PRJEB24818) | metagenome | biome: human; feature: gut; material: faeces | place: Denmark | collected 2013-09 | reverse complement strand
TGTGACTCGTCGTTTGTTGTTGTTACTGTTCCTCATCATATTGCTGACTTGTACTTGCCTTAGTAGCTCTCTACCTTCATGTACTGTTATGTTTTTTTTTTTTATTTTTTTTATTTTTATTTTTATTTTTTTTTTTTTTTAAACGATCCTGCGACCACCGAGATCTACACTATCCTCTTCGTCGGCAGCGTCAGATGTGTATAAGAGACAGCTACACAGACGATGGGCTTTACCGATATGACCGAAATCCAGGAAAAGGCCATCCCGCTGATGCTGGCCGGGCACGATATGATCGCCAAAGCCCCCACGGGCACCGGCAAGACTGTGGCGTTCGGCATTCCCATTCTGTCCAAGGTCGATCCTGCCAGCCTCAAGCCGCAGGCCGTCATTTTAAGCCCCACGCGGGAGCTGGCCCAGCAGATCGCCCAGGACCTGCAAAATCTGGCGCAGTTTCTGCCTGACATCAAAATCGTCTGCGTCTATGGCGGCGCGGGCATGGACAAGCAGCAGCGCCAGCTCAAAGCCGGCTGCCAGATCGTTGTTGCCACGCCGGGCCGCCTGATGGACCACTATCGCCACCACGCCATTGATGTCTCCGCCGTCAAAACCGTCGTGCTGGACGAGGCCGACGAGATGCTGAACATGGGCTTTTACAAGGACGTCAAGTACATCATCGACCTGATGAAGCACCGCGAGAGCCTGTCGATGTTCTCGGCGACCATCAGCCGCGAGGTGCTGGACATCGGCTGGCTCTACCAGCACAACGCCGCCGAGGTCAGCGTCCAGCCTGTCGAGGATTCCAGCCCGAAAATTGCCCAGTACAAGCTGCTGACCACGGGCCGTGACAAGCTGGCCGACGCCGCGCAGATCATCATTGACGAGGGCTACAAGCGGGTCATGATCTTCTGCAACACCAAGTACAACACGGGGATGCTGGCCAACCAGCTTGCCCGGCTGAACTTCAACGTGGACTGCCTGCACGGCGACCTGTCCCAGGCTGAGCGCAACCGCATCATGACGCGGTTCAAGGCCGGGGAGATCGATGTGCTGGTCGCCACCGATGTGGCAGCGCGCGGTATTGATGTTTCCGATGTGGATGCCGTCATCAACTACGACGTGCCCGAGGAAAACGAGCACTACACCCACCGCATTGGCCGCACGGGCCGCGCCCGCAAGCAGGGCGCGAGCTACCTGTTCTACACGAAGGAGGAGCAAAAGCGCGTGGACCAGCTGCTGCGCCTGACCCGCAACACCGACGACTGCAAGAGCGTAAAATTTGACTTTAACCATGAGCATCTGAAAATCGAGGACACCGCCCCGGCAGATAAGTTCCAGATCAAGGCATATTTTTAAGTCGGTAGATTTGTGCAAAACAAAAAGCGACCACCTGTTTCTCAGATGGCCGCTTTTATTTTGCCTGTTACAGGCTTTCGATCATATTTGCCACGATCTCCGTCGCGGTCTTGACGTACTCGGTGATGCTGAACTGCTTGACAACGAGCACCTCATAGCCGCTCTCGTCGGCGTTGTCGCTCATGGCGCGCAGGATGACGCAGGGCACGCCGTTGCGGCCCGCGATCTGGCTGACCGCCGCGCCCTCCATTTCGACGCAGTCGGGGTGGCACTTTTCCTCAATCGCCTTTTTTGTCTCGGCGTCACCGACGAAGGTGTCGCCCGTGGCGATCTTGCCCACGATGGCTTTCACGCCGCAGGCAGTGCAGGCGTCGAGCGCGGCCTGCACCAGCGCGGGATCGCCGTGGTACTCGGTCTGGAACGGTGCGCTCTGGGCGATCATGCTCAGCTCGGCGTCGTGGTAGACGACGGTCTCACCGACGCAGACGTCGCCGATGCCGATTTTGCTGGTCATATTGCCCGCAATGCCGCTGAAAATCAGCTTATCAATGCCGTATTTTGTGCACAGCACCTGCACGGTGGACGCGGCGTTGGCCTTGCCCATGCCCGCGCAGCAGACGACGACCTGTTTGCCCTGCAGCGTGCCGCAGTGGTACTCGACCCCGGCGTAACTCTCTTTGGTCACGTTCTCCAGCCGTGCGCACAGCTGGTCGACTTCGTCGGGCATAGCGCCCATAATGCCAATAATCACGGTCAAACCTCCGTTAAACGTTGAACAAAAATTCGATAACGTCACCGTCGTTCACGACGTACTCCTTGCCCTCGGTGCGCTGCAGGCCCTTGGCCTTGACGGCGGCATAGTTGAAGTCGGCGTCCTCCAGGTCTTTGTACGCGATGACCTGCGCACGGATGAAACCGCGCTCAAAGTCGCTGTGGATCTTGCCGGCAGCCTGCGGGGCCTTGGTGCCCTTCCTGATGGTCCAGGCGCGGCATTCCTTCTTGCCGTCGGTCAGGAAGCTGATGAGGCCCAGCAGCTCGTAGCTGGCCTTGATGAGCTTGTCCAGCCCGGTGGACTCGCTGCCCATTTCCTGCAGGAACGCAATTTTTTCCTCCTGCGTGGAGCCGGCAATGTCCTCCTCGGTCTTGGCGCAGATGGGGATGGCCTGGGCGTTTTCCTCCTTGGCGCGGGCGGCAACGAGCGGGAAGTACGGGTTCTCGTCCAGCCCGCCCAGCAGGTCGTCCTCACCGACGTTGCAGGCGTAGATGACGGGTTTGGCGGACAGCAGGCCCAGCTCCTTGCGGGCGGCCTTCACGGCGTCGTCGCTCTCGTCAAAGTCAAAGCTGCGCGCGGGCTTGCCGCCCTCAAGCCAGGCGGCCAGGTCGGCCAGCCAGGCAGCCTCGGCGGCAGCGGCCTTGTCGGGGAAATTCTGCCGGTAAGCGTCGGAGAACCACGCCAGCGAAGCGACGTAGAGCTGGTAGGCCGTCGTCGTGGGCGAAGCGTGCAGGAACCGTTCGCGCCTGTCATCGAGGATGTCCTCGCCGTGGTCGGCGCAGTAGAGCAGCGCCGACGAAGTCCCGCGCAGCCCGCGCAGGTACTGGATCGTCTCCGAGAGGAAGAAATCCGTGTAGAGGATCGAATTGTCGTAGGCGTTGCGGAGCGTCTGCACGTGTTCCCGTGAGATCGCCACGTCGTCGTCGGGGCGGAACTGCGCAAACTCGCGCGGGTAACGCTGGTGGTAGCTGAAGTGCGAGCCGTAGCAGTGGAGTATGAAGAGCATCTTCTGCGCCTTGTTGCTTTCCACGGCGCGGCGCACCTCGTCCAGCAGCTGCATGTCGTGGCGCGGCGAGCGGATATAGATCAGGTGGTCGGCGTCGCGGGCGAGTTTGTCGATCATGGCGCCCTGCGGCGACTGATTGGAGATGAACCAGGTCTCGAAACCGGCTTCGTTGAACAGCGCCGGGAGCCCCTTGCGGCGGTAGAGTTCGGGGTGCTCGTCGGTCGCAACGGACGAGAGGATCAGCGGCACGCTCTTGTGCGTGGTGTTGCTCTGCGTGAGCATGTCGCGGAAAACGATCAGGTCATCGACCTGCGAAAGGCGGGGATTCGTCTCGCGGTCGTAACCGTACAACTGCCAGTTCATCGCACGCGAGGCTTCGCCGATGACGTAGACGTATATCTCGCGCCCCGGCGCCTGGGCCGTGCGCGACGCACCGTAGGTGAAATCCTCCGAGGTCTCCTCGAAATTGTAGGCCTTGCAGAATTCCGTGGCGCTCAGGTGTACGTTGTAGAGCACGTTGAGCGGAAAGATCTCGTCCCGCAGCACGTGCCGGTCTTCGCTCACGCGGTAGGCCGGCCACAGCGCCAGCATGCCCAGCGCCATGAGCACCGCCCCGGTCAGCCCGACGTTCATGCGCGTGGTGCGCGATATCTGCCGTTTGTGCCCGATTTCGCGCGCGGCGAACCACAGCAGCGGCAGGTACATCACGCAGACCAGGATCACGGAGGGGTAGATGTTGCTCAGCAGCTCGCCCGCCTCGCCCGGGTTGGTCGTCACCAGGTTGGTGAACATGTCCGTGGCGATGATCGAGTTGCCGAAAAGGTACAGCAGCACGATCTGGAACGCGCACAGGAAAATGAACGGGAACGCCAGCCAGATCATTATGCCCGAACGGCGCAGTGCCACGCTCCACATCATATAAAATCCCAACGGCATCAGTATCAGCGCCTCGACCGTCCATACGGAGTAGGGTTCGGTGTTGGCCAGCACGCAGTTGGGGATAATCAGCGCGACAAAGAAATAGACGGTCAGCAGCGTGGTGAAACGGCTGCGGGTTTTGACCGTCCGTCGCCTGTTATTTTTATTCGGATCAGCATTCATATCTTTACTAACCTAAAAAGCTTCGTTCAGGCTCAGCAGGAACCCGCTGGTTTTCTTGCCGAAGCCGTAATCGAGCCGCACATTGACCCGTTTTTTCAGCTCCCACCTCAGGCCGACGCCATAGTTGGGAAGCGTTTCCGACCAGTCGAACCGGTCGAGGCTCTCGAATACGTTGCCGGCACCGCCCCATACCGTGCAGCCGATACGCCGCCAGATGCGCTGGCGCAACTCTACCTGGAAGGTAATCATGTCGTTGTCCGTATAGCGCCCCTGGTAGTAGCCGCGCATGCGCTGCGAACCGCCCATGCGGGCCAGCATCGGCCACGGGGTGCCTTCGGAGTTGAACTCCGCGTAGAGGTCGGTGGCGATCAGTCCCCCTTTCCATACCTGACGGTACCAGTCGGCCGTGAAGGTCGTGCGCCACAGCGACTTGCCGCAGTTGCCCAGCCCCTTGGCGAAGAAGGTCTCCTCCAGGCTGACATAGATGCCCCGGTACGGGTTGGGGATGAAGTCGCGCGAGTCGTACTCGAGGATGGCCCCGATGCCGGTGGCCGTGTAGTGCGTCTTCTGTCCGTACTGCGACAGGTAACGCTCGCTGCGGGCGTCGAATTTCTTGCCCTGCGTGTGCTCGAAGCTCAGGATGCCGCCCACATAGGTGTTGGGCAGCACGCGGTGCAGGTAGCGCCCCTTCACGAGGTAGCGTTTTTCGTTGTACGACCCCTCTTCGTTATACCGCCCGTCGTGGTAGCCGATGCCCCACATGTCGCGGGGCGCCGAGGCGAACATTACCGTGTAGTCGATGCGTTTGCTGTTGCGGGCGAAGATGTTGTTGCCCGTGACCCCCAGAGCATAGAACCCCGAGATCGAGACATTGGCGAAGATCGAGATGTCCGAGGGCGCCGTCACCGAGTCCGTACGGTCGATGCGGTAGAGGCCCGCGGCCAGCAGCCCGATGCCGAGGCTCGTATTCTTCGAGTAGCTCGGGCCCCCCGCGAAGGTGAAGTCGATCTTCTTTTCGAACGTGCGGTCGGTGGTCGAACCTTCGAAATATTTTACGACGCGGCGCAGGAACGGCGGGCGTTTTTCGGCCTGCGGTTCCTCTTCCTCCGGAAGCGGGGTGTATGTATAGTGCAGCGTATCGCTGCCGTTGATGTATACCTCCTGCTCCTGTGCCCGTCCGTGCAGGGCGCAGCCCAGGGTGAAGCATACAACGGCTATCCTGCGCAGCATCCGGCTATTTGTACTTCTCGATTGTTTCGTAGAAATCGGCCTTGTCCTGCTCCGAGAGCACGCCCTTGCGCAGGAATACCAGCTCGCCTTCCTTCGATACGATCATCAGCACGAACTGGTTGTTGCAGTCGCCCAGCTCCCATGCCGTGCTCAGGATGCGATCCTGGTCGGCCAGTACCAGCGCGCCGTTCTTGGCCGTGCGCTTCTTGGCCATGTTGCGGGCCATGCCGTTGGGAACCATCGGGGCGTCCTTGAGGTTCATCACCCCGAAGCCGTAGATGTTGTCCCCCTGTGCACGGTGGTTCTCCTCCAGCTCGACCGTGAAGTCGTTGTTCTGCTTGTGGCGGTCGGGATCTACATAGAATATCATCAGGTTCTTCTCTCCCCAGTACGGCAATTTGGTCGGTTTGCCGTCGAGGTCGAGCACTTCGACATTGTTCACTTTGCGCGGCAGCCCCTGGGCCATGGCTGCGGATGCCGTGAGCGAGAGGGCCGCCAGCATCGCGATTACTTTCATCTTCATTATATTCTGTTTTTTGGTTTTAAATGAAAACAAATCGGGACAAAGTTACAACATTTCCGCTAACATACCGACCGGCAGGCCATATAATATTGTTCTCTTCGTTCAATTTTTTCGTTTCGCAGGGAAAAGGGCCGTGTCGAATGCGTACAGCCCGCCGCCGGACATGGCCAGAAAAACATAGACCCCCAGCCAGGTGAATGCCAGCGTCCCGAAGCCCGGGGCGCCCCAGAGCAGCACCCCGAGGATTCCCGCGGCCATGACGATGGCCGATGCCCGCACCCACAGGCCCATGATTATCAGGGTGGCGAGCACCACCTCGACGAGCGAGACGATGACGAACACGGCCGGGCTGCCGGCGAATGCGAAAGAGGGATACGAGTCGACGATCTCGTTGTAATCCTGTATTTTGCCTATGTTGTGGAAGAACATCATGCCTCCCGCGAACAGGCGCATGTACAATACGGCCCAATCCATGTGCCTGCATTGTGCGATCCGTTCACCGATTCTTTTTTCCATGCCCCGTGCCGTGCAATTTGCATTCCAAACCCCGGTGAGGCGAATATCCGGCCACGCCGCACCGCCTCAATCGTCCTGCCGGGCGAAAGACCAGTGCGTATGGATGATCTCCCAACCGCCGGACGTTGCGGCCGTGTAAACTTCCGTGCAGTGCATCCTGAACACCTGCCCGTCCCTGAGGGCCTCGTAATCGTATGCCAGGACGGCAGCGCCCGGAGACAATCGCACGACGGGGCCGATCATCCGGTACGTGTCGATCCGGATCTTGCCCCTGACCGTACCGTAGTACTCTCCGAGGGCTTTTTTGCCGATGAGTTTGCGTCCGAGAGCCGGGTCGAAATAGACTACGTCGCCGGACGTGAGTTCCAGGAACCCGTCGGGGTCGCCCTGGTTCCACCGCTCCAGTGCCCGCCTTTCCAATGCGATGATTGCGGCTTCGGGATCCCCGCCGCAAGGGGTGTGGTTCGTGTGCCCGTTCATAAAATTAAATTTAGGATGTATGCCGTGTCGGAGCTGTCATTCCCGCGGGATGCCCGCACAGGCCCCGCCGCCCAATATAGCCAATTTCCCGGAAACTGCCTAATCCCCATCCGCCTCGGGACGGTTACCGCCCCCCCCCCGGCCGGCAGCCGTGCGGCTACGTCCCGGCGGGTAAAATTACCGCGGCTGCACCCGCCTGCGCCTTTTCCGCAGGGCCTGGACGGGTTGTGGCGCGGCATGGAATAAGTCCGGGCTTCCCGGGGTTGCACGCTCTTAGGCTTCCGGGGGTGCATACCCTTCGTTTTTTGGACGGGCGGCGGCACAGCACGACCCGATAAATTTGGCACTCCTCGCGCCTTGCACTATCTTTGTCCCCATGGAAACAAAGATACTTTTCGTTTGTCTGGGGAATATCTGCCGTTCCCCGGCTGCCGACGGAATCATGCGGCACATAGTCCGCGAACGCGGGCTCGGGGCGGAGATTGCGGTCGACTCGGCCGGGACGTATGCCGGGCACACGGGCGAACTGCCCGATGCGCGCATGCGGCGGGCGGCGTCGCGCCGCGGCTATGACCTGACGCACCGTGCCCGGCAGATCCGCGAGGAGGACTTCGGGAAATTCGACCTGATCGTGGTGATGGACGACCGGAACTACGAGCACGTGCACCGGCTGGCGCCGTCGCGTGCGGATGCCGCCAGGATCTTCCGTATGCGGGAGTTTTTCAGCCGCCATCCCGGCTGGGATCATGTTCCCGATCCCTATTACGAAGGGGCCGAGGGCTTCGAGCTGGTGCTCGACATGCTGGAAGACGGCTGTGAGGGAATCCTCGCGCACCTCGGGAAATAGGCTGCCGGAATACCGGGCGGACGGGTGCAGGTGTCATTTGTCGGAAAACCCTGCCGGCACCGCGGCTCGGAATGCGAAACACCGGCCCGGAAGTACCCGGGCCGGTGTTTTCATGTTCCGGAAATCCCTTAGAAATCGAGACCGAAGCTGATGCTGTACGTGTTGTGCAACAGCGTCTCCTTGCGTGCGATCAGGTAGGCGAAATCGAGGCGCAGGTGCAGGAACCGCACGCCGGCGCCGACCGACCCGTAGGTGGGGTAGTAATTCCGCCGTTCGCCATAGTGGTAGCCTGCCCGCAGCTGGATGAGCTGCATGAGGTTGTATTCGGCGCCTACGGACATCTGGAACCCGCGCACCCGTGCCGGGGAGAAATAGTAGCCCCAGTCCGCCCCGACGGTTATTTCGTGGGCATCGGAGAGGAACGTATCCAGCGCCACGCCTGCCGTGAGATCCATCGGCAGCGTATAGTCCGTTTTCCCGAGGTATCCGCCCAGGTTGCCCAGCTTGCCCCCGACGCGCAGCGTGGAGTAGCTGCCGACGTTCTCCAGCGGCATCGACCATGCCGCGCTCAGGTCGACGGCCAGTGCGTCGGCCGTGTCGTCGGGGCGTTTGAGGTGCATGTAGCGCCCCACGATGCCGACGGCCCACCTGTCGCCCAGGCGGCGCGAATAGCCCAGGTCGACGGCCATGTCGTTGTTGCCCCGTTCGCGCAGGTATTGCCGCCAGCCGATCTGTGCCAGGTTGACGTTGTCGAACCGGCAGAACCCGGTCACGGCATAATAATCGAATTCGCCCTGCCCGTAGTAGGACGAGGAGACCTGCGAGGGCATCTGCGAAAAGATGGCCGTCGCCGAGTTATTATAGATGGCGTGTGAACCCGACAGGGTCGTCATGGCTACGCCGCCCATGCCGAGCGCCTTGGCGTCGGGTGTCGGGAGCGTAGCCTCTTGCGCCGTCGCATACAGCGCGGCGGCGAGGAGTGCCAGGGTGGTTGTCAGACGTTTCATACGGCAAATATAGCAAAAAAGATGCAACTTGTATTCCGGGGCGTCGGCTGCGCCCGTTCCGCGGGCATGAGAGCCGCTTCAGGAGCGCTGCGACCGGCTCGAAGAAGTGCGAAAAGGCTTCTGCCGACGGAGCGTAAGCGTGCGGAACTCCCGGTAGGGTACGCATATAAGAAAAGTGCCCGCCGGATTTGTCCGGACGGGCACTTTTTCTTTTCGGCCGGTGTCTCGCGGCGCGGTTTTTCGTATTTCTATGGTCTGTACCGTCTTTTAGCAGTTCATCGCGCCGCAGCAGTGGATCACCTGCCCGCTGACATACGACGAGAGATCCGACGCGAGGAACAGCGCGACCTTGGCCACATCCTCGGGCGTACCGCCGCGGCGGAGCGGGATCTGCTTGTACCAGCCTTCCTTCACCTCGTCGGGCAGCTTGTCGGTCATCTCGGTCATGATGAAGCCCGGGGCGATGGCGTTGGCGCGGATGCCGCGCGGGCCCATCTCCTTGGCGATCGACTTGGCCAGGCCGATCATGCCGGCCTTCGAGGCCGAATAGTTACACTGGCCCGCGTTGCCGCTGACACCCACCACCGACGACATGTTGATGATCGAACCGCTCTTCTGGCGGGCCATAATGGGCGTCACGGCATGGATGAAGTTGAACGCCGACTTGAGGTTTACGGTCAGCACGGCGTCCCACTGCGCCTCGGACATGCGCATCATCAGGCCGTCCTTGGTGATGCCGGCGTTGTTCACCAGGATGTCTATGCGGCCGAAGTCCTTCACGATCCGGTCGATGACCTCATGCGTCTCTTCGAAATTCGCCGCATTCGAGGCATAGCCTTTGGCCTTGACGCCCAGCGCTGCGATCTCGGCCTCGGTGGCCTTGCCGTTCTCGTCGATCGCCAGGTCGGTGAACGCCACATCGGCGCCTTCCTTGGCGAATTCAAGTGCGATGGCCTTGCCGATGCCGCGGGCTGCACCCGTTACGACAGCCACTTTTCCTTCGAGTAATTTCATAACTTTCAACGTATTAAGAGTTTCGGTAAAATATTCTGTTTTTCCTTTTTTCGTCCAAAAGACGAACAAAGTTAAGAAAAATATTTTGAAACGTCCCGCTGCCGCCGGATTTTCGCCAAATATTACTAACTTTACCGTCCGTAAACGGAATTTCGTAAAACCCTTAACGATATGAAAAGAGACACCCAGATTTTCGATCTGATCGCCGCCGAGCGCAGCCGTCAGATGCATGGCATCGAATTGATCGCCTCGGAGAATTTCGTCAGCGACCAGGTCATGGAAGCCATGGGCTCCGTGCTGACCAACAAATATGCCGAGGGCTATCCCGGGGCCCGCTATTACGGCGGCTGCGAGGTCGTGGACAAGGTCGAGACACTCGCCATCGAACGCATCTGCCGCCTCTACGGCGCCGAATACGCCAACGTGCAGCCCCACTCGGGCGCACAGGCCAACATGGCGGTATTCTTCGCCTGCATGCAGCCGGGCGATACCTTCATGGGGCTCGACCTGGCGCACGGAGGCCACCTTTCGCACGGTTCGCCGGTCAACATGTCGGGTAAGTATTTCAACGCCGTGGGCTACCAGCTCGACGAGGCTACGGGCGTCATCGACTACGACGCCATGGAGCGCAAGGCGCTGGAGTGCAAGCCCAAGGTGATCGTCGGAGGCGCCTCGGCCTATTCGCGTGAATGGGATTACAAACGTATGCGCGCCATCGCCGACAAGGTGGGGGCGTTGCTGCTCGTGGACATGGCGCACACGGCCGGCCTGATCGCCGCCGGGCTGCTGGACAACCCCGTGAAATACGCGCATATCGTCACCTCGACGACGCACAAGACCCTGCGCGGCCCGCGCGGCGGTATTATCCTGATGGGCAAGGATTTCGAGAACCCCTGGGGGCTCACCACGCCCAAGGGTGCCGTGAAGATGATGTCGCAAATCCTCAATTCGGCCGTATTCCCCGGCATCCAGGGCGGCCCGCTGGAACACGTCATCGCCGCCAAGGCCGTGGCGTTCGGCGAGGCGCTCGAGCCCTCGTACAAGGAGTATCAGGCGCAGGTGCAGAAGAACGCCCGGGCGATGGCCGAAGCGTTCGTTAAACGCGGTTACAAGATCGTTTCGGGCGGCACGGACAACCACCTGATGCTGGTCGACCTGCGCACGAAATTCCCCGAGCTGACGGGCAAGCTGGCCGAGAAGTGCCTCGTGGCGGCCGACATCACCACCAACAAGAACATGGTGCCCTTCGACAGCCGCTCGCCGTTCCAGACCTCGGGGCTGCGCTTCGGGACGCCGGCCATCACCACCCGCGGCCTGAAAGAGGACAAGATGGACTACATCGTCGGCCTGATCGACCGGGTGCTGCACGACCCCGAGAACGAAGCCAATATTGCCGCCGTACGCAAGGACGTGAACGCCCTGATGGCCGACTATCCGCTTTTCGCCTGGTAAAATTCCGGTAGGATGAAAGAGGTCATCGACTTTTTCCGCCGCCTGCACGACAACAACGACCGTGCATGGTTCGACGCCCACCGCACCGAATGGGCGCACGTGAAGGGATGCTTCGCGGCTTTCACGGAGCAGCTCATCGCCGGGATCGCCGAGTTCGACCCCACGGTGCGCGGCCTCAGGGTGCAGGACTGCACCTACCGCATCGCCCGCGACACGCGGTTCAGTCCCGACAAGTCGCCCTATAAAACATATATAGGTGCGTATATCGCGCCCAAGGGCAAGAAGTCGGGGTTTGCAGGCTACTATTTCCACATCGAACCCTGCTGCGACAGCCTCGTATGGAGCAACCTGCTTTCGGCGGGGCTCTACTGCCCCGAGCCGGTCGTGCTGCGCAGCGTGCGCGAGGAGATCCTCGACAACGGTGCGGAAATCGCGGCGGCCATCCGCAAGGCCAAGGGGTTCGCCATCGTCGAAGAGAACAAGCTCAAGCGGGTGCCTACGGGATTCCCTGCCGACAGCGAGTATGCCGAGATGCTGAAACTCAAGGATTTCTATATTGCCAAGAAGATCACCGAGGAGTTCCTGCTCTCGGACGACCTGCTGGAGCGAACCCTCGCGGAGTTCCGCCGCACGCAGCCGTTCATCGCGATCCTGAACCGTGCCGTGCAGTTCGCCTACGAAGAGATGATGTAACCTGCCCGTGCAATAATGCAACCGCCTTCCCTGACCGGGGAGGCGGTTTTTTGTTGGCGGGAGCCTCCGGCGCGGCACCGTACGGGGGCAATAAAAGGCAAAATCCGCCGCCGCCCGAAAAAAAACAGGGCGATTCTTTGCCTGCGGAATAGGTGATTCGCGCGCTTTCCTTGTATTATATACAAGAAAGAAAGCTATGCGACAACAAATACAGAAATTCGGCAGGGCCCTGAGCGGCATGGTCATGCCCAACATCGGCGCGTTCATCGCGTGGGGATTCGTCACGGCGCTCTTCATCCCCTCGGGATGGTGGCCCAACACCCAGATGGCACGCCTGGTCGACCCGATGCTGACCTACCTGCTGCCGTTGCTGATCGCCTATACGGCCGGGCGCAACGTCGCCGGCGAACGCGGCGGGGTAATCGGGGCCATTGCCGCCATGGGCGTCATCGTCGGCAGCGATATCCCGATGTTCATCGGAGCCATGGTCATGGGCCCGCTGGGCGGGTATACGATCCGGTGGTTCGACAAACTTACGCAGGGACGCATAAAGGCGGGCTTCGAGATGCTCGTGAGCAATTTCTCGATAGGCATCCTCGGTATGCTGCTGGCCATACTGGGCTATTGGGTCATCGGCGGTGCGGTGACGGGGCTGACGCTGCTGGTCAGCAACGGCGTGGAGGTCGTGATCCGCCACGGACTGCTGCCGCTCGTGTCGCTTCTGGTCGAGCCGTCCAAGGTGCTGTTCCTCAATAATGCCCTGAACCACGGCATCTTCTCGCCGATCGGCATCGAGCAGGCCCGCGAAACCGGGCAGTCGATCATGTTCCTGCTGGAAACGAATCCAGGCCCCGGGCTGGGCGTACTGCTGGCCTGCTGGTTTTTCGGCCGCGGCAATATGCGCCAGTCGGCGCCCGGCGCCGTAATCATCCAGTTCTGCGGCGGTATCCACGAAATCTATTTTCCCTATATCCTGGCGCGCCCGGCGCTGATCCTCGCCCCTGTTGCGGGCAGTGCCGCCGGGCTGCTGTTCTTTTCGCTTGCCGGGGCCGGACTGGTGGCGCCGGCTTCGCCCGGCAGCATCATTTCGGTGCTGGCCATGGCTCCCAAAGGCCAGACCCTCGTCGTGCTGGCCGGAGTGCTGATCTCCACGGCGGTGTCGCTGCTCATGGCGGCGCCCTTCGTCCGGCGTGCCGCCACCGCGGAGGATATGCCGACAGGCGCAATCCCCGCCACGCAGGGCGGGGCGCCCGCCGTAAAGGCCGCGCAGTACTTCCCGGCACATATCCGCAAGGTGGTTTTCGCCTGCGATGCGGGCAGGGGGTGGAGTGCGCTGGGTGCCCCGCGGTTCCGAAAAAGGCTCTCCGATGCGGGCATCGGCATGGTGGTCGGCAACTGTGCCGCGGACGGCATTCCCGCCGATGCCGACGTCGTTGTCTGCCAGTCCGTGCTGGCCGGGCGGATCGCCGGAGCGGGACACTGTCTCTTATACACATCTCCGAGCCCACGAGACGGACTCCTATCTCGTATGCCGTCTTCTGCTTGAAAAAAAAAAAATATTGATGTCTCTTATACACACATCTGCCACACCAAGACACCAGCCATCACACCCGACACCGAATACTGCTTGAAAACAACATATGCTTGAAAAAAAAAAAAAACAAAGAAGAGAGCTAAGAACAAG
>OJJE01000366.1_pt1 | contig 14367 bp, 15 predicted proteins | sample 1596091 | NCBI WGS metagenome assembly OJJE01 (sample SAMEA4350129, study PRJEB24818) | metagenome | biome: human; feature: gut; material: faeces | place: Denmark | collected 2013-09 | reverse complement strand
TTACGCAGAATATCTGCTAAGGACCTGATGATAGACCTCAGCAGAGATCAGGTTATTGTCAAATAAAATGGAAATCAGCTTTAGTGCAGTTGCATCGATGCTGAAAACGTTGGGAGGAACAGCGGGGGAAAGGGGAGAAGAAACGTTCTTATTGATATTATCGACCTCCGTTCAAATCCAGACTGTTCATCAGGGCTTCGTTGATCTGGTACATTTCGCCCGGCGTAGTTTGCCCTAGGAGACGCTGTATGCGTTCTTTATCGATGGTAAAGATCTGTTCCAGCAGCACCATAGAGGGCCTTGAAAACGCTGGATTTCGGTCAATGAGAACATGGGTAGGCTGGTTTGGCTTTTTGGTGACTTTTGAGGTCACAGCAGCCACGATCACAGTCGGCGCAAATTTATTTCCGGTATTATTTTGAATCACAATAACAGGACGTTTACCTCCCTGCTCGGAGCCATAGTGCGGGTCAAGGTCTGCATAGTAGATCTCGCCCCGGAGAAAACCAAAGTCTTTTGTTACATATACGGTGGCAGTCAACCCCCTTTTCCTTATGTAGGCAAAAGCCGCCCTTGCGGACGGCTTCTGCGATGTGAAAGGAAACCAACATGAAGAAGTAAGGTCACTGCTTGATGGGCAGATTAAAGCGGCGGCTGGAGCCGTTGTAGGTGCGAAGGATCAGCATCATATACTTGTAGCTGACGGTGCCGCTCAGGGATTTCTCATCTCGCACCAGCGTCATGGGGTGGATGGTTTGCAGACGCTTCACCAGACGCTCCGGGTCATACTCGCCCTGATACAGAGCCACAAAGCGAACCATGCCCTGCAGGATGCCGGAGCGGAGGGAATCGGGGTCACCCTCCCAGCCCTTTGCCAACATGGTCAGGGCTTCTTTGTAGAGGTCTGCGCCGTAGGCTTTGTACTCCTTGAAAGCCGTGCGGATGCAGATGATCTTCCACGGAGCACGGTAGCTGTCCAGACCGAGCTGCAGACCGGTGCTTTCGGTGGCGTTCAGGAATGCAATGGACTCTGCATCCTTGCCCACCAATGCCGCACGAAGTTCGGCACCGGCAGTCAACGGTCGGGAAACGCCGGTCTGCTTGGAAAAGAGAATCGCTTCCTCCTCCTTTGTCAGCCCGGTGTACACCTTGCAGATGATGGGAAGGTCGGCACCGCCGTTCATGGATTTCCGGGTCACAAGCGTGTGCTGCCCGTCAAAGACAAAGTAGTGTCCATCCCGGTAGCTGACCTTGGGTGGATTGGCAATCAGCTCGGTAAACTCTGCCGACATCTTCTCAACATTCGGGATGCTCAGATCCCGCTGGTAGTCGGCAGGGATCTCAAGGAAGGCACTGTTGATGACTTTTTCCTCATAAGGCCGCTGGGCAAAGAGGGCTTCAATGATGCTCTCATCCGTGATTTCGGGGGAGATCTCAGGCATAGTGCTGGTGCGGTTCATATTGTTCATAGCTTATCCTCCAATTTTTGCAGATAGTCTTTGACCTTCTGGATGTTCCATTTGACAGCATTACGGTTTTCTGTGTCGGTCAGAATATCGGGATAGTCCCGAAAAACGCTCTCCCAGCGGCGTATCATGGTGTTGGCAGCACCCGATACCTCACAAAGCATCGCGGCTCCATCGGCAAGCTGCTTGGCATGGTAGCGGTTGTTTGCGATTTCAAGAATCTGCTGACGGTCAACTTTCAACGGTTCATTCTCCTTTTGTGGAAAGATCGGCTCGGATAGAGCAGGAGCAGACGTTGGTTCTTCGTCAGGAACTTCTTCATCGGATGTACTGGCATCAGGTGGCGGTGCAGCTACGGCTGGGGGCGTTTTCTGCTTTTGTGCAGGCGACTTTGGTGGCTTCGCTTCTTTCGGCTTGCAGATCTCAGCCACCAGCGCAGGACGTTCTTCGGGAGGGGCACGGGCGACGGATGCAATCTCGGCGGCGGTCGGCTTGACCTCGCCGGAAAGCACTTTCTGCCGTGTGCCGGGAACGGCTTCTTCGGCAGCATCTACGCCTTTGGCAAATTCTTCTGCACGAAAAACTGTTCTCATGCCCACACCGTTCTCTTTGGCGACTTTTTGACAGGTTTTTGAAGCGGGAATCAGGTTGCCAATTTGGCAACCTGATTTTGCAACAGCACTTTTTCGATCACCACCGTTGGAACATTTTTCAGCGTCATACTGTTTGCCAATAAGGTACTTCTTCTGTTCCGGTGTGAGGTTGCGCCGCCCCAACTGGTTTTTACAGATCCAGATGATTGCTTCATAGCGGCTGGCAAACTCTTTTTCGTGAACAGTAAAAGGGATTTCCGGGTGCTTCTTGGCAATGGTGTAGCGGTTGTGTCCATCCACGATCAAGCCCTGCCATACGATGATGGGGTTGATGATACGGCCATCCCGCAGAATGTTGGCTTCAAGCTGGTTCAGTTCCTCAAAGGTAAGCGGCGGAATCTTGCCCTGAAATTCCGGGTCGATCTTAAGCGCATTCGGATTCATCATCGAACCGTCCTTTTTTCATATAAACGGCTTTCGGGCTGGTGGGCTGGATGTAGTAGTCGTAGCCGAAGTTGGTCTGGCAGTAGGTGCAAGGCTCCTTGGTGAGCTGATAGGGGTCTGCACGGCGGACACGGATGCCACGGGTGTTCCGAAAGGCATTCAGGCAGCGGGGGCAGAGGGTGGTCAGGGTCGATTCATCGGTCTTGTGGGTAAAAGTACGGCTCATAATCATTACCTCCGTGTCATCAGAATGAATATTCGGTATGGAAAAAGCCCACTGCCTTGATTCAGAAGAATTCCGGTGGTGGGCTTTGAAGATTTTGTTTTAAGTGTCCCACCCTATTTGTCCTCGACGCCCGGTGGGGGTTGGAATACACCTCGGTGAGGGGGACTGCACCCTTCCTCTCATTGGCTTTTCAGCCACCCCGCCTTCTTTATGGCCGGGCCGCGAATTACGGAAGTTTCATTGTTTTGTCCGAGGGAATGATATTCTGTTTTCAAGGTACGGCTACCAGCTTCGGGCTTTCTCCCCGTCTGGGGTGTTGCCCTTGCTGTGACCATAGTGTACCTGAAAACTGAATGTTTTTTTAGGAGGTCGTACCTCCGGTTTTTTGGTTTAAAAAACCGGAAGTAATGCTTCCGGTTTTGATATAAAAACAACGATGAATCGATATTTCACTTTTGTGAAAAATACGATAAAATTGAAACTTTTCAAAAAGTTTTTTGAGCACAAAAACAAAAAACGCCCCTCTGAACAAGCAGCGCAATGCTGCCTGCCCGGAGGGGCGCAATTTTATATAGAGTTAAAGTTCTTCAGCGATTGCAGACAGTTTCTGCATAATACGCTGCAATTTCAAACGGAGCTTTTGATTTGTCAAACGCTTTTGCTGCAACTTGTTTCGTAAGCTTTCTTCTTGGTCAGATAACGACTTTCCCATAATCAAATGATCCAGTGTTACATCAAAAAATGCAGCGATTTCGATGAAAAGGTCAATAGAAGGAATATACTCCCCACTCTCAAGACTGCGGAGGTGGCGGTCGCTGACATTCAAGCGGACGGCCAGTTCTTCCTGCGTCAGGTAGCGCTCTCTGCGCAGCTTTTGAATACGCTTTCCGGTGTTGAACTGATCATAATACATCATATGCCAGCCCTCCGACCAAGCAGGTAGGCAGCCACAAGCTGCGCCACAAGGTCAGAGCGCAAAGATACAGTCGGCGGGTCAGATTCTGTTTGCCGGGACTTGGTTTGTACTCGATGATTCTCCTTTTCATGTTTTTGTCCTTTCGTTTTCAATGGTGGAAGGCGGGCAGAGCGCAAAAGCGCGGTGCATCTATAATAGAGAAAAATCTCTATGTTATAGGGCAAAAAGAAAAACGTCAGGGCTATAATGCAGGCATTGATAAATAGCAGCGGCTTCGTACAATGCTGGTGCATTTCCAATAGGGTACATAAACCGATGTCAATGTGTTATTTATCGGATTTCCTGATCGATTGCAGTGAAAATCGAGGCGTTAAAGAAATCTACAAGCGTAATTCCAAGGCCATCACACAGTTTTTTGACGGTTGGAACGGTAACGCTCTGCTGGGAGGAATCAAGCATACTGTAAACGGTGGACGGAGTGACACCGGAACGGACAGCGAGGGCATTGGGACTTATGTTGCGTTCCTCGCAAAGCTCTTTGAAACGTAATGCAACGGCATCTTTTACTTTTGTATCTTCATCGGTCGCTAATATCATATGTCTGTTCTCCTTTTTTTGTAGATATTAGCGGAAATAGGTTGTTTTTGTGTACGGCGCACCGTATATTCAAGAATGATATTCCCGAAATTTTGCCACGAAAATCAACCGACAGAAAGACAAGAAAAGGTATCCTCCATTTGGTTAATGGAAGAAGGAACTCAACAAGTTACGATTTATCGAAGATTTTACGAATGCCTGACCACGAATCGCCCCTTAAAAGTTTTCGAAAACACGATTTATTTCTTTTCGTTTGCGTGTCATATCAGAGTGAACATATTTTTTTAACGTGACTGCAGCATCTGCATGACCCAACAGTTCGCTCAAGGTTTTAATGTCGCAATGCGCCTGCAAGCAGGTCGTTGCAAAGGTGTGGCGAAGCGCATGAGGATGCGCCTGATGGACACTGGCTTTTTTCAGATAGCCGTAAATGCTCTTACGGTAGCATCGAGGTTCGACTGGCTTTTCCTCATTGCCAGAAAGAAACCACGTTCCGCTGCTGAAATCTTTCGACAGCTTCTTCAGAACACGAAGCAGCGATTTTGGAAGTGGAATCTCACGATGGGAGTTTTGGGTCTTGGGGGATTGAACGATGACTTTTGTATGGCCATTTCCACAAGAGATCCGAGTCACTGTCCGTTGGATCGTCACAGTTCCTGCCGATAAATCAAAATCTCCCCATTTCAATCCGCAGATCTCGCCGATACGCAGCCCTAACTGAAAGCCAAGCAGTAGACCTATTTTCCGGGGCGTAGGCGCATCCATTACGAACGACTGTAATTTCTTTTGTTCTTCTGTGGTAAACGGCAGCAGCACTTTTGGGGATTTTTGCGGCAGCTTTACCATGATTTCCAAAGGGCGAATAAGATGAAAATGCGCTGCATACTTGCAGATGCGCCGCAGCATCGACAAGCACTCCTGTGCCATGGTTGCCCCTAAAGGCTTTTGCTTTCCGTTGGCTGGTGTTATCACTGCCAAAAGTCCCTGCTCCAGAATTTTTTCGCTTAAAGCACTCACTTTGAAATCCCCGAAAACAGGTTGGAGATAATGTCGCAAAGTATACTGATAGTGTGAAAAAGTCGATTCTTTTACACCATGCCGGACAGAATACAACCATTGCTCTGAAATTTCCGAAAAAGTAATATCGGTGCTGTTCAGGTTGTAAATGCCGTACTCTGCTTTCTTACGGGCAGAGATTTCCCTTACTTCGGTATAAGTCGCCCCATATACATAGCCCCAGCAGGGCTTTCCGTCCGCAGAACGGCCTTTGATATATCGGCCTTCCCACCGCCCATCGCTGCGCTTTCGGATGTTTTCACCGCGTCTTGCCATATAAAGCCTCCTGCTGACACCTTATTGACCACTAATGATTTGAAAATTGAATTTGTGGCTGATTATCTGAACAAATTGGACAATAAATCACAAAAAGATTGACTATATCGCTGAAAATTCTCCGGGGGGGTACAAAATGATGACTGTTCCTCTTTACTCAATGGTAATTTAATGTTAAAATAGAATGGTCAAAATAACAAGATTTGTCAAACACATGGTATCTTCCATTAACCAAATGAGAGATACCCCTTTATTGCGGAAAGGGGTGAACAAGGTGGCATTGCGCCTGTTTGAACACAACGAAAAAGCATATCATGCGGCAGTCCGGATGATGGAGCAGTACGGCAAGGCTGCCATTGTTCATCCCACCGGCACCGGAAAGAGCTACATTGCGTTCAAGCTGATCGAGGACAACCCAGAGAAGGTCGTAATCTGGCTTTCTCCAAGTGAATATATCTTTAAGACCCAGCTGGAAAGCCTGAAAAGGAACGACCCGGATTTTCCGCTGGCAAACGTTCACTTTTATACCTACGCCAAACTGATGTGCTGTGCGCAGGCACAGCTGGACGAAATAGCAGCGCAGAAGCCTGCCTATATTATACTCGATGAATTCCACCGTGCCGGTGCGGAATGCTGGGGCGAAAGCACGGTGGCTTTATTAAAGTTGTGCCCGGAGGCAAAGCTTCTGGGGCTGACGGCAACAAACATCCGGTATCTGGATAACAACCGCGATATGGCCGAAGAGCTTTTTGACAGCCGTGTCGCGAGTGACATGACCCTTGGCGAAGCAGTCGTCAGGGGTATTTTGCCTGCCCCGAAATATGTGACCACGGTTTATCAGTACCAGAAAGCACTTGCAAAGTATCAGGCACGAGTGGACAACCTGCGGGCACCGGGCATTCAGGATGTGAACCAGAAATATCTGGATGCGCTCCGCCGTGCACTGGAACAGGCGGACGGACTTGATCTTGTCTTTCAACATCATATCACGCAGACGAGTGGAAAATACATCGTATTCTGCGCAAACAAGGAGCACATGGACGAAATGGTTTCCCATGTGCCGGAGTGGTTCGCCGGGGTCAACCCGGACGTTGTAGTATACGAAGCCTACTCCGATGACCCGAATACAGACAAGGCGTTTGCAGACTTTAAAACGGACACCAGTGACAGGCTCAAGCTGTTGTTCTGCATCGATATGCTCAACGAGGGCGTCCATGTGGAGGGCATTTCCGGTGTCATTTTGTTCCGTCCAACGATTTCGCCCATTATCTACAAGCAGCAGATAGGACGTGCTCTGACCGCTGGGGATAATACAACGCCGCTTATCCTAGATGTTGTCAACAATTTCGAGGGCTTGACCAGTATTTCCGGTTTGCAAGGCGAGATGCAGGAGGCGGTCCACCGGCTCTATGCCAACGGTGAGGGCGATAGGATCGTCACCGAGCGATTCGAGGTCATCGAGCAGGTGCATGACTGCCGGGTGCTGTTCGAGCAGCTGCAGGCGAGCCTTTCGTCCGGTTGGGAGCACTACTTCTCCGAGGCAAGCATCTACTATGCGGAACACGGCAACCTGAATGTCCCGAAACTGTATACCACGCCCGGCGGTCTGAGCCTTGGCGTGTGGCTGGTCACTCAGCGTCGTGTGCGCGAGGGACAAATTCAAGGCATCCTGACCGAACAACAGATTCAACGGCTGGACAGCATCGGCATGGTCTGGGGCAACCGGAAGGAAATTGCGTGGCAGCACGGATTTGAGGTCGCAAAGAAATACCACGACACCTACGGAAACCTGATGGTGCCCGGAAAATATGTAGACCCGGACGGCTATCCCTTAGGACAGTGGATCATCAAGACCCGGCAGCAAAAGCTGAACGGCCGACTGAAGGAAGAACGCATCGCACAGCTTGATGAGATCGGCATGGTGTGGAACATTTTCGATGCCAAGTGGGAAAAGGCTTATGCGCTGGCTGCGGCTTATTATGAGGAAAACGGCAACCTGAATATCCCACGTTCCTATGTGACAGCGGCTGGCGAACGGCTGGGGCAATGGGTCGAAAGCCAGCAATGGGCGCACCCGAAAGGAAAACTGACGGAGGAACAGGTCGAGCGGCTCAGCCGGATCGGGATGTACTGGGGCAATCGCAATGACCGCAAGTGGAACGAGGGGTATCAGGAGGCAAAGCGCTATTTTGATGCCCACGGCGACCTGAACGTCCCAGCAGAATATGTGTCACCGGGCGGTTACAACCTCGGAAATTGGGTCAAACGGCAGCGGTATACCCGCCAGAATCCTGAAAAAAGCGGCGCTGTTTTGACAGAGGAGCGGATTGCAAAGCTGGATGAAATCGGGATGCGGTGGGAGAAAAGCAACCCGAAGCGCTCGTCTGGGCGGGCGGTACAAGCCGAAACCGTTACGGCAAAAGCAGGCTAAAACAAGAAACCTATAAACAAACGCAAATTTATGTGAGGAGAAAAAATGGCTACGAATACAGTCGGAATCGATAAGGAAGTTGAAGTTAACCGCAAGGAAAATCTGCGCGACCATCGCCTGTACTGGATCGGACGTCGGACGCAGGACGTAATCTTGTCATCGCTGGCACTGGTGGTGCTGTCGCCTGTCATGCTGGCTACGGCCATCGCAATTGTGGTGGATGACCCGTCTGCTGGCCCTGTCTTCAGTCAGGAGCGCATCGGCCGCAACGGCAAGCCCTTCAAGTTCTATAAGTTCCGCTCCATGTGCCCCAATGCAGAGGCAAAGCTGGATGACCTGCTGGATCAGAACGAGATGGATGGTCCTGTGTTCAAGATTAAGGACGACCCCCGCATTACCCGTGTGGGTAAATTTATCCGCAAGACCAGTATCGATGAGCTGCCGCAGCTGTGGAACATCCTGAAGGGCGATATGAGCATCGTTGGCCCCCGCCCGGCACTTCCCCGCGAAGTGGAACAGTACGGCGACTACGAAAAGCAGCGGTTGTATGTGACCCCCGGCCTGAGCTGCTACTGGCAGATCGCCCCGCACCGCAATGACCTCTCCTTTGAGGAGTGGATGAATCTGGATGTGAAGTATGTCAAGGAGCGCAGCTTCTGGGTGGACTGGAAAATTATTTTTAAGACATTTAAGGTGTGCCTGCTGGGGCGTGGGGAGTAAGGGGTATCAACTTACATAAAGATTGGGAGAATAGCCGTGAGAAAAAAGAAAAAAATCTTAATGGTTCATAATTTTTATCAAATAGGTGGCGGAGAACATACGGTTTTCAAAAACGAAATAGAACTGCTTCGAGATAATGGCCATGAAGTAATAGAGTATACGCGTAGCAACGATGAGCTGAAATCTGATAAATGGAAATTGCTCTTTTTGCCTTTTACAACAGTGTGGTCTCTTAGAACCTATATAGAAATCAGAAAACTGATAAAGAACGAACAAATCGATGTTGTACATTGCCATAACACGTTTCCATTGATTTCGCCATCTGTGTATTATGCTGCAAGAAGTATGAAAGTTCCTGTGGTTCAGACAATCCATAATTTCAGACTTCTCTGCCCGAATGGGTCTTTTTACTGCAAAGGCAAGGTGTGCGAAAAGTGCCGCGAGAACGGAAACTTCAAAGAAGCAATAAAAAACAAATGTTATCGAAACTCTACACTTGGAACAATAATTGTTGCAGCAATGTTAACGGTTAACAGAAAACTAGGAATCTATAAAAAAATATCATATATCTTTTTGACCGAATTCAACAAAAGTAAATTCGATAAACTCATCGATATAAATTCAAATCAGGTATTCGTAAAACCTAATTTTGTAAGCAGAAAAGGGGAGCCAAGCAAAGGAGCACACAAGCGAGTGTTCATTTTTGCAAGTAGACTTGAAGAAAATAAGGGAATAAAACTCCTTTTGGAATTGTGGAAGTTGCTTCCTAAGGATTATTACCTGCACATTTATGGAGATGGAACTCTCAAAAATTTCGTTGAAGAAAATGTGAAAGAGAATATTTCCTTTTACGGATTTACTCCACAGAAAACTATTTTTGAAGATTTATCAACTGCAACAGCACTTGTATTTCCAAGTATCTGGTATGAAGGCTTCCCAATGATTCTTGCAGAGGCAATGGCCATTGGTTGCCCTGTTGTATCGACAAATATAGGCAATGCAGGAGATATTCTTGTCAATTCAAAAGGTGGAACAACATTTGAACCTGACAAGCCCGATACATTTATAAATGCTATTGAAGATGTTTTGCAGAACAACGAAATATATCAGAAAAATGCACTGGCCTATTACAGCGAAACACTGTCAAAAGATAAAAATTATGTTCTCCAAAACGATATATATGAACATTTGTTCGGGGGGGGGGGTAAGAACATATATTTATGCCGGAAGACTTGATAAAGGAAAAGGAATACTAAAACTGCTTAATGAATGGATCAATCTGCCGGGCACCTATGTACTTGAAGTTTATGGAGAGGGTGAGTGCGCAGCCGAGGTTCGAAAGTTAGCAGCTAAATGTCCGAACATTCATTTGAATGGATTCTGTCCACAAAAAGAATTATTCAATTCCTTAAAATCCGCAGTCGCATTGATTACGCCCTATATATGGTATGAGGGCTACCCTATGAATATTGCAGAATGTTTCTCTTTGGGAGTACCGGTCGTATCAACAAGTATTGGAAATGCTGGCGACTTAGTTTCAAAATCAAATGCAGGAACTCTATTTGATTTTGAAGTCAAGGGCTCTTTTAGGAAAGCGTTGGATGCAGTTTATGAACAACGAACGAAATTTTCGTTTAATGCTTATAACTATTACTTGTGCAACCAGACACCTGCTTCAAACTATGAAAGACTAAATAAAATATATGATACATTGTAACAAACTAAAGAATATTCCTACACGCGTAAATATAATCGGTGTGCCGATTTCAGTAGTGAATATGGAGAGTTGTATTTCCTTTTTATTCTCCAATTGGGATGCTGTACATGGAAATTACGTCTGTGTTTCCAATGTGCATACGACAGTTATGGCACATGATGATCCACAATATTATAAGGTGCAAGCAGAGTCTTTGCTGTCTGTGCCAGACGGGAAACCACTTTCTGTAATTGGAAGAAAGAAATTTCCGCAGATGAATCGTGTCACCGGACCGGATTTGATGCGAAGGCTTTTTGAAGAGTCGAAAGAAAAGAAAATTCGGCATTACTTTTATGGAACAACGCAAGAAAATATAAATGCGCTTCTTGAGAAAATCAAAAAGGAGTATCCATGGGTTGAAGTAGTTGGATATGAGCCTTCCGTGTTTCGTCCGCTCAGTGAAGAAGAGGAGAATGCGCTCATAGCTCGAATAAATCAAACCAATCCAGATATTGTCTGGGTCGCTTTGGGTGCTCCACGCCAAGAAGAGTTTTGCTATAAAATGCAAGGAAAAATCAACGGCCTCATGATTGGCGTTGGTGGAGCATTTAATGTCGTCTCTGGCGTAATTGATGAAGCACCTCAATGGATGCAGGATATTAGCTTGGAATGGTTTTATCGCTTCATGAAGGAACCCAAAAGATTATTTAGAAGATATTTGGTGACTAATTCTAAGTTTATATGGTTATCGCTACTAAATGAACACACAAAAATTCGATGATTAGAAATTTCTGTAAATATGAAACAACTTAAAGTGAAAATCCATACACATCCAATATATATTTTCTGGATGCTAAAAATAATATTTGATATGTTTTATCAGCTAAAAATGCTGACTGTTATAATAACGGCTTTTGCCATTCTATTGCTTATAATTGCAATAACAAAAAGATTCTCTCTGAAACCTTGTATCAGTGATACAATCGTTATTTTGATTGCGTTGATGTTTACGGGATCATGGCTTAAATCACCAGAACTATATCTTGATTATTTGAAAATCATTTCTTCGCTGCTTTTATACTTTTTAGGCAGATTCTATGTAAAAGATATTGATACGGTTTGGGAGAGCTTAACATCATCGCTTCTTTTTGCTCTAGTTATAAATCTTATTGTTTGCCTCGCCGGAAAAGGAACAATAGTATGGGGGTCAGCTGTCACATATAGAGGAATGTATTTTTTCAAAACGGATTTTGCTGTCATGCTCTGCTACTTTCTAATCACATGGATTTATAACAAAAAGATGGAAAAAACAGATTTTATTCCTCTTGCTATCGCAGTGGTACTAATTGTACTTTGTAACGCACGAATTATTTATCTATGCACTATCGTCGCCTTATTTATTTTCTTTCAGTATAGAAAAAATAAAAAAATCATTTCATTCAAAAATGTTTTGATGCTTGGGTGTGCGTTTTTAGTTTGCATATATGCTCTTCGCTTTGTTTCAAACACCAAATTTTTTCAGGATAGAGGACTACTCAGCTTGCATTTCGATAAATTATCAGATTTGATGAATGCAAGCAATACTCAGGGCAGAAATGAAATCTGGACATTGTTACTAACAGCATTTAACAGACAAAATATTTTTACGAAAATATTTGGAGCAGCAATGAACTTCAATCAAATATTTGGATATTCAGGATTGAACGAGCATAACACATATGTAAAAGTTCTTATAAATACGGGATATTGCGGATTGGTATTGTTTGCATTGCTTTTTTTTATTGCAATTAAAGAAATAAATGATACACCTGATAGAAAACTTAGCTGCTATACATTATCTGTTTTAATGGTGTTTTTGATAGTCGGTTTTTCAGTTCCTACCATTCTATATACAAACTGTTCTTGGATACCATTATTTATGATTGGTGGTTGTATATCCTCCGCACAAGAAAATTATAATGTAGAGGTAGTTGAAACGTGAAAAGCAATGTAATTAAAAATACTATAATGCTCTATGGTATGTCAATCGCCAAAATCGTATTTCCCCTTTTGACATTGCCGTATCTGACCCGTGTGCTTTCTGTAGAAAGCTACGGCGTGGTTTCGTATGTAAAAGCTGTAATGCAGTATATGCAGTTGGTTGTAGATTTTGGCTTTATGCTGTCCGGCACAAAGGATATTGTAAACGCGAAGAACGACCACGAAAAATTGGAAAAAGAAGTTGGTGACATTCTCCTTGCCCGCGTTTTGTTGGCGGCGGCGGCTTTTGTTGCCCTGCTGGGAATGATTGCGGTGATTCCCCTGCTGCGCGCCAACATCGGATATACGCTGTTGGCATTTGTGACAGTGTTTTTGTCGGTGTTTTTGTTTGATTATTTCTTCCGAGGTATCGAAAAAATGCAGGTCATCACGCTGCGCTTTGTCGCTATGCGCGGCATCGCAACAGCATTGACTTTTATTTTTGTCCACTCGGATAAGGACATTTTGTTTGTTCCCTTACTGGATGCAGTTGGTTCGCTGGTGGCTGTTATCCTTGTGTTTGTTGAACTGAAGAAAGAAAACATTAAGATTCACTTTTCCAGTGTAAGCACAGCGTGGAAAAAGCTAAAAAATTCGTTTGTCTATTTTGCTTCCAACATGGCAACAACTGCATTTGGTGCATTGAATACGCTGCTGATTGGCGCATTCCTTCCAGCAACGGAAGTTGCATATTGGAGTGTCTGTATGCAGCTAATTGGCGCGGTGCAGACGATGTATACCCCTATTACGGATGGCATTTACCCAGAGATGATCAAGACAAAAAGCTGGAAGTTTATCAAGCGGCTTCTGATGATTTTTATGCCCATTGTGTTCGCAGGCAGCGCGTTCTCGATTGCGGTAGCACCGTATGTACTTCAGATTGTTGGTGGTGAGCAGTATGTTGCAGCGACTTCTCTGTTCCGCGCATTGGTGCCAGTACTGATTTTCAGTTTTCCGGGAATCGTGCTGGGCTGGCCGACATTGGGCGCACTGGACAAGGCCGCACAGGTGACAAAAACAACAATTCTGTCTGCCGTTGTTCAGGTGGCAAGCCTGCTATTGCTGATTGCAACGGGGCATTTTACCGTGATGTGGATCGCGGTATTCCGCTGTGTAACGGAGCTTGTCCTTATGGCAAGCCGCGGATGGTATTGTTGGAAATATAGAAAAGAGTTTTACTAAGCCAATATGGGAAGTAACAGGAGGATATCGTGACGGAAGTAGAGGAAAAGAATGCAAAAGAAACCGATAAAGTAGAATCGGCATTACAAAGAGCGATTCATATAACAAAATTGCTTATTATATGGGCGGCTCGCTCATTCTTGTATTCAGGATGCACATTTTGTGTGTTTCTTGTTTTTCATTTTGTTTACGGAAAAGCTTCCAGCAATGAACTTGTCGAAGTTGGAGCACTTGTATGTGGAATAGTATGGCCGACATTGTTTGAAAACAATCAGGTCGATAAAATTCACGGATTTTTGAAAGGATGGCTTTTGGTTTCATTCTTTATTTTCGCTATAAATTATATAGTAGTGTACCGTAGTGCATTTATTGGTGTTCCATTGTCAGATAGAGAGGAAACCTCATGTGCTTTTTTGCTTCTTGCATTTGGGATATTATCCTGGATTTTATGTGCGGCAGTTTCGATTTATAAGGAGGTGCGCTCCGTATGTTGATTGAAAAAGTTATCACAAACTTTTCTGATGTAAGCCTCTGGGCAATAGCACTTGTAGTTGGGTATGTCCTAATTGGTGCGATTTTGCTATTAAGATTGGCATGGAAAAGAAAACATACCAAGATGGAGAATGTCACTCAAAACACACCCTGTCTCTTATACACATCTGACGCTGCCGACGAAGAGGAAAGTGGAGATCTCGGAGGTCGTCGTATAATGAAAAAAAAAAAAAAAAAACAACAAAAAGAGAAA
>OJJE01000364.1_pt1 | contig 14382 bp, 13 predicted proteins | sample 1596091 | NCBI WGS metagenome assembly OJJE01 (sample SAMEA4350129, study PRJEB24818) | metagenome | biome: human; feature: gut; material: faeces | place: Denmark | collected 2013-09 | reverse complement strand
GCATTCTATGTGTGTGGTTGTGTGTTATGTGTGATAGGTAGTGTGTGTTATATTGTTTTTTTTTTTTTCAAGTATAAGACGGCATACGAGATAGGTGTCCGTCTCGTGGGCTCTGATATGTGTATATTTTTTTTTTTCAAGCAGAAGACGGCATACGAGATAGGAGTCCGTCTCGTGGGCTCGGAGATGTGTATAAGAGACAGCCTTAAACGATGAGAAAACAAAGTTGATGGAGGAAGGCAAGTCCGCAGACGCAGTAGACGACCTGCTTGTAAAAGTCGGAAATGCCCCATTGAAAAAGTTCAAAGTGATTGAAAGGAAACGCTCAGATGAAGCGAGATAATGACAGGCAGACTGCCATTATTTTATCCATTGTCGGTATCGTTCCGGTCATATGGCTGGCACTTCTGATTGCACCTTCCATAAGCGGAGGATTGCCGGAGATAGCAGCCAATCTTGCGACACTCTTTGATAATCCATTTTCCATAAAATTATGTGGGGACAGCCTGAAAACTGTCCTCATTTTACTTTTATGCTATGGAATGGGTATCGGGATTTATTTCTCAACAAGAAAGAATTACCGCAGACGAGAAGAACACGGTTCTGCCAAATGGGGCAATGTCAGAGCCATTGATAAAAAGTACCGACAAAAGCCGCTGTCAGAAAATAAGCTGATGACTCAGAATGTGTGCATTGGACTTAATGCCAAGAAGCACAGACGAAATCTGAATACGCTTGTGTGCGGTGGCTCCGGTGCAGGTAAGACAAGATTTTATGCAAAGCCTAATATTATGAACGCTGCAAGAAACAGCTATGTGATATTAGACCCGAAAGGGGAAATCCTGCGGGATACGGGACATCTTCTTGAGAAGAAAGGTTACGAAGTGCGTGTGCTTGATTTGATTTCAATGGAGAAAAGCCATTGTTACAATCCTTTTGTTTATTTGCAGAATGACAATGATGTGCAGAAGCTCGTAACCAATCTTTTTAAGAGTACCACTCCGAAAGGTTCACAGAGCAATGACCCATTTTGGGATACGGCAGCGTCAATGCTTCTACTTGCACTTGTATTTTATCTGCATTATGAAGCACCGCCGGAAGAACAGAATTTTGCGATGGTAATGGAAATGCTCAGAGCCGGGGCGATTGAGGACGAGGACGACCCAAGTCCTTCTCCGCTTGATAATCTGTTTTCGGATTTGATGATAGATAATCCTGACCACATTGCTTTGAAGTATTACCACTCTTATCATTCCGGTTCTTCCAAAACATTAAAATCCATACAGATAACCCTTGCAGCAAGGCTTGAAAAGTTTAACTTGGAAAGTCTTGCTGCTCTTACTTCTGCCGATGAACTGGATTTGCAGTCACTCGGAGAGAAAAAGGTGGCACTGTTTGCACTGATACCGGATAACGACTCTAGTTTCAACTTCTTGGTATCCATTCTTTACACACAGCTTTTTCAGCAGTTATTTTATGCAGCCGACCATATCCACGGCGGTTGTCTGCCGATGCCTGTTCATTTTATGATGGACGAATTTGCCAATGTTTCACTGCCGGACGACTTCGACAAGATACTGTCGGTTATGCGTTCCCGTGGGGTATCGGTAAGCATCATCTTACAGAACTTGGCACAGCTTAAAGCCTTGTTTGAAAAACAGTGGGAGAGCATTGTGGGTAACTGCGATGAATTTCTTTACCTTGGTGGAAATGAGCAGTCAACCCATAAATATGTGTCGGAGCTGTTGGGCAAGGAAACCATTGATACCAACACGTTCGGAAAGAGTACCGGAAGAAGCGGTAATTATTCCACCAACTATCAGATTAGCGGCAGAGAGTTACTTACCCCTGATGAGGTGCGTATGCTCGATAATCAGTACGCTATTTTATTTATCCGTGGGGAAAGACCCATTATGGATTTCAAATATGACATTATGAAACACCCGAATGTGGCACTTACCACAGACGGAAAGGCAAGTCCTTATAAACACGGAGAAGTCACAAAAGATATTGCTTCGATTGCTATTTGGGACATTGACCCTGCAACACTTCCTGAAAAGGAAATGGAAGAAACGAACTGGGAACTTCTTTCCGATGAGGAGATGGAAGCTCTGTTCATAAACAATCAAACAAATTAAATTTTGGAGGTATTCAACTATGACTATTTTTAAGAAAAAAGCAACTGACATTCAGGAAACAAAGAAACTGCCTATGACCGGAAAGGTTAAGAAAGGCTTCCGTGCTTACTGCACAATGGTCATTGTCGGTGCGTTGGCACTTGGAATGACAACGACTGCATTTGCAGCGAATGACCCGCTTACCGTAGTCAATAATCTGTCCGATTTTATCTTCGGACTTATCCGTGCCATCGGTATGATTTTGCTTGGCTTTGGTATCGTGCAGGTCGGTCTTTCACTCAAATCTCACGACCCTTCTCAGAGAGCCAATGGCTTCCTGACTCTTGCGGGTGGTGTCATTATCACTTTTGCGAAAGAAATCCTTACTCTTATCACAGGCTAAGATAAGAGTTACACAGTTATCGAGGGGTGTGCCAAGTTAAGGTACACCCCTTAATTGTAAGGAGGTGCTTTGAATGAGTGATAACTGGGTAGTTCAAAATCTTGAAAATGCCCTTGAAACTTGGAATGAGAAACTGTCAGAAATATGGACGCTCATCACAACTACACCGCAGAACTTTAAGGGCGGGAATATCTGGAAGGTTATCGTTGACATCAACGGTGCGGTTCAGGCTATCGGGCTTGCCTTGCTTGTATTGTTTTTCGTGATAGGTATGGTAAAGACCTGCGGAAGTTTTACAGATGTGAAGAAACCGGAACACGCTCTGAAACTCTTTGTTCGTTTTGCACTGGCGAAAGGTGTTATCACATACGGAATGGAGCTTATGCTTGCATTATTTAATATCGTGCAAGGGACGATTTCAACCATTATGAATGCTGCCGAATTTGGAACTCCACAACAGACGACTTTGCCCGCAGAGATGGTAACGACCATAGAGGATTGCGGATTTTTTGAGAGTATCCCTTTGTGGGCGGTAACGCTTATTGGAGGATTATTTATCACGGTGCTGTCGTTCATTCTGATAATGACAGTGTATGGACGATTTTTCAAGTTGTATATGTACACAGCACTTGCACCGATACCGCTTTCCACATTTGCAGGAGAACCGACACAGAATGTCGGCAAGAGTTTTATCAAGAGCTATTGTGCCGTTCTGCTTGAAGGAGCAGTCATTGTACTTGCTTGTATTATTTTCTCCGTATTTGCTTCATCGCCACCAGTAGTGAATCCTGATGCAACAGCAGTTACGCAGGTGTGGGCATATATCGGGGAATTGGTATTTAATATGCTTGTTCTTGTCGGTGCAGTAAAAATGTCTGACCGTATTATCCGAGAGATGATGGGACTTTAAGGAGAGATTTTGAGATGAACCAAAGAGATTGTAAGAAATGTGTTTACTATGGCGGTAAACGGAAGGGCAAAGTCTTTTGCCTGAATGATAAATGCGTGAGGGAGAACGACCGAAACCGCAGGAAAGGAAACAGATATGGAAGTAAAAATTAACCGAGAAATCAGAAATTATACAGAGTCAATGTTTTTTGGACTGTCGCTCAGACAGTTCATTTTTTCTGTTCTCGCTTGTGGCGTTGCGGTAGGACTGTATTTCTTGCTCAGACCGTATGTTGGCACGGAAACCGTATCGTGGGTGTGCATTTTGGGTGCTGCACCGTTTGCGGCACTGGGCTTTGTGAAGTACAACGGTATGACCGCAGAGAAAGCAATCTATGCGTGGATAAAATCGGAGTTTTTAATGCCGAAGAAGCTGGTATTTCACTCCACCAATGTTTATTACGAACTGATGAAGCCAAGCATTGAACAGAAGCAGAAGGAGGTATTGAAGTCAAATGATTAAGACTCTTACAAATTTGTTTAAGCAGGATAAAGAAAAATTTGTTGTACCGAAAGGGGTGCAGGACGTGATTCCCGTGGCAGCTATCTTTGATGATGGCATTTTCAAAGTGGGAAAGGATAAATATTCAAAGACCTACCGCTTTACGGATATTAACTATGCAGTGGCGAGCCGTGAGGATAAGGAAGCGATGTTCCTTGAATATTCCGAACTTCTGAACTCTCTTGACAGTGGTGCAACGACAAAAATCACAATCAATAATCGTCGGCTCAACAGACTGGATTTTGAGCAGACAATCCTTATTCCGACAACCGGAGATAATCTGGACGAGTATCGAGAGGAATATAACAAAATGCTTCTTGATAAGGCAACGGGTGCAAACTCCATTGTTCAGGATAAGTATATTACCATTTCCATCAACAAAAAGAGTGTGGAGGACGCAAGAACTTATTTTGCCCGTGTCGGTGCAGATTTGATTGCTCACTTCGGCAGGCTTGGAAGTAAGTGTGTGGAACTGGAAACAGACGAAAGACTTCGTATTTTCGACGATTTTTATCGTGTGGGAGAGGAAAGCTCTTTCCACTTTGATATTAAGGAAACAAGAAAAAAAGGACACGATTTTAAGGATTATATCTGCCCCGACACAATGGAATTTGAAAAGGACTATTTCAAGATGGGAAATCGTTATGGAAGAGTCCTTTTTCTTCGCGAATATGCGTCCTATATCAAAGACAGTATGGTAGCGGAACTTACGGATATGAACAGAAATCTGATGATGTCCATTGATATTGTTCCCGTTCCAACTGATGAAGCAGTAAAGGAAGCAGAGAACCGTCTGCTTGGTGTGGAAACCAATATCACAAACTGGCAGCGTAGGCAGAATGCCAATAACAACTTCTCTGCAACTGTTCCGTATGATATGGAGCAGCAGAAGAAAGAAATGAAAGAGTTCCTCGATGACCTTACGACCCGTGACCAGAGAATGATGTTCGCTGTTATCACAATGGTTATTACAGCAGACAGTAAGGAACAGCTTGAGAATGATACGGAAGCATTGCTTACCACAGCAAGAAAACATCTTTGCCAGTTTGCAACACTGAGATTTCAGCAGGTAGATGGACTCAATACGGTAATGCCGTTTGGAGCAAGAAAGATTGATGCGTTCAGAACACTTACAACAGAGAGCCTTTCGGTATTTATCCCATTCAGGGTGCAGGATATTTTCCACGAGAACGGTATCTATTACGGTCAGAATGTTATCAGCAAAAATATGATTATCGCAGACCGTAAGCAGCTTTTGAATGGTAACTCCTTTATTCTCGGTGTATCCGGTGGCGGTAAGTCATTTGCGGCAAAGGGAGAAATCATCAATCAGGTGCTTTCTTCAGATGCGGATATTATCATCATCGACCCTGAACGAGAGTATTCACAGCTTGTCAATGCGATGGGCGGAGAAGTAATCAATATTTCTGCTACTTCCGACAATCACATCAATGCAATGGATATGAATAAGGATTACGGCGACGGTGCAAACCCTGTCATTTTGAAATCTGAGTTCATTATGTCCCTTTGTGAACAGCTCATCGGCGGAACAAATCTCGGAGCAAAGCAGAAGTCTATCATTGACCGTTGCACGGCAAGCGTGTACCGCAGTTATCAGCAGAATGACTATCAGGGACATATACCGACCTTGCAGGATTTCAGGGCAGAACTTTTGCAGCAGGACGAACCGGAAGCAAAGGAACTGGCACTTGCTATTGAGCTTTTTACGCATGGTTCTCTGAACACTTTTGCAAAGCAGACGAATGTGGATACCAATAACCGCCTTATCTGCTATGACATTCTTGACTTGGGTAAACAGCTTATGCCGATTGGTATGCTTGTTGTCCTTGACTCTATCCTGAACCGTATCACACAGAACCGTGCAAAGGGTAAGAATACCTTTATCTTCATTGATGAGATTTATCTTCTGTTCCAGCACGAATATTCTGCAAACTTCCTCTTTACCTTGTGGAAGCGTGTGAGAAAATACGGTGCATACGCAAGTGGAATTACCCAGAACGTCGATGACCTTTTGCAGAGCCACACAGCGAGAACAATGCTTGCAAACTCAGAGTTTATCATTATGCTGAATCAGGCTTCCACAGACAGGCTTGAGCTTGCAAAACTTCTGAATATTTCCGACCTTCAGATGTCCTATATCACGAATGTGGAAGCAGGACACGGACTTATCAAGGTGGGAAGTTCTCTTGTACCGTTTGCAAACAAATTCCCTAAGAACACGAAACTTTATAAACTGATGACGACCAAGCCGGGCGAAGCATAAGGAGGGATTTATAATGTCTAAAATTCAATTTCGCAATGCTGCACACAGAGATTTTGTATTGGAAAATCTGGATAAGTGTAAAGTCAATGACTGCTATCACAGAGCATTTTTCTATGTGATGGGTATTTCAGAAGAAACGAGAATGAACATCGGAAAGATGTTTGATTTCAAGAGGGACTGTATCATACCGGAAGGTATGCACGGCGGTTGGCAGACAAGTGGCACAGTCAAGGTCTGCCACCTTGCCTTTAATCTCTGGAATGGATTTACGGAAGAAGGCAGGGAAAATCTCTATACACCGGAGGAACTGTTCTGTTGCGGATATGCTCCGTATTTTATGGAGGGTATCAAGTTGAGGTATCCGGAGTATTGCAGAGATTTGACTCCACCTAAGAGAAACGATATGGAAAGGTAAGAGAAAATGAGCAGAAAAATCTATATTATTATTGCGGTGGTGTTTATGGTAGTGTTGTCTGTAAGCACCTTCTTTATTATCCGTAATCACATTGACTCTGCCAAGCAGAATGAAGTCTATGATAACCTTGCGGAGATTGTGGAGGACGAGCCGCCAAAGGAAAATGAGGGCGTGACGTTTTCGGAAGATGAGGACTATCTTGCGGAATATCTTGAACTCTATCGGCAGAATGAGGATATGGTGGGTTGGATAAAGGTTGAGGATACCAATATCAACTATCCGGTCGTGCAGTCTGTAAATGAGCCGAACTTCTACCTGAAGCACAAGTTTGATAAGACCTATTCTGCTTATGGCTGTCCATATGTGCAGGAAAATTGTGATGTGCAGAAACCTTCAGACAACATCATTATTTACGGACACCACATGAATGACGGTTCTATGTTTACGGGACTGATGAAGTACAGAAATAAAAGCTTTTGGGAAGAACATAAGGATATTACTTTTGATACACTGACGGACAGACACCAGTATGAAGTGATTGCAGTCTTTAAGACGGTTGTTTATACAAACAGCTCCGATAGCTTTAAGTATTATGAGTTTACGGACACAGAAAATGCGACAGAGTTTGATGCGTATGTTGCTAAGTGCAAGGAACTTTCTCTGTATGATACCGGAGTATCGGCAGAGTATGGCGACAAGCTGATTTCTCTTTCTACTTGTGAATATTCAAGAAGCAATGGCAGGCTTGTTGTTGTCGCTAAGAGAGTGGATTAAACCCCACTCTCTATTATTTTTCGAGAAAGGAGGAAACCGATGGCTGATATAAAAACAAGAGATACAAGCAAAGGTACAATCAAGACCATAAATAAGGCAGCAGTTGCCACGGAGCGAATGAAGAAAGCCTATGTGATGACGAAAGATAAGGCAGAACATTCCACCAATGCTTCGGAAAATTCCGCAGAGGAATATGCTTCCGATAAAATCGAAGCGGCAACGGATAGGACTGTTCACGAAACGGCATACCGTGCGGATAAAGTCGGCAGATGGGGTGTGCGTGAAACAAGACAGAATTATCAGAAAGCCAAAAGGGGAATTGAGAATTTCAAGACCAAGCGTGCAGAGAAGCAGCTTCAAAAACAATCGGTCAATCCTGTCGGAAAACAGAGCATCCGAACTCTGGAGCGTACGGAGAAAACAATTAAACAGTCTGCAAGGTCGGCAGGAAATACGACAGTCAAGACCGTATCGAAAGGTGCAACCAATACTGTTCAAAGGTCGGTTAAGACTGCTGAACAAACGGCAAAGACTTCTATTAAGACCACAAAAGAAGCTGCCGTTATAGCACAGAAAACAGCAAAAACAACAGCCAAAGCAACACAGAAAGCGGCTCAGGCGGCAAAGAAAGCGGCGAAAGCCACAGCAGATACCGTTAAAGCCACAGCGAAAGCTACTGTTGCGACAGTCAAAGCGATTATTGCAGGGACAAAAGCACTTGTAGCAGCAATCGCAGCAGGCGGTTGGATAGCGGTGCTGATTATTATGATTGTCGTATTGTTTGGTGCTGCCGTAGCAATGTTTGGAGGAGGAAGTGACAGTAATTCCTATACTCCGGTAAGTGCAGAGGTAGAAGCCTATGAACCTATCATACAGAAGTATGCCAAGGAGTACGGCATTCCTGAGTATGTAGAACTTATCAAGGCGGTTATGATGCAGGAAAGCGGCGGCAGAGGACTTGACCCTATGCAGGCAGCAGAAGGAAGTTTCAATACGAAGTATCCGCACGAACCTAATGGAATTAAAGACCCTGAATATTCTATCCAGTGTGGTGTTCAGGAATTGAAAGCGGCTCTTACCTCGGCAGAGGTGGAAAGTCCGATTGATATGGAGCATATCAAACTTGCCTTGCAAGGCTACAACTTCGGTAATGGATATATTTCTTGGGCAAAAAAGAATTACGGCGGTTATTCTTATGCCAATGCAGTGGAGTTTTCCACTCAGCAGGCACAAAGGCTTGGTTGGGACAGTTATGGAGATACCCAATATCCGGCTCACGTTCTGAGGTACTATCCGTATGGGCGAGCCTTTACTGCCGGAGGTAATCAGGCGATTGTTGAGGTTGCCTTGACACAGCTAGGCAATCAGGGCGGACAACCTTACTGGAGTTGGTACGGCATTAACAGTCGAGTGGAATGGTGTGCCTGCTTCGTATCTTGGTGTGCTGACCAATGCGGGTATATTGAAAGCGGACTTGTTCCGAAATTTGCAGGTTGCGTGGATGGTGCAAACTGGTTTAAGTCAAATGGGAAATGGCAAGACCGCACTTATGAACCAAAGGTAGGAGATATTATCTTCTTTGATTGGGAAGGCGACGGTACAACAGACCACGTTGGTATCGTAGAGAAGTGTGAGAATGGCACAGTTTATACCGTAGAGGGCAACTCAGGCGACGCCTGCAAGCAAAGACAGTACGCAGTCGGAAGCAGCAATATCTATGGATACGGTATTCCGGCATATTAAAAATTCCAGACTGTGTCTGGAAAATTGAAAAGATGGCTGCTCAGTTGAGTAGCCATCAGGTACATTATGAGAAATCGGTTGTTTCTCTGTTATTCAGGAAAATATGGTGTGTGTGATAAGTGAAGCTGAAAAGCATATCGGCATTTTCTTTACTGCCGTCTAAAAAGGAAATATCATCGGCAAGGATAAAAAGAATTGCTAACAGCTTCTTGATATATCCAGTGTAGCAGGCATAATCTACATAGATGTTGGCGATATATCCCTCGGCAAATTCTATCAGGTCAGCGTCAATTTCAAAGCTGTTGGATAACTCGTAAATGGTCTTTATGAATTTGTCCTTATCAGCAATTCGTTCTTTACTTGGAACACTTCTGCGGTTCTTCTGTATGAATTTCAAAAAATCATCAGCTTCCGTAAAGTCAGGAGTGATTGTGTTGCCAGTTCCAAAATCTGTTTTGTAATCCTCAAATTTCTCTTTTTCAAACCGATTACTGAATATTATCTTTTGTTCGTCCATTCCTTTTTACCCCTAAGTTTATTCTATGGAGATTGTTTAACTTGGCTCTTGGGTTGTGATTTGTCTTTCGCCATTAACAATCGTGAATTACTGCTTTTATAGTATAACATAAAAATAGTTGGGAATCATCACTAATAGTTGGTTTGACTTCCTTTGGGTGCGTGTGATTTGAAATCGACTTAACCTATACTATTAGTTATGGAAACACACTAAGGGAGGTGATGTGATGAAGCTCGATACAATCGGCAAGAATATAAGAAAGTTCCGACTTGCGAGGAAATTACGCCAAGAAGATTTGGCTGAGAAAACAGATTTGACAACAAATTATATTGGGATGGTTGAGCGTGGAGAGAAAATTCCGTCACTCGAAACTTTCATAAAGATAGTAAATGCTTTAGGTGTATCATCGGATATGGTTCTTACTGATGTCCTCGAAACGGGATATACAGTCAAGAACTCAATGCTGAATGAGAAGCTTGAAAAACTTGCTCCTGAAGATAGAAACAGAATCTATGAAGTTATAGATACACTTGTGAAGCAGTCAAAGCAAATACTTCCATAAAACACAGAAGTTCGTCCTAATCGACGAGCTTTCTTTTTTTCAACATAAAAAATTTCTGCTATCGACAAATTTTTCGGGACTTCGACAGAGCAAATATGCTATAACAACAACTGTTAGTGATAGATACATACTAATAGACATAGGAGGAAGTAGAAGTGAACGACATTTTCAGACAAATAGCGAAAGAAAATGGAACAACCGAAAAAGCAGTAAAAGAGGAAATGCAGTTTGCCATTCGGGAAGCAATGAAAAGTGCTGAACCGGAAGCAATCGCTTTTTGGAAAGCAGTTGCACCGGACGGAAAAGAGCCGCCGATAGAAAAGGTCATAGCAATGATTGCATTGAATGTTAATAATAGAATGTATAATTGAGGTGCTTCGGCATCTCTTTTTTATTATTCTTTAAAAGAGTTGCATTAGGTGTTTGTAAAAAGTGACACCTTAATGCCTGAAAGGTTACATTTCTGTCTGAAATCTTGAAATGCCTGAAAATTTAATATATACTGTTAAATGACTAATTGTAACAAAGATGAATTATAAGATGAAGAGGTGTTACTGATGAAGATATGCTATAACAAACTTCAAAAACTTATGATTGACAATCAAATGAAAAGACAGGATTTAATGCGTGCAGCCGAAATTACATCATACGCTGCAACGAAGATAAATAAGAATGAGCCAGTATCTCTTGAAGTACTGATGAGGATATGTCAGGTGTTTCATTGTGACATCGGAGATATATGCGAAGTTATTTTAGATGAATAAAGAAAAGTGGATTTTACTGGGACGGAATAGGAGCTGTTTATATGTTTAATTATGGAAATGCAAACGAAGCTCAAAAAGAAGCAATAAGTGCCACAGACGGTCTTGTGCTTATCACAGCAGGACCCGGTACAGGTAAAACATTTACACTTGTTAAGAGGGCGGTTTATCTTATTCAAGAATGTGGCATAAAACCTGAACAAATAATGATGGCTACTTTTACGGAAAAGGCAGCTAAAGAACTTATAACCCGTATTACAAATGAGTTAGCAGAAAGGAATATTTCTGTCAATGTAAATGAAATGTATATTGGTACATTTCACTCTTTATGTTTGAGGATTATAAAAGAGAATTTAGAGTTTACAAGACTTAAACGAAATTATCGTTTACTTGATACTTTCGACCAAAAGTATCTTGTGTTTAGAAATTTTCATAAATTCAAGAATATAGAGGGAATTGATGAGCTTCTTTCAAAGGGAGGTTCTTGGAAACGGTCTGATGAGATTTGCACATATATCAACCATTTGTCTGAAGAAATGGTTGATATTGAAGCATTGCAGTCAGATGATAATCCTGGGATAAGAACACTTGGAAGAGTGCTGTCTGTTTATCAAGAAATGCTTGAGGAAGGAAATTTGATTGATTTCTCAACAATTCAGACTGAATGTTACAAATTGCTTATGCAGAATAAACAGATATTAGAAGAATTACAAGATAAACTGCAATATCTTATGATAGATGAATATCAGGATACAAACTACATACAGGAACAGATAGTGTTTTTGCTTGGAGCTAAACATCATAATATATGCGTTGTAGGAGATGATGACCAAGGTTTATATCGTTTTAGGGGTGCAACTATCCGTAATATACTTGAATTTCCGCACAAATTTGAAAATGAGGGATGTAAGATTATTCCGCTGGTAGTAAATTATCGTTCTAATAGTGATATTGTGGATTTTTATAACGAATGGATATCAACTACATCGGGGCATAAATTCAAATTTTCTTGGGATAGATATCGCTATCAAAAGAAAATTGAGCCACACGTAAAGTCCGATATACAAAGTCCTGCGGTAGTAAAATTATTTAGCAAAGATGATGAAGATGAGTGGCATGAGAAAATACTTGGTTTTATTAAGGAGTTAAAAGAATCAGGAAAGCTTACGGATTACAACCAACTGGCTTTTTTATTTAGCTCGGTTAAGCATCAGCGAGTAACAGCACTTGCAAATTTTTTGGAGAGAAATGGAATAAATGTCTATTCTCCTCGTTCAGATATGTTTTTCAAACGTGATGAGATAAAACTGGCATTGGGGTGTTTAATGCTTATGTTTCCTAAATATGTAATGAAACTTGAAAAACAAGAATTTGATTTTTTGCAGGTAGAACATTACCGATATTATAGGGAATGCATTGTTGCTGCTAATGAATATGTTACTAGGGCGGATAATAAAGAACTATTACAGTTTATTAGAAAACACGGCAAAGTACACGCAGGGTTGACTGGAACGACGGATTATGCTTATTCAGGATTGCTTTATAAGTTGTTTATGTTTAGACCTTTTAGCGATATTCTTGATACAGATATGAGTGTAGGTGTTGTTGATATTCGACCTACAAGAAATCTTGCTTTACTTACACAGATAATCGGTAAGTTTGAGTATCTGCATAGAGTTGATGTATTTAATGGTTCATATATTGATAGAAACACAGAACTACTTTTTAATCTTTATTTAAAACTACTTTATGACGGTGGAATATCTGAGTATGAGGACGAGGCGGAGTATGCACCGAGTGGTTGTGTGTCATTCCTTACAATACATCAATCTAAAGGAATGGAGTTCCCAATTGTATTGGTGGATTCTTTAAGTAATGTACCGAGAAAAACATATAAAGACCTTATGACAGAAGTCGAGGAAAAATATTTCCATAGACCGGCATTTGAACCTTATGACCAAACAAAGTATTTTGATTTTTGGAGATTATACTATACGGCTTTTTCAAGGGCACAGAATTTGCTCGTACTTACCTGCGATGAAAATAAACGTACTCCAAGCCAATACTTTAGAGATATTTATGATGAAATTCAGAGTGTGAATAGTGACGAATTTGATTTAAGCGAATTTTCTTTTCAATCTGTAAAGAAGGTAAATTTGAAAAATTCCTTTTCGTTTACTTCTCACATTACAGTTTATGAAACTTGTGCTTTACAGTATAAGTTCTATAAGGAACTTGAATTTATGCCTGTTCGACAGAACGCTATGATGTTCGGTACTTTGGTTCATGAAACCATTGAAGATATTCATAGAGCTGCTATCAGAGGAGAAGTCGATAAAATCACTAACGATAATATTGCTACTTGGTTTGAGTCAAATTATAATTCGCTTGTTAAGTCGGAGCATACTTATTTGGCTGAGCCACAGCGTAATGCAGCACTCAGTCAAGTAGAACGATATGCAGAGAGAATGGACGGCAAATGGGCATCTGTTCAGCAGGCCGAGGTAGATGTAAGTCTTGTTAAAGAGGACTATATCATAGATGGTAAGATTGACCTTGTCAAAGGCGTTGATGGTACAGTTGAAATAGTTGATTTCAAATCTGAGCGAAAGCCAGATATGGTTAAGATGCGAGAAAGGTTAGAACATTATCGTAGACAATTACAAATCTATGCTTATCTTATTGAACAGAGAACCGGACAGAAGGTAAGCAAAATGCATCTCTACTATACGGGAGAAGAAAATGGTAATCCGATGATAACATATCCTTATACAAGGACTGCTATTGAAGGAACAGTTGCAGCTTTTGATGATACTGTACATAAAATTCTTAGGAAGGATTTTAAGCACCGCTGCGATGATGCGAAAACTTGTAAGAACTGCGATTTTCGATACTACTGCAATAAGTAACGAGAGGTAGAGTGTATGGCAGAACATAGAGTTAGGAAAAATAATATTATATATATTATTCCAACAGATGAACTTTTCATAAAATGGAAAAACGATAAAGCTTTTATAGATGAATATGGCAGGTTGATGAATCGAAAACCACATAGAGTACTTAAGGAATTAAAGCATTATGTAACTGATAGTGAGGTGCAGGAAAATTATGCTTCTCCTATAAAAGATTTAGTTCGAGATAAGATGGTAGAATATTCTAAATATGCCATTGACCGAGCAGGAGATGTTTTCTTCTATGCTGTCTCTTATACACATCTGACGCTGCCGACGAAGAGGATAGTTGTGATTTTGGTGGTTGGCGTAACATTTAAAAAAAAAAATAAGTATAAATATAGAGGGTGAGTAGGAAGAAAGTAAACAAAATAGATTAATGAGAGAGTAAACAACACAAAGCTA
>OJJE01000362.1_pt1:0-10000 | contig 14459 bp, 7 predicted proteins | sample 1596091 | NCBI WGS metagenome assembly OJJE01 (sample SAMEA4350129, study PRJEB24818) | metagenome | biome: human; feature: gut; material: faeces | place: Denmark | collected 2013-09 | reverse complement strand
ACCAAGTTCATCTTCTTCTGTATTAGAGATTGTACCTTCTGCTTTCTTGGCTTTGTACTCAGCAATGTAGTGTTCAAGCCTTACAGGACTCATAGCCATTTTCTCATAGTCAAATGCTGTGGCTCTTATACTAAAATAAGCTGTGTAATATGCAAGCGGATAAAATACCTTACAGTATGCAACACGCCATGCCATCATAACATACGCTGCAGCATGTGCCTTAGGGAACATGTACTTGATTCGCTCGCATGACCATATATACCAGTCCGGTACACCATGGTCAATCATATCCTGCTTCCACTCCGGCCATTCTTTACATTTGCCGGATGCAACCTTACCCTTTCGGACCATTTCCATTATCTTAAATGATTCCTCTGAATCAAGTCCCTTCTGGATAAGATATATCATAATATCGTCTCGTGTACATATAGCTGTTGAAATAGTAGCTTTTCCTTCTTTAATAAGAGTCTGTGCATTGCCAAGCCATACATCAGTACCATGCGCAAGTCCTGCGATACGGACAAGGTCTGAGAAATACTGTGGCTTAGTATCCATAAGCATCTGCATAGCAAAGTCAGTACCAAACTCTGGTATTCCAAGTGCTCCTAACTTTGTGCCGCCTATATCCTCAGGCTTGATTCCAAGTGCAGATGTATTCTGGAACAGCGACATAACCTCTTTAGAATCAAGTGGAATCTCAAGAGGGTCAATTCCCGTTAAATCTTGTAACATTCGTATCATTGTAGGATCAAGATGTCCTAAGATATCAAGCTTTAACAGGTTGTGGTCAATACTATGGTAATCAAAATGTGTTGTTACTATAGATGTCGTCATATCATTTGCAGGGTGCTGTACCGGTGTAAATGAATGAATCTCTTCACCAATTGGAAGTACAACAATTCCACCAGGATGCTGTCCTGTAGTTCTTCTAATATCAATACAGCCTTCTGCTATTCGTTCTATCTCACATTTTCTCTTAACAATAGGAGGCTTGCCCTCAAGTGCATTCTTTGCTGACTTCTCTTCAAAATACTTCATAACGAAACCATACGCAGTCTTTTCTGCGACAGTACCGATAGTTCCAGCTTTGAAGGTCTGCCCTTTTCCAAAGATAACCTCTGTATAGGCATGAGCCTTACTCTGGTATTCATTGGAGAAGTTAAGATCAATATCAGGCTCTTTGTTTCCCTTGAAACCAAGGAAAGTCTCAAACGGAATATCAAATCCCATCTTATTAAGCTTTGCTCCGCATTTTGGGCATATCTTATCAGGCATATCGCAGCCTGCGCCTCCGGCAAATGCTTTGACTTCATCTGAATAGAAATCATTATAGTAGCATTTTGGACACAGATAATGCGGGCTTAACGGATTAACCTCGGTGATACCCGCCATTGTTGCTGCTAATGAAGAACCAACCGAACCTCTTGAACCAACCAGATAACCGTCATCATTAGATTTCCATACAAGCTTCTGTGCAATTATGTACATAACGGAATATCCGTTAGAGATAATTGAGTTCAACTCTCGCTCTAATCGCTCAGTTACTATCTGTGGAAGCTCCGGACCATATATCTCATGAGCTCTATTTTCACAGATTGTACGAAGCATCTGGTCAGAGTTCTCAATGAACGGAGGACATTTATCCGGTCTTACAGGCTCAATCTCCTCACACATATCCATAATCTTATTAGTGTTGGTTACAACAACCTCGTATGCCTTGTCACTTCCGAGATAATCACATTCATGAAGCATTTCTTCAGTAGTATGAAGATACAGCGGTGCCTGATTATCCGCATCATCAAAGCCTTTTCCTGCCATGATAATTCTACGGTACACTTCATCCTCTGGATTTAAGAAATGCACATCGCAGGTCGCCACAACAGGCTTGCCGAATTTGTCCCCAAGTTCTACTATTTTACGGTTCAGATTGCGCAAATCCTCCTCATTCTGAACATAACAGTCTTCCTTCTCAATCATGAACCTGTTATTGCCAATTGGCTGTATCTCAAGATAGTCATAGAAATTAACTATTCGCGCTATCTCTGCTTCTGAACGACCATTTACAAGACTTCTGAAAAGCTCACCTGCCTCACACGCACTTCCTATAATAAGACCTTCCCTGTATTGGTTAACAAGACTCTTCGGTATCTTAGGGAATCTGTTAAAGTACTGCAAATGTGATGCAGAAACAAGTCTGTACAGATTAATCCTTCCCATCTCATTAGAAGCCAGAATTATACAGTGATACTGATGAAGCTTCTTGATGGCGTTCTCATCCATCTTACCTTCTTCATTAAGCTTATCAACATCAGGAATATCCCTGTCGTAAAGCATTTTAATCATCTTGACAAATATGTCTGCAGTCGCAGCAGCATCATCAACCGCCCTGTGGTGGCTTTCAAGTACAACATTAAGATGCTTTGTAAGCGTATCCAGCTTATAATTATGAAGATTTGGCATAAGAAACTGTGCAAGAAGCACTGTGTCTATAATGGTAGTATCCACATTTATACCAATCTTCTCTGCCTTATTGATTATAAAGCTCGTATCGAATTCCGCATTATGTGCAACCATAACAGCACCCTCGCAGAATTCAAGGAACTTAGGCAGAATCTCCTCTATCTTAGGTGCATTCATAACCATCTGGTCATTAATGTGCGTAAGTGTCTCAATTCTGAACGGAATAGGAATCTCAGGATTAACAAATGTAGAGAATCTGTCTACTATCTCACCATTGCACACCTTGACTGCACCTATCTCTATAATTCTGTCAACTTCCGCAGAAAAGCCCGTTGTCTCAAGGTCGAACACAACATATGTATCGTTAAAGCTCTGTCCTCTCGGATTCGTTACAATCTGCTTGGTATCATCAACGAGATAAGCCTCGACTCCGTATATTATCTTAAAATCAAGTTTCTCACCCTTCTTAGCATAAGAGCCTTTGAGGTCGCTCATCGTATGGAATGCATCTGTAAATGCCTGAACAACACCGTGGTCAGTAATTGCAATTGCCTTATGTCCCCATCTAATTGCCTGTTTGATAATATCAGATACATAAGACACACCATCCATATCACTCATCTTGGTATGGCAGTGCAGCTCAACTCTCTTATGAAGTGCGAGGTCATTACGCACCTGTCTTGTATCAGATCCTTTTCTTATGCCCCACACATTGGCAATTGATATTTCCTGGTCGTACTTGTCAAATGTAGCATTACCCTTAATCTTTAAGAAATTACCCTTCTTGATAACACATGAAAGCTCCGGTACCTGCTCATTTTTTGCAAATACCTTTACTGTAATTGTGTCTGTAAAATCTGTGACATTGAACATAATAATAGTTCTTTCGTTACGGATTTCACGCATTTCAACATTACGGACCATACCAGAGATAATAACATCTCCGATTGCCGTATCTATCTGTTCAATCGGTGTTACATCACCGTCAAAATCTCTTCCATATAAAACATCTTCGTTAGCAGGCTTTCTGCTGTATGTCTTAAGCTCTTCCCTGCCTCTGTTATCGCTTGCAAAAAATGCTGCTCTAGCCGCCTTCTGCTTGGCTGCTGTCTCAGCTTTCTTTGCTGCCTTCTGTTCAGAAGTAAGTTTCTTATCATCCCTGCCGTCGGCATTATCTTCTGCTGCCGCCATCATATTATTCTCAATTTCTTTGACACGAAGATTAATCCTGTATGCATTTTCTCTCTCGTACTGGCTTTCCTTCTTCTTGGCATACTGATACTCAACATCTATCTCAAACCCGAATCTGTTCAGGAATATTTTCTTGAAATAATCTGTCAGTGTATCAGCATACTGATGTGCAAGGAAACTGTCCTCAATCGTGAATACAAGCATATCCTCTTTCTCAAACTCCCACTGGGAATTCTTTAAAAGATTATATTCAAGTGTCCAGTATTTCTCCAGCTCTGCAAGGATACTGTCATAATATATATCCATTACAGTCTGTGGCGTATACTGTGCTGACAAAACATATCTGTCGATAATCCGCACGTCCATGTTGGATATACGGAATATCTGTTTCTTTAATGCATCCTCAACCTTGAATATTATTGGTTTTTCTATTACCCTGTCACTCTTTATATAAACGCGTGCCAGAGAATTGGTCGATGTTTTCGAGACTTTAGTTACTTCAACATTCTCAAAATACACCGCCAGATCCTCTGGCAGCTTCAGCGTCTTAAACACTTCAAAAAATCTGTACATATGTATCACTCATTCCAATTATCAAGTTCATACCTGAGTGTATCAAGAAGTTCCTCTTCTGGAACCTTCTTAATAATCTCTCCATGTTTAATAAGTACTCCGCAGCCGTCACCGCCTGCAATTCCAAGATCAGCTTCCTTTGCTTCTCCCGGTCCGTTAACTACACATCCCATTACAGCAAGCTTCAAGTCAAGGTCATACCCTGAAACCATTTTCTCAACCTTTCCTGCAAGGTCTATAAGATTAATTCTTGTTCTTCCGCATGTAGGGCATGAAACAACCTCTATTCCGCCTTTTCTTAAGCCAAGAGTCTTAAGTATCAGTTTCGCAGCCTCTATTTCCCTTACAGGATCATCTGTAAGAGAAACTCTTATTGTGTCGCCAATTCCCTGATTCAGTATAAGACCAAGTCCGATTGATGACTTAATGCTTCCTGAGAATATTGTTCCAGACTCAGTAATTCCAACATGAAGCGGATGATTAGTCTGTTTTGCAATAAGCTCATGTGCTTTAACACACATCATTACATCAGAAGATTTGATGCTGACAACAAGATTATCATAACCTAAGTCTTCAATAATCTTAACCTTGTCAAGTGCGCTCTCAACGATTCCCTCTGCTGTTACTCCACCATATTTCTCAATAAGGTCTTTCTCAAGTGAACCGCTGTTGACACCAACCCTGATTGGTATATTTCTTTCCCTTGCAACATCAACAACAGCCTTTATCTTGTCTGTTCCGCCGATATTGCCCGGATTAATTCTAATCTTGTCAGCCCCATTCTCCATTGCCATAATAGCCATCTTGTAATCAAAATGTATATCTGCAACGAGAGGTATCTCTATCTGCTTCTTTATCTCTTTGATTGCAAGTGCAGCTTCCTTAGTTGGAACTGTGCATCTGATGATTTCACAACCAGCTTTGGTAAGCTCCTTAATCTGCGCTACTGTTGCAGCAACATCTTCTGTATGTGTATTAGTCATTGACTGGATAAGAATAGGATTGCCACCACCTATAACACATTTTCCTATCTTAACAACTTTAGTATTATCTCTGTACATAACCCCTGTGTCCTTTCTGTATTAGAACAATGCCATTATATCTTTAAACAATACAACAACCATAAGTATGACAAGAAGTATCATACCTATGAAATTAACAATTCCCTCATGCTCTCTCTTAACCGGCTTGCCTCTTAATGCCTCTATTATAAGGAATACAAGTCTGCCTCCGTCAAGTGCCGGAATTGGCAGCAGATTCATTACTCCTAAGTTGGCACTGATAAGTGCTGCAAGATTCATAAGATTAAGGAATACATAAAATGCACCATCTGCCTTACTTTCTTCAACAATCTCACTCATTGTGCTGACAGTTCCAACTGGTCCTAACAATGAATCAAACCCAATCTTTCCTGTAAATAACATTCCAAGACTCTGAATTACAGTCTTGACACTGTATCCGACTTCCTCCACTGAATACTTAAGCGTACCAATAGGAGAAGTCTTTACCCTGTCTCCATATACAACAAAGCCTGTATCATAGCTTTCAACTTCAACCATCTTAGGCTCAACTGTCACATCAACATTTTTTCCATCTCTTGCAACCGTGAATGTGACACTGCTTCCACCACTTGATGTAATGGCTTCTGTCACACTGGAACTGTTCTCCATTGCAGTCCCATCAACTGCTTTGATAACATCATTAGCTTTAAGTCCCGCCTTTTCAGCTGGAGAATCCTTGGTAACTGAACTTATGAGACAATTCTCATTCATCATGATTCCAACCTGATACTTCTGCTGCTTAATATGCTGCGGAGTAACAGTTGTTGTCATCTTTTCACCGTCTCTTGTAAATGTTATGTTAAGAGTCTTATCTGCATTATAAGCCCTATAGAAATAAAAATCCCTGTAAAATGTCACCTTATGTCCATTAACCTTAGTTATGACATCGCCTTCCTGAAGCCCTGCTTCTGTAGCTGGTGAATTATCTTTAATAACGTCAATATCACATGGATCATAGCCAAGACTTCCGACAATAACTACTGCACACACGAAAGCAAGAAGAAAATTAAATACCGGTCCTGCTGCTATAACAGCAATCCTTGCCCAAACCGATTTGCTTGCAAATGACTTTTCCATATCATAACCATTCTCGATAGCAAGCTTTCTTTTCTTAGCTTCTTTTTCTTCATCCGTAAGCTCTTCGTCATTATCTTCTTCTGACTGTATAACACTCATCTCAAGGAACTCATCACCAAGCATCGTACATGCACCGCCAAAAGGAAGTGCTTTAATACAATATTCCGTCTCACCTTTTCTGAAATGTATCAGCTTAGGTCCGAATCCGATTGAGAATTCAACTACCGTTATTCCATTAGCCTTAGCTATTATAAAATGTCCGAATTCATGGACAATAACAATTATACTGAGTACAAGAATCGCCAGAAATACATTAAGAACCAACTTCTACCACCTGCTTTCTATCATGTCTGTTACTATCTTCTGTGTAGAAAGAATCTGCTCTACAGTTGGATTATTAATATAATCCACTTCATTCATGGCGTATTCTATAATATCCGGAATATCCAGATATTTTATCTTTCTGTCTAAAAATCTTGCTACAGCTACTTCATTGGCCGCATTAAGCGCAGTCGGGATATTTCCTCCACGAGCTGCTGCCTCATAAGCAAGCTTAAGTCCCTTGAAAGTCTCCATATCCGGCTTTTCAAATGTAATATTAGCCAGTTCGTAGAAATCAAGTCTTTCTGTGTTAAGCTCTCTTCTTTCAGGGTAATAAAGAGCATACTGTATAGGAAGTCTCATATCAGGACTTCCAAGCTGTGCCATTACAGCTCCATCCTTGAATTCAACCATTGAATGAATTATGCTCTGTGGCTGGACTATAACCTGAACCTTTTCGGCAGGTACTCCAAAAAGCCACTGTGCCTCCATCACCTCAAGCCCTTTATTAACCATAGTAGAAGAATCTATTGTTATCTTGCGTCCCATAGCCCAGTTAGGATGCTTAAGTGCATCCTCTAACTGTACATTTTCAAGGTCAGCTCTTTTCTTTCCTCTGAATGGACCACCAGAAGCTGTAAGAAGAATCTTCTCTATCTCACCACGGTTCTCACCGTTAAGGCACTGGAATATTGCTGAATGTTCACTGTCAACAGGATATATATTAACATTACATTCCTTAGCAAGACTCATAATAATATGACCTGCACACACAAGTGTCTCTTTATTGGCAAGTGCAATGTCCTTATGTGCTTTGATAGCTTCAACTGTAGGTGTAATTCCCATCATACCTACAACCGCTGTGACAACAATTTCTGCACTCTCAATTGTTGCAGCCTCAATAAGACCTTCGTCACCACTTACAATCTTAACATCAATATCACCGATAAGAGTCTTTAACTCTGGAACAAGTTCTTCTTTACCTATACATACAAGCTGTGGCTTGAACTCACGGACCTGTTCTGCAAGGTCAGAAACCCTTGTACCCGCTGCAAGTGCAACTACATTAATATCAGCATTTCTTCTAATAACATCTAATGTCTGTGTTCCAATTGAACCAGTTGAACCAAGTATCGAAACGTTCTTCATTATCAACCTCCAAAGACTTTGTTAATAACCTCTATTGACCAGTAAACAACAGGCGCAGTGAATATAGCACTGTCGAATCTGTCCATAATTCCACCATGTCCCGGTATTAACTTTCCATAGTCTTTCACATCATGATTTCTCTTAATAGCAGATGCAGCCAGGTCTCCGAATATAGACAGGAATGCACCTATGAAGCTGGCTATTGCAAATGTATATACAGGATGCACAAGTACATCTGACATCTTAGAGCTTATGGCAAATCCATATCCAAAGCCAAGAAGTGTCGCACCGACAACTCCTCCTATTGCACCTTCGTAAGTCTTCTTAGGTGAAAGCTTTGGAGTCATCTTATGCTTTCCAAGAAATACACCTGTGAAATATGCACATGTATCATTGCCCCATGAAGACACGAATATAAGCCATACGATATATATTCCGTCCTGCAGCATTCTTACCTGATAGATATAAGAAAGTGTTACAGCAACATACACTATACTGAAGAATACCCACATAACATCTTCTGTCTTATATTTTGGAAATGTAAATACATATACTGACATCATAAGTATGCATGAAGCTACAAGAAGCAGTAAAATATATGCCGGATCATTAAGCAAAAGAATAAAATAATAAGTAATTGCCGCTATATATCCTACAACTGCCAGTCCTGTCTTCTCAAGCTTCTTAACTTTAATAAGCTCATACATTCCAACAAGTGAAATAAACAGACTGAACCCGAATGTAACCCAGCCTCCAAAATACAGGCATGTGAAAAGTATGACTATGAGCACAGCTCCGCTCATAATTCTTGTACGCATAATCTACTCCTCCTTAACTCCGCCGAATCTTCTTTCCGTCTTATTATATTTCTCAAATGCTTTAATAAGTTCTTCCCTGTCAAAATCAGGCCAATAAATATCTGTGAAATAAAATTCTGTATAAGCAAGCTGCCAGCACAGATAATTAGATAATCTCTGCTCACCGCTTGTTCTTATAAGTAAATCTGGATCTGGCAATTCCCAAGTATCAAGATTATTACTTATTGTATCTTCATCTATATCTTCAGGCTTAAGACTTCCTTCTGATACCTTGCCGGCAATCTTTCTTACCGCTCTTGTTATCTCATCTCTTCCACCATAATTAATGGCTATAGTAAAATTAAGCCCTGTATTATTCTTGGTTTTCTCTTCAAGATTATTGATACTGTCTATAATATCCTGGCTGAGTTCATCTTTTCTTCCAATAACCCTGCATCGCACATTATTCTTCATGGATTTCTTAACACAATCCTTAAGATAAGTTCTTAAGATTCCCATAAGAGTACTTACTTCTTCCGTTGAACGTTTCCAGTTCTCTGTTGAAAAAGCATATACAGTAAAATACTTTACACCAAGCTCATCTACGACATAAAGCATATCTTCAACAACTTTGCTTCCCTGCACATGTCCCATTGTTCTTGGGAGATGTCTTTTCTTAGCCCATCTTCCATTACCATCAAGAATAACGGCAACATGCCCCGGAATCTTTAATCCGAGACTCTCGTTAAATGTATCCATATCTATGATTCCTCTCGCAATTCATTCAATTACAAAAAGGCTGTTGTAAAATATCCAACAGCCCTGACATTTTCTTAAACTGTAAGTATCTCTTTCGTCTTATCATCTATAGCACTATCAATCATAGCAATATACTTATCAGTAATCTTCTGAATTTCATCCTCTGAATTCTTAGCTTCATCATCAGAGATATCTCCTGCCTTGTTCTCTTTCTTTATTGCATCGTTGGCATCTCTTCTGATATTACGGATAGCAACCTTGGCATTATCACCCTTCTTCTTGATATCCTTAGCAAGTTCTTTTCTTCTGTCTTCTGTTAATTCAGGGAACACAAGTCTGATTGTCTTACCATCATTGTTAGGTGTAAGTCCTAAATCTGATACAAGAATTGCTTTCTCAATATCCTTGATAAGGCTTGCTTCCCAAGGCTGAATCTGAATCATTCTTGCTTCTGGTACAGAAACATTGGCAACCTGCTGGATTGGTGTAGGTGTTCCATAATAATCAACTCTTAATCTGTCAAGAATATGTGGATTAGCTCTTCCGGCTCTTATTGTTACATATCTGTCTCTTATACACATCTGACGCTGCCGACGAAGAGGATAGTTATAG
>OJJE01000360.1_pt1 | contig 14525 bp, 20 predicted proteins | sample 1596091 | NCBI WGS metagenome assembly OJJE01 (sample SAMEA4350129, study PRJEB24818) | metagenome | biome: human; feature: gut; material: faeces | place: Denmark | collected 2013-09 | reverse complement strand
GTAGTGCAGATACGTTGTTTCTGGATCCAACTGTTTTTGTTTGTTTGTTTTTTTTTTTTTCAAGCAGAAGACGGCATACGAGATAGGAGTCCGTCTCGTGGGCTCGGAGATGTGTATAAGAGACAGGGGTGTCAGGCCATGGCGACCATGAAAAGCATCACGGCACGGGGCACCCGGCTGGACCAGCTCAAACAGCTGGCCAAGGTGCTGGCGGCGGGCATCGACACCTGCAAGGACTGCCGCGCCCTGCCTCAGCTGACCAAGCAGTACCGGGAGACCATCCGGGAAATTGAAGAGATCGAAGGAGCGAACGACGATGGCGACGAGATCGGCGAGATCCTCGCAGAGCGTGAAAATGATGGGAAGCCAGGAGCCGTCCGAACGCATCGCGCCGGAGTACCGGGCCACTGACGGGCCGGATGCCGTGCGCATCCTGCGGGCGGGCGGCACGGTGCTGGACCCGTGGCAGAGCGACATCCTGGACGACTGGATGGGCCGCACGGTGTCCGGCAAATGGACTGCCCCCACGGCGGGCGGCAGCGTGCCCCGCCAGAACGGCAAGAGCCTGCTGGTGCAGGGGCGGGCCGCTTCCGGCATGCTCATGTTCAACGAAACGGTCATCTACACGGCCCACCTGCAAAAGACCGCCACCGAGACCTTTGAGGAAATGCGGGCCTTCTTCGAGGGGCCGAAAATGCACCGGTATGTTTCCGAGATCCGCACCGCGCTGGGCCGCGAGCAGATCATCCTGAAGAGCGGCGCAAAGATCAAGTTTCTGGCCCGCACCCGCAACGGCGGACGCGGCCAGCACGGCGACCTGCTCATCTTCGACGAGGCACAGGAGCTGGACGAGACCGCACAGGGCAGCTTCATCCCGGCCATTTCGGCCAGCCTGAACCCCCAGACCATCTATGTGGGCACCCCGCCCGGCCCGGATGCCGTGGGCACCGTGTTCCGGGCCCTGCGCAAGCGGGCACTGGACGGCGAAGCCAAAAAGGCCGCGTGGTTCGAGTTCAGCGTGCCGGAGATCGGCGACGTGAAAGACCCCGCCCGCTGGGCAGCGGCCAACCCGGCACTGGGGCGGCGCATCCAGTACGGCACCATTGAGGGCGAAAGCGAACAGCTGGACCCGGACACCTTCGCACGGGAACGCCTGGGCTGGTGGAGCCCGGTAGCCACCGAACATCTGGACTACGCCCTCGACCGGAAGGCGTGGGCAGCCTGTGCCAGCGAGGACGAAAAACCGGAGGGCAAGACTGCCTACGGCGTCAAGTTTGCCGCCGACGGCAGTTCCGTGTGCCTGTGCGGCGCGGTCATCCCGAAAGAGGGCCCCGCCCGCGTCTCTCTTATCGACCTGCGGCCCACCGGGCAGGGCCTTGCCTGGCTGGCGGCCTGGCTGTGCGACCGGTACGGCAAGGCCAGCTGCGTGGTCATCGACGGGCGCAACGGCGTGGACGTGCTGGTGGAGCGCATCCGGGAAGTCTGGAAGGCAAAGAACGCGGTCGTCCGGCCCGGAGCACGGGACGTGATCGCCGCCGTGAGCCTGTTCACCAACGCGGTGAATGAGCAGCACCTGACCTGGTACGCACCCCAGACTGCCCTGAACGAGAGCGCTGTTACCGCCACCAAGCGCCCCCTTGCGGGCGGCTTTGGCTTTGGCGGCGAGAACAGCCTGCCGGTGGAAGCCTGCGCGCTGGCCCTGTGGGGCGCAAAGACCTGCCGCCGCGACCCCACCCGCAAGATGCGCATCGGCTGAAAGGAGCACCATGTTCGTTACCCTGAATTTTGGCCCGGTGGAGGGCCTGAGTGCGGAAGAACTGCAACAGCTGCAGGATCTGGCCGACGCCTACAACTACCACCAGAGCCGCAACCGCCTGAAAGATAAATATTACGAGGGCCACGTCACCCTGCAGGACGTGAACCTTGGCATTGCCCTGCCGCAGGGCCTGCGCAACCTGGAAGTGGGCTGCAGCTGGGGCCAGAAGGCCGTGGACGTGCTGGCCGCGCGGAGCATGTTCGACGGCTTTGTAAGCACCGGCGGCAGTCTGGACAGCCTTGCAAAGCTGGTGGCCGACAACCGTCTGGTGGCCGAGTACGCCAAGGCCTGTCGGGACGAGCTGAAATACGGCTGCGTGTTTGCCACCCTTTCCGCTGATGCAGACATTGGCTGCCGTGTCCGGTTCCACTCGCCCGCCATGGCTTCGGCCCTCTGGAGCGGCGAGAAGGGCCGCATCGACTGCGGCATGGCCATCATCGACACCGTGAAGGATGAACACTTCGAGGACGTCTGGCGGCCCACGCTGGTGTATTTCTACACCGACACGGACCTCATCGTGCTGCGCGGCAACGGCAGCTTCTGGACGGCGGAACGCAAGCCCCACCCCATGGGCCGCCCGCTGATGGAGCCCCTGATCTGGAACGCCACCAACTCCAAGCCCTTTGGCCGCAGCCGCCTCAAGCGCCCCATCCGGGCACTGATCGACGACTATGTGCGCACGGCAGCCAACGCCACCATTGCGTTGGAGTTCGACACCACCCCGCAGAAATACATTCTGGGTGTGACCGATGAGCAGTATGACGCCATTGTGAGCAACAAATTCAAGACCTACATCGGGTCGATCATTGCGGCCACCTCGAACCCCGAGACCGGCGAGAACCCGGTTCTGGGTCAGCTGGCACAGGGCAGCCTGACGCCCCATGTGGAAAAGATGCGCATGACGGCTACCCAGTTTGCAGCGGCCACCGGCCTGACCGTCACCGATGTGGGCGTGGTGAACGACGCCAACCCCACCAGCAGCGACGCCATTCTGGCCCAGAGCCAGACGCTGGTGCTGCTGGCGCAGCAGCTCAACACCGGCAACGGGGACGCCCTGTGCACCATCGCCCGCATGGCGCAGGCGGTGGCCCGGGAGTGCTCTCTTGCCGACCTGACCGAGGAAGAGACCGGCATTGTGGCCCATTTCAAGAACCCAGCCATGCCCAGCGTGGCGGTGACGGCGGACGCTGCCATCAAGATCGCATCCTCCCGGCAGGAGTTTGCCGGCACGGACACCTTCCTGGAGATGATCGGCTTTGACCAGGCGGACATCCGGCGCATCAAGGCGCAGGAGCAGCGCCAGCGCGGACAGAAACTGCTGATGGAGATGGAAGATGCAGATCTCAGCGAAAACGTGGAATGAGTACATCACCCGCCTGTCCCGGCTGAACCAGAAAGCCGGGCAGCTCATGCGGGAATACATCGACCGGCACGGCACCGCAGACACGGCGGACCTGATCGCCTACGCCTACGGCCTTGTGACAAAGTACGGTGAGGGCAGTGCGGAGCTGGCCTGCCAGATGTACGATGCCCTGGCCGAGGCACAGGGTGCTCTGGTGCCCGCGGCAGAGCCTGCCGAGACCGCCAGTTACAACGAGGTGGCCCGCATGGTGAACGCCACCAAGGACCAGAACCCCGCCAACCTGCCGAACGGCGTCAGCCGTCTGGTCAAGCGTGCCGGGGCGGACACCTCCCTGCGCAATGCCGCCCGGGACGGTGCTGAGTGGGCCTGGGTGCCCCATGGGGACACCTGCCCGTTCTGCATCACGCTGGCGTCCAACGGCTGGCAGAAAGCCAGCGATAAAGTGTTGAAGGGCGGTCATGCCCAGCACATCCACGCCAACTGCGACTGCGAGTTTGCCATCCGGTTTGATCACCGCACCACCGTGGCCGGGTATGACCCCGAAAAGTATCTGGCGCAGTACAATGCCGCCGGCGGCGACATCAACGCCATGCGCCGCATTGATTATGCTGCCCGGAAGGATGCCATCAATGCCCAGAAGCGGGCGGCGTATGCCGTGAAAAATGCCTTACCCAAAATCCAAAACTTTAATCCGCTTCCTGAAAATCAGGTGGTCGATGTTCTCCGTAAAGAGGCCCAGCCGTGGATTGATAAGCTCTCTGCTGCCGAACAAGACGCCATACAAAAGTATACATATAACCCCGGAGATCAAAGGCCGAACCGTTTCTTTGAACGCATCAACCGAATGCTGCGCGGCGATTCAGAAGAAGATGCCCATCTGCGCATGTATGCTGAGCGAATCTCTGATGCACTAAAACGCAGTCCCTTGGAGCATGATGTTTTGTGCTATCGGGCAATGGAATTCAATCCTTTCGACGGGATGCAGGTGGGAGATATTGTTTGCCCCGGACAATTTTACAGCACATCCGTAGTGAAAAGCGGCTCTTTGAAAAAGGACTTTCGCATTACAATTTGTGCGAGGTCTGGTTCTCTGGCTGGATATGTTGAACCGTTAAGCAAATTCAAGGAGCAACGAGAACTTTTATTTGACAAAGACACCCTGTATAGAGTATTATTATCAAAAGAGAAAGAAGTTGTGTTGGAGGTGATTTTGCCATGAAAGATAACAAACATATGACGGAAGGCGAACTTGCTTGGCAGGAGCGTCAGGAAACATGGGCAAAAGAGCCTGTCAAATTTCGGAAATTGACGCCTGAGGAAATTGCAAAATTAAAAGAGCAGGGGCGTATTTGATTCTCCCCATCCGCTGAACCACGATGCACACGCACCGTGGTTTTCTTTTGCCCATTTTTAGGAGGCACTCTATGGATAAGCACTCTGGTTCCAACTCTGGCATCGGCTTTTGCGGCCTGCTGAGTATTCTCTTTATCGCCTTAAAGTTGACTGGTTTTATTCACTGGTCATGGCTTTGGGTGCTGTCACCACTCTGGATCAGCCTTGCCATCTGGATCGTGCTGGTTCTGATCGTTACCGCAATTGACCGCTGATCTCGTCCTTTTTCTTTAAGCACTGTGCAAAAAATGCACGGTGCTTTTTCATGCCGTCTTAGCTCAGAGGCAGAGCGCCGGTCTCCAAAACCGGATGCCGCAGGCCCGAACCCTGCAGACGGTGCCATGTGCCGGTGTTTTTGCCGGCCTATCATTCACAACGCCACGGCTGCGGTAAAGCCGGAAAGGAGAATCCATTATGGCAGAAACTGTGCATCAGGAAAACACCCCCGCTGCCGGAGAGCAGCAGACCGAGCGCACCTTTACCCAGGCGGAGATGAACGCCATCATCTCCGACCGGCTGACCCGTGAGCGCTCCAAATACGCCGACTACGACGACCTGAAAGCCAAGGCAGCCCAGTTCGATGCCGCCCAGGAGGCAGGCAAGACTGAGCTGCAGAAAGCAAACGAGAAGGCCGCAAAGCTCCAGCAGCAGCTGGACGCCCTGAACAGCGCCAACACCCTGCGGGAAGTCCGCGCCAAGGTGTCCGCTGCCACCGGCGTGCCCGCTGACCTGCTCAGCGGCGACACCGAGGAAGCCTGCACCGCACAGGCACAGGCCATCCTCAAGTTTGCAAAGCCCGGCTACCCCAACGTCCGGGACGGCGGTGACCCTCACCACACCCCCACCTGCTCCACCCGTCAGCAGTTTGCCGACTGGTTCGAGCAGGTGACCAAGTAACCTGTAAAGGAGAGATTATTTACAATGGCAGCAACCGATATCAACCGCACGACCACCATCACCCTGCCCGGCGAGGTGTCCAGCGAGATCCTGCAGAAGACCCAGGAGAGCTCTGCCGTCATGGCACTGGCCCGCTCCATCAAGCTGCCGGGCCTGGGCACGACCATCCCCATCATCACCGGCGACCCCGAGGCCGCCTGGGTGGGTGAGACCGAGAAAAAGCCGGTCAAGCGCGGCACTCTGGCCACCAAGGTCATGCAGCCCTACACGCTGGCCGTGATCGTGCCCTTTTCCAACCAGTTCCGCCGCGATGTGCCGGCCCTGTACGACGAGCTGGTGAAGCGCCTGCCGCTGGCGCTGGCTCAGAAGTTCGACGCCACCGTGTTCGGCGGCGTGACGGCCCCCGGCTCCAACTTCGACACCCTGAAAGCCTGCACCGCGCAGGAGATCGGCACCGACGCCTACGCCGGTCTGGTGGCCGCTGACGCCGACATTGCCGACCACAACGGCATCCTGAACGGCTGGGTGCTGTCCCCCAAGGGCAAGGCCCTGCTGCTGAATGCTGTGGACGGCAACAAGCGCCCGCTGTTCATCAACAGCGTGGCCGAGGGTGCCGTGCCTATGATCCTGGGCTCCAAGACCGTGCAGAGCAAGGGCGCGTATGTTTCCGGCGCGCCGGATGTGGTCGGTTTTGCCGGCGACTGGACCCAGGCGGTGTATGGCACCGTGGAGGGCGTACAGATCGCCATTGCAGACCAGGCTACCCTGGATGACGGCGGCACCTCCATCAACCTGTTCCAGCAGAACATGTTTGCCGTGCGTGCCGAGATTGAGGTGGGCTTCCGCTGCGATACCACCGTGTTCAACAAGCTGACTAAGGCGGCGGGCTGATGGTGGAGTTTATCAATCAGCTGACCGGTACGGTCATGTACGTTGCGGAGGAGCGCGCGGCAGAATACGCCGCTGCAGGCCATAAGCAGGTGGCGCGGGACCCTCCCGCTGCCCCTGCGGCAGAAAAGCCCAAGGCGGCCCGCAAGACCAGAGCAAAGTGAGGTGCTTCCCATGCTTTACGCTGAAGTGCAGGATGTGGAGGCCGGCTTCCGTGCTCTCTCCAAAGAGGAACAGACCCGCTGCGTTGCCCTGCTGAGCGAGGCGGCCATTATCATTGACGCCTACAACCCGGACGCCGGAGCGGACGCCAAACAGCTCGTTTCCTGCCGGATGGTGCGCCGCCAGTTGGGCGAGGACGACAGCACGGGCGGCGTCAGCTTCCCCATGGGGGCCACCCAGGGCACCGCCACCGCGCTGGGCTTCTCCCAGAGCTGGACCATGAGCGGCGGCTCTTCCGGGGAGCTGTATCTTTCCAAACTGGAAAAGAAACTGCTGGGCGTGGGCAGCCGCGTGGGGGCCCGCAGCCCGCTGGAGGACTTATGTTGAAAGGCATCGACGTCACCCTGTACGAAAAGACCCAGTCCGGCACAGACGAGGCCGACGCCCCGGTCTACACCGAAACGCCGGTCACCGTGCACAACGTGCTGGTGGGCGAACCCTCCGCCGAGGAGATCACCACCGAACTGCAGCTGACCGGCCGGCGGCTGGCCTACACGCTGGCCATCCCCAAGGGCGACGCCCACGACTGGAACGACGTGCAGGTGGCGTTTTTCGGCCAGCACTTCCGCACCTGCGGGGGCGTTGTACAGGGCATCGAACGCATGATCCCGCTGTGCTGGAACAAGAAAGTGCAGGTGGTAAGGGATGAGTAAAGTGCGCTTTGAACTGGACCGTGCTGGGGTGCGTGCCCTCATGCGCTCCCCGGAGATGCAGGCCGTGCTGAAAGCGCGGGCCGACACCGTGAAAGACCGATGCGGCGACGGGTACGAGGCCTATGTGGCCGCCACCCGCGCCGTGGCCGTGGTGGAGACCGCCACCCCGCAGGCCGTTGATGACAACTCTGCCCACAACACCCTGCTCAAAGCAACCTCGACTGCACATGGCATTGAGGGCGTGCATCACCACAAGCGCCTGAAAGACTGCCGTGCCATCCGCTACAGGAGGAAAAGATGATCGAAGAAACCATCCGCAGCTTTCTGGCCGAGCGGCTGGACGTGCCGGTGCGGCTGAGCGTGCCAACACCGGCCCCCGCCCGCTTTGTGGTGGTGGAAAAGACCGGCTCCGGCTATGAGGACGGCATCTATAGCGCCACCATCGCGGTGCAGTCCTACGGGCCCGCCGCCACCAGCCACGACGGCACCCTGGATGCGGCCAAGCTCAACGAGCTTGTCAAGGCCGCCATGCAGGACGCCGACAACCTGCCGCAGCTTGTGCGCTGCGACCTTTATTCCGACTACAATTTCCCCGACACCACCCGCAAGCGGCCCCGCTATCAGGCCGTTTTCGGCGTGGTGCATTACTGATTGAAAGGAGCCTTTTTTATGGCAGATGCAAAGAACGTGACCGCTGCAAAGCCCAAGGTGGGCGGTGCCGTCTGGCGTGCACCGCTGGGCACCACCCTGCCCACCGACGCCAAGACCGCGCTGGACAAGGCATTCAAGAGCCTGGGCTATATCTCCAGCGACGGCCTGACCAACGCAAACTCTCCTTCCAGCGAGAACACCACCGCCTGGGGCGGTGACACCGTACTGACCCAGCAGACCGAGAAGCCGGACACCTTCGCTTTCACCCTGCTGGAATCCCTGAACCCTGACGTGCTGAAGGCCGTGTACGGTGACGACAACGTCACCGGCGACCTGACCACCGGCATCACGGTCAAGGCCAACTCCAAAGAACAGAAGGACTGCTGCTGGGTGGTGGAGATGATCATGAAGGACGATGTGAACAAGCGCATCGTCATCCCGGACGCCGCCGTCACCTCGGTGGGCGACATCACCTATTCCAACGGTGCCGTGGGCTACAACACCACCCTGACCGCCGTGCCGGACACTTCCGGCAACACCCACTACGAGTACATCACCGCCAAGGGCGTGTAAGGAGGGTCTGACATGATCACTGCAAAAACCAACGACGGCTTTGGAATTGAGCTGAGCGAGGACGCACTGGACGACGCCGAGTTGCTGGACGCCCTGGGCGGCATGCAGGACGGCAACGTCTTTGACATGAGCCGCCTGACCCTGCGCCTGCTGGGCAAGGAGGGCCGGAAGAAGCTGTACGACCACCTGCGCACCCCGGACGGCCGCGTGCCGGTAGCCAAGGTGGCGGACGCTCTGGGCGAGCTGATGAACAGCTTCACGGCCGGAAAAAACTCTGCATCCTCGCCGAACTGATCGCATCGGACGAGGACGCCCTGATCTGCGATTTTGCCCAGTATTACCATGTACTGGACTGGCGCGCCCTGCCGCTGCGTCTGGCCGCCACCCTGGCCGCAGGCCTGCCGGAAACAAGCCGCAGCCTGCGCAAGGCGGCAGGCCGCACGGTGGACTTTGAGACGGAACTGCTGGCCTATGCCGCCGATCGCCTGACCCAGGTGCTCTGGTGGCTGCACAACGACACGTCCAAACCGCCCTCCGTACTGGCCGACCTGCGCGGTGAAGCAGACAGCAGCAACGTGCAGAGCTACGCCAGCGCAGAAGAATTTGACGCCGCACTTGCGGCGCTGAAAGGAGGTTGACACCATGGCGGACGGAATCGAACTGGGCAAGGCGTATGTCCAGATCGTGCCCTCGGCGCAGGGCATCAAAAGCGCCCTGACTGAGATGTTTGACGAGGAGACCGACGGCCTTGGCGAGCAGACCGGGCAGAGCATCGGTCAGGAACTCATCGGCACCCTGAAGAAAGTGATCGCGGCGGCCGGCATCGGCAAGATCATCTCGGATTCCATCAACATGGGCGGTGCCCTGCAGCAGAGCCTTGGCGGCGTGGAAACGCTGTTCAAGGACAGTGCCGACACGGTCAAGGAGTACGCCGCGCAGGCATACCGGACCGTTGGCCTTTCTGCCAACGACTACATGGAGCAGACCACCAGTTTTGCGGCCAGTCTGCTGTCCAGCGTGAGCCAGGACACCGACGCAGCTGCCCAGCTGGCCAACATGGCCATGGTGGATATGGCCGACAACTCCAACAAGATGGGCACCTCCATGCAGGACATCCAGAACGCCTATCAGGGGTTTGCCAAGCAGAATTACACCATGCTGGACAACCTCAAGCTGGGCTACGGCGGCACGCAGGCCGAGATGCAGCGCCTGCTGAAGGACGCCGAGAAGATCTCTGGCGTGCACTACGACCTGGGCAACCTAGCCGACATGTACAGCGCCATCCACGTCATCCAGAAGGAGATGGACATCACCGGCACCACGGCCAAGGAGGCATCCACCACCCTGACCGGCAGCTTTGCGGCCATGAAAGCTGCCGCCGAGAACGTGCTGGCCGACTGGTCCACCGGTGCCGATCTCACCGCCCCCCTGCAGGGGCTTGTGGAAACGGCCCAGACCTTCCTTGTGGGCAACCTGCTGCCCATGATCGGCAACGTGCTGGCGGGCATCCCGGAGCTGGTGTATACACTGGTGCCCGAGATTTTGCAATCCGGCACCCAGCTGGTCACCTCGCTGGCGGAGGGCTTCACCCAGGGCATCCCGGATTTTCTGTCCAATGCCCTGCCGCAGCTGCTGCAGTTCACCGAGGAATTGCGGGCCAACGCCGGTGTGTTCGTGGACGCCGGCCTGAACCTCATCACCCAGCTGCTGAACGGCCTGATCGCAGGCCTGCCGGACCTGATCGCCTATGTGCCGGATATCATCATCAACATCTGCGGCATCATCAACGACAACATGCCCAAGATCCTCGGCGAGGGCGTGGCCATCATCGTGCAGCTGGTCGTGGGCATCGTCAAGGCGGTGCCGGATCTGCTGGCCAACTGGAAGAAGATCCTGCAGGCCGTGTTGTCGGTGATCTCGGCCATTAACTGGCTGAACATCGGCAAGAACATCCTCACCGGCGTGGCAAACGGCGTCAAGAGCATGGGCACAAGCATGCTGAACGCCTTCAAGGGCGGCTTTTCCAGCGCACTTGCTTGGATCAAGAGCCTGCCCTCGCAGGCCGTGCAGTGGGGCAAGAACCTGATCCAGAGCTTCATCAACGGCCTTACCGGCAAAGGCGGTGCGGTTGGTGCAGGAGCCATCGCAGCCACCGCCGGTGCCACCATTGCTAAAACCGCCAGCGGGAACGACTGGTCCTCCGTCTGGGCGGACGCCAACGCCGACGTGGCCGACAGCGCCCAGTCCATGGCGGAGGTGGTCGTCCCGGCCTATACCAAGTCCGGGGACGCCGCCACCAAGGCGGCCAAAAAGACCAAGGCCGCCGCACAGGCCGCCGAGACCCTGCTGTGGTCCCTGCAGGACGCAGGCCACACCGACACCACCAACGCCCTGGGCAAGGTGACCATCCAGACCACCGAGCTCACCGAGCACCTGCGCAAGGGCAGCGAGGAGTATGACCGGCTGACCCGCACCGTGACCGAATCCGGCAAGGAGATGGTGAACGGCGTGGTGAAAAACTACAAGACTGTCACCAAGTATGTCACCGACCACGGCAAGACCACGGCCCAGACCCAGAAGACCTATGAAGAGATCGCTGCCGCTGTAGCCAAGACCGTTACGTCTACAACGGATTCCGTCGTCAACGGCATTGCCACCAGCACCAAGACGGTCACCGAGACCCTGACCGACAAAACCACGACCCAGAAGCAGGTCATCACCGAGACCTACAACGACATCGTGGACGGGGCGCTGGTCACGGTGGAGCGGGTCAAGACCATTGCCGCCGATGGTGTCCCGCAGATCACCGAGGAGATCAAGAAAGCCTCTGCCAACAGCTTTGACGGCCTCGTCAAGGGCTGGCAGGACGAGGCCGACAAGGGCGTGGTGGGCACCTTCAGCACACTGGTGAACGCCGTGAAGAAGCAGGACTGGCAGTCTGTCGGCGAATGGGTGCTGTCCACCCTGTACAACGGCCTTGCCCCGCAGGCAAAGCAGCTCATTGACGACTTCGGCAAGAACCTGATCCAGCAGGTCAACGGCTTGCTGGGCAAGGGCGTCAGTGCCGTCTCCAACGGCCTGTGGGATATGGGCGGCGACCTTGCCAAGGGCCTGACCAGCGGTTTTGCGGACGTGATCACGCAGGCGCAGGGCCTTGGCTCCACCCTCACCGGCATCTTTCAGGGTCTCAAAGGCCCGCTCAGCGCGGCTGCCGCTGCCATCAGCACCGGCCTGAAAGGCGGGCTGATCTCCAGCTTCCCGGAGATTCTGGCCTCCATGGGCACCCTGATCGGTTCCATCGGCAGCGCCTTTGTAGGCATGCTGGAAGCCGTCGCGGCGGCACTGTTTCCCACCGGATTCGGTGCCCCGCAGGCCCTGCTCATGATCGCGGCAGGCGTGGCCCTGACCGCCGCCATTGCGGCCATCGTGGCCGGCGTCGGCGGCGCGTTCAAGCGCAAGACCACCCCCGGCATCTCCGGCGGCACTTCCGGCAGCAGCACGACCTCCACGGCATCCGGCTCCCTGTGGGATTACGAGAAGCGCGCTCCGCTGCCGCAGCGCACCCAGCGGCCCAACATCGAGGTCAACCAGTACATTTACAGCAAAGCGCAGACGGCTGCCGACCTGATGCGCGAGGCACAGTACGAACAGGAAAGGGCGGTGCTGCAGGGTGTTTGACGCGATCTTCAAGGCCAGCAACGGCCTGACCTTTTCCTTCGGCTACGCCGCCGGGGTGCTGTGGAGCATCACCCCGCTGGGCGATCTGCCCGTGGAGCTGGAGACCAGCCAGGGTTACCAGCAGGTGGGCTCCGCCGTGGAGAGCCGGAGCATTTCCGGCGTCACCCGCACGGTCACCGGGCGCATCCTGCGCAATCAGGACTACTGCAAGCGACAATTGCGGGACACCTTTGCCCCCGGCGTCACCGGTCGGCTCACCCTTGCCGGAAAATACTGGTGCGACGCCGAGGTGCAGCGCTGCCCGGACATCAGCGTGTCCGGCCTGTGGCCCACCTTCTCGTTTCAGCTCTACTGCCCGGACCCTTACTGGCACAGCGTGAAGGAGCTCACCGTCTCGACCCTGAGCGTGACGCCCACCTTCCGCCTGCCGGTGTGCTACGATGTGCACAGCTACGGCGTGCGGGAGCAGGCCAACTATTTGCGCATCGCCAACACCGGGCTGGCCACCCAGGACTGGGCCCTGACGCTGGAAGCCCGCGGCCCGGTGGTCAACCCCGGCGTCAAGGATCCGGAGACCGGCGAGTTCCTGCGCTTTGTCACCACCCTACAGGACGGCGACAAGCTCCGGCTGTACCGCGAGAGCGGCCAGCTGAAACTGGAACAGATCATCGACGGCACCGGCTACAACATCATGTCCACGCTGGACGGGAGCAGCACCCTGTGGACTTTGCGCCACGGGACGCAGGCATGGCAGCGCACAGCGGATTCCGGCACGGAATGGCTGTTCCTGACCCTGACCTGCAGCACGGCGTTCTCCACCGTGGTGCTGGAAACGGAGGCGAAAAATGGCTGAACAGACAAGCGCCCTGACCGCAGGCGGGCACAAGAGCATCTGCGTCTATGACGGCCAGCTGAACCTGCTGGCCCGGCTGGAAAGTTGGGTGTCGCTGGTCTGGCCGGAGCGCTACAACGTGTACAGCAGGGTGCAGGGTGCGCAGCTGGAGTTGCACGCCTCCACCGACCTGCAGGCGCTGTGCCGCCCGGACCGGTACCTCTGGCTCACCGGCTCCGACCGCATCATGCGCATCTGCTCGGCGCAGACCGACCGCTCCGAACACAAGCTCGTGATCTCAGCCAGGGACGCCGCCTGCATCCTGGACGAGCGCATCAGCACCCAGACCCTGAGCGGCTTTGCGGTGGAAAGCACCCTGCGCAGCCTTGTGTCCGGTGCGGCTGCATGGCCGGGGCTGGAGCTGGGCGTGCTTGCAGATCTTGCCGACGCCTACACCGGCGAGGTAAAGCCCGGCAGCCTGCTCAGCATCGCCGAGCAAGTGTGCCAAGACCTGGACATCGGGTTCCGGGTGCGGTTCGACCAGCAGGCCAAAAAGCTGCTGTTTGAGCTGTACCGCCCAAAGCTGGATCCCAACGCCCGGTACGCCCCGCAGTACGGCAACCTGACCGGCCTGACCTACACTGAGAGCATCACCGACTACAAGAACATCGTGACCGTGGCGGGCGCGGACGGCACCGTCACCGTGGGTGCCACCGGCAACACCGGCTCTGCCCGGCGGGAACTGTATCTGGACGCCTCCAGCAAAAAAAAGGAGGACGGCCAGACGCAGGAGGAATATCTGGCCGCCCTGCGGGCGCTGGGCGAGCAGGAACTCGCCAAGCACACCCGCATCGAAAACTTCCGCTTCACGCCAACGGGCAGCGTCACGGTGGGCAAGGTGGTGGCAGCCAGCCTGCCCGGCACCGACATCCAGGCGGCCGCCCGCATCACCAGCGTGACCCTGAGTTCCCAGAAGGGCGAGAACACGGTCACCACCGAGATCGGCACACCCATTCTCAGGAGGAAACCATGAGCATCATCACTTACCCACTGAACGGCGTCACCTACGACGCGGAGGACGTGAGCACTTACCTGTGCACCCGCACCTCCGGCGTCTACGCCAAAGATTCCAACTACGCGGTCAGCGTCACCGGCGCGCGGCAGATCACCGTAGCCCCCGGCCTTGCGTGGATCAACTACGACGACTTCAAGGGCGTCTCGGCCTGCAGCCGGGAGGCGGTCAACCTGACCATCCCGGACGCCGACAGCACCCTTTCCCGCATCGACCGGGTGGTGCTGCAGTTCGACACTGCCGCGAACCTGACGGCGGTCAAGCTCAAGACCGGCACCCCCGCTGCGGCCCCGGAGCCGCCCGCCATCCTGCAGAACCACAACCAGTACGAGCTGGGCCTGTCTCTTATACACATCTGACGCTGCCGACGAAGAGGATAGTGTAGATATTAGAGGTTGCCGGATAATTCAAAAAAAAAAAAACACAAAAGACACAACAGAGCAACGAAAAGGAAACGAACTAAGATAGTATAGAAAAGCATCTACGGA
>OJJE01000349.1_pt1 | contig 14970 bp, 10 predicted proteins | sample 1596091 | NCBI WGS metagenome assembly OJJE01 (sample SAMEA4350129, study PRJEB24818) | metagenome | biome: human; feature: gut; material: faeces | place: Denmark | collected 2013-09 | reverse complement strand
TGTGGCAATCTAAGTGTAAGAAGGCGTACATAGTGTATATTCCATTTTTTTTTTTTTCAAGCAGAAGACGGCATACGAGATAGGAGTCCGTCTCGTGGGCTCGGAGATGTGTATAAGAGACAGCTGTAGCAGAACGGCATGAAGATGTGGCCGAATTGATTCTCGTTCATCCGCAGGATTTTAGTGTCTAAAAACTCTATCTGCGAATATAAATCAATTAATCCTTGTGTCAACGGAATACTGCTCAATATTAAGCGGTAACTGAATTTTGAGCTCAGAGACAGCAGGCGCTGCGTCCGTCCCGCCTCGGTATTTTTTATGGTGATGCTTTCATCGACCACGCAGAAAATCTTAAAGTTGTGGATTAAATTATACAACTCCAGATATTTTTCATCTGAAATCGATACGCTTTCTATTGAATAATAGTACATCCGGTGACGGAACGTCCGGTTATTCTTTTTGATTTCGTTCATATAGGAACGCGTGGACAGAAACCCCGAAGGCGCAATCCATATCACGAAGTCAACCTCGTTCAGTTTTTCTTCCACCAGAGACAACGCCAGCTGTATTTTTTTGGCAACCTGATTTATAAACAAGACACCGGCTTTGAGTTCGCTCAGCTTTTGGTGAGCCTTTTGCAGAACGTCTTCCTGCAGCACGTCTTCATAATCCATATCGTCTTCCCGCATTTAATATTATCATCCCCTAATATATAATAATCGATTTAAGAGTTCCACCTCTCTTGCTAAGGTTGCGAATAAAAAATCTCATTATTTTTGGCACGAATATTGCATATAAAACAAATAAGTTTATGGAAAAATTTTGAGGTTTTGTGATTATGAACACCGTTTTGTTTAAGAAATCAGCCATTTTCAGCATTATCGGAGCTGTTTTTCTGCTCGCGGGCGGACAGGCTGCGGCCAGTTCCCGCATAAAAGATATTGCCGATTTTGAAGGCGTCAGAGAGAACCAGCTGGTCGGTTACGGCCTGGTTGTGGGCTTAAACGGCACCGGTGACAACATAAAATCCATCAATTTTGCCAAAGAGAGCCTGATCAGCATGCTTGACCAGCTTGGCATCAACGCCCGCGACGGTCAGCTTAAATCCAAAAACATTGCTGCCGTCATGGTCACGGCCAGCCTGCCGCCCTTTGCCCGCCAAGGCAGCCGGATTGACGTTATGGTCAGCGCCATGGGCGATGCCAAATCCCTACAGGGAGGCACTTTGATTGCCACGCCGCTAAGCGGCGCCAACGGCGAAGTTTATGCCGTGGCCCAGGGGCAGATTGCCACCGGAAGCGTTTCGGCACAGGGCAATAATGCCTCGGTCACCCGCGGAGTTCCCACTTCGGGGCGAATCGCCAACGGCGCGATTATTGAAAATGAAATCGACTTTGCTCTGGACAGCCTGAAGAATATCCGCATTGCCCTGCGCAATCCCGATTTTACCACCGCGCGCCGGATTTCCGACGCCATTAACGCAATGCTCGGACAGCCAGCTTCCAAAGCTTTGGATCCGGCCACCGTCGATTTGCAAATTCCGCAGGAATATGAGGACAAGGTGGTCGATTTGATGACCAAAGTCGAACAGCTGCAGGTTCAGCCCGATCAGCTGGCCAAGGTGGTGATTGACGAAAGTTCGGGCATTATTGTCATCGGCAAGGACGTCAAAATCAACAGGCTGGCCATTGCCCAAGGCAACCTGACCATCAAAATCTCGGAAATTCCGATGGTTTCCCAGCCCCTGCCTTTCAGTAACGGAACGACCGTTACGCAAAACGTTACTGCAATTGACGTTAACGAGGAAGTCAACAGCAGGCTGAGCGTTCTGGACACCGGCGTTAATCTGCAGGAACTGGTTGACGGCTTAAATGCCCTCGGCGTTACCCCGCGCGATTTAATCAGTATTCTGCAGGCCGTAAAAGCCAGCGGCGCCCTGCAGGCGGATATTGAGGTGATTTAGAATGGAACTGAGCAATGCGAACATAACCGGTTTTGACGCCGCGGCTATTGCCCTGAACAGGAAGCCCAACACTTCCCTGAACGGAACAAAAGCCATGAGCAAAGAAGAAGCCCGAGCTGCCGCTCAGGACTTTGAAGCCTTTTTTCTGAGCAAAATGGCCGAAACCATGTTTGAAGGCATTTCCACCGACGGCATGTTCGGCGGCGGTCATGCCGAAAAAGTTTACCGCTCCCTGCTGGTTAACGAATACGGCAAGGCAATGGCAAAAAACGGCTCGGTCGGCGTGGCCGATGAGGTTATGCGCTCGATTTTGGAAATGCAGGAAATGGAAAGCCAGGGCTTTATCAACGGACAAAGCGCAAAATAAGAGGTGTGAAATGGAACAGGCAGAACAACAGACGGAGATGCAGAAGAAAATCAGCGATTATCAGGAAATCCTTCTGACTTTCGCCGAATTGCTGCAGGAAGAAAATCAGGCTCTGCGCGATTATAACGTTGTCAGAGTCAGCGAGATGTATGAGCAGAAAGCCCAGATTGTTTCAGTTTACAGAAATCTGGTGGCTTATTTTATCAAAAACCAGCATGCCCTGGCCTCCATGGACGACGAGGCCAAAGCTACGCTGAAGCAAAATTCCCTCAAGCTGGACGAACTGCTGCGGGAAAACGACTTATTATTAAAAACCAGAATGGAAACCAGCAAATCGGTTATCGGTTCGATTGTTAACGTCGCCAAGATGACGAGCAAGTCCAACTCGACGTCTTACGGAGCCCAAGGGCAGTTTAACCAGCCGGACAATCAACATAGCGCGATAGCTGTCAACAGAACATTATAGGAGTTGGAATCATGGTTATGTTATCAGGCTTACAGACCTCTTTGAGCGGCATGAAGGTTGCCCAGAACCAGATGGATATCGTCGGGCGCAACCTGGCCAATATCGACACGGTCGGCTACACCCGCAAAACCGCGGCTCAGAAAAATCTCGTTCTGGGCGGATACAGCGCCGGCGTTCAACTGGGAGATATTACCCGCACCGTTAACGAAGGTCTGCTAAAAAGTTATCTGGCCTCCAACAGCCAGACCGGGAATCTTAATGCCAAGAACCAGTTTCTGGGCAAAACGGAAACATTACTGGGAACTCCGTCCGGCAACAATTCCATTGCCGCCAATGTCGGCGATCTGCAATCGGCTTTTGAAACTTTCGCTTCTGACGTTACCTCATCTTCGGGGCGCTATAATCTGTTGAACAACGCCAATACGGTCGCTTCCCGCCTTAATTCCCTGACGACGGAAATTCAAAAACTGCGCGGCGATGCCGATTTGAGCATCAGCGAAGCCTGCGACCAGATTAACGACCTGCTGGACGACCTGCAGAACCTCAATGACCAGATTGTCAAATACAAGGTTTTGGGATATGATGGCGTGGCAGATTTGGAAGACCAGCGCGACCAGGCTCTGCGTGATTTGAGCGGACTGATAGACATTTCCTATTTCAAGCGGGAAAGCGGCGAAATCGTTATTCAGACGACCGGCGGCGTTACGCTGCTGGACCGCTATCCGCACAAGCTGTCGCACAGTGCCGTTGCACAGGCCAGTCCGACCACCTCTTATGCCGGCGGCGGCATCGGCGGCATTTATGTTGACGGCGAAGACATCACCAATAATATTAAAGACGGCGAACTCAAGGGGCTGATTGACATTCGCGACAACCAGCTGACCTCGCTGCAGACCCAGCTGAACGAACTGGCGGCCACAATGAAAGACGCCATCAATCAGGTTCACAACCGCGGAACGTCTTATCCGAACGCGCCGTCGGAACTCACCGGCAGCCGGACCTTTATTGACCCGGCCAATCAGAATATTCAGATTTCCAACGGCGATGTCAGACTGACAATTTTTGACTCCGAGGGCAAGCAGGTTGCGACAACGACTTTGCTGGCCGGATTGGGTTTTCCCGACGGCGGGGGCAGCGTTTCCGATATGGTGGGACTGGTCAATGACTGGCTGACCTCTCCGGACGGGGCAAACCTGCCGCAGGCTTATGCCGAAATCAATGATGACGGAAAACTGGTTATCAACACCGGAGACAGCAACTATTCGTTCTCAATTATGGACGAAGCCTCTTCCACCGCCGGCAGCGACCAGCAGGACGTTACGATTAAATTCGACGTTAACGGCGACGGCGCTTATGACCGGACGATGGAAGGTTTTTCCTACTTCTTCGGAATGAATGACTTTTTCCAGACCACCAAAAACGAACACATTTATGATTCAAAAGTGTTGAATAAGAACGCCAATCTCGGGGTTCAGGAAAAAATTACCATCAATTTCGCCACCGGCAACAATCCGTCTTTGGGTTCAATCAACATTTACCCGAACGAGAGCCTGCAGGATATCGTCAACAAAATCAACAATGACCCGAAGCTGAACAGTCAGATTAAGGCTTCGCTGGTTCCCAACGGCAACGGTTATGTTCTGCAGATTAACAACACTTCGGGCGAACAGCTGGAAATCAGCGAAGCAATCAACCAGACCACGGGGCGGACAACCGGTTTTCTGGAAAGAATCGGCATGCACCCGTCCAATTCGGATGCCGCAGGGTCACTGAGCGTGCGTGAAGACCTGCTGACCAATCCGTCGGGCATTTCTTCCGGCACGCCGGAATTCAACTCCAATTCCGGAGAATATCAGTTGAATCCGGCCGCCAACGACATTGCCAACGCGATGGCCAAGGTCTTTACCGATGCGCAAGACTTCGGCCAGGCCGGAAGTCTGGCGCAGACCAGCACAACACTGGCCAATTATGCGGCAACTTTTGTCGGCGCCGTGGCAACGGAAACCAACAGCGCAACCTCGGCATTGAATTATCAGCAGGAGCTGACTAACTCCATTTCCCTGAAGGAAGCGACGCTCAGCGGCGTTGACCGTGACGAAGAGCTGGCTCAGCTGATTATCTTCCAGCAGAGTTATGCCGCCTGCGCCCAAACATTTACCGCGTCTAAAGAAATGTTAGACATGCTTTTGAATATGGTTAACTAGGAGGACTGAAAAATGCGCGTACCTACTTATGCAACTTATCTGAATATGACCAATGCAACGATTGCCAACAAAAATCTGGTCGATCTTTACAGCTTTCAGTCCATTACCGGTCTTAAGGCTCAGAACTATTCCGGCTACGGCATGAGCGCCTCCAGCATCGTTTCTCTGGAAGCGACGCTCGGCGTTACCAGCACGTTTATGGAAAACAATAAAATTACCGAAGTCGAAATCAAAACGATGAACACGTCGATGGAAGCGATTCAGGATGCGATTAACGACTTCAAAAGTGCCCTGACCAGTTTCAGCGGCATTACCGGCAACGGCGGCGAAGGCACCACCATTACCGACAATACCGGCGGCAAGCTGACCTTTACCAGCAACGATCCCGACGATTATATCGGCAAAAGCATCATTATCGACGGTACCGAATATAAGTTTGCCAACAACAGCAACGGCAATAATATTGACATCAGCGGCGCCACAACGGCCGAAGAGATTATGACGGCTCTGAAAGACAAATTGCCCGCCAACGCCGATTATGACTTTGACGGCACAACGTTTACTTATCCGCTGGGTACGGTTGACAACAATTCCACAATTATCAAGGCCAACGGCGTAACGACCGGTTCGCCGGTGACCACCACTACCGGCGGCAGCAGTCTTACTCCCGATTATACCGGCGGCGAACTGACTTTTACCAATGACAATGTGGCCGATTATCTGGGACAGACGATTACCATTAACGGTGTTCAATATACCTTTGCCAATGACGGCAACGGCAATAATATTGACATCAGCGGCGCTGCAAATGCCGAAGACGTGATGAATGCTCTGAAGGATAAGCTGCCCGCCAATGCCGATTTTAAATTTGAAGGCAACAAATTCACTTTTCCGCTTTATACGATTAACGGCACTTCAAGCGTCTTGAACGTAGACGGCGTGGAAACCGGCGAGCCTTATACCATGAGCCCGGATCAGGCCCGGGAATTGAGACAGCTGCAAAACAGCGCCTTTTCGGCTTTGAAAATGCTGGTTGACAGTCTGAATACTTTCGCCAACGGCAAATATCTGTTCGGCGGCGGTGTTTCCAGCCAGGCTCCGGTCGATTTTCCGTTTTCGACTTTGGACGAATTTCAAGCCTATTATGACGGTTTGAATATTCAATACCCGAGCAACAGCAGCGCTGACCTCTCTAACTTTTCGGTCAACGCGAGCAACACGGGAGATATTTCGCTTAAACTGAACGGAAACAACACCAATCAGGGCACCATTACGGCAGAAAAAGCCGGCGGTTTTCTGAAACCGGCAATTACTGCCAATGACAAGACAACAGGCACACTGACGTTCAACAGCGACAAAAACACAATGAACGCCACCGAATACGGCGCCTTTAACACGCTCAGCGCGGGAGACACGGTTGTCATCGGCGGCGATGCTGCCGGCGGCAATGCCAAGGCCTATATTGTCAAATCGGTTTCCGCCGACGGCAAGACCGTTACTTTTGAAGAATCGACTCCGGTAGTTACCGACGATGTGATTACGCCGGACAATGACGTCACTTTCAGCAAATCGTTCCCAGTCGGTTCGGTGATTAATATGGACGGCTTTAAGAACAACAACATTGCCGGCCAGGTTCAGGTTACCGGTATCAGTGACGACGGAACCGAATTATATGTTACGGTTGACCCGTCGCGCTTTCCGACCACGACGATTGCCGCTTCCAGCTCATGGAGCCTTTCGAGCGAATCTTATTATAAAGGCGGCGATCTGACTTCGGAAAAACGCATTTCCGAAAACCAGTCCATCAGTTTTGACGTTAATGCCAATGACCCGGCCTTTGAAAAATTGTTCAGAGCATTGGGAATGATTGCACAGGGCAATCTTGTAGATACCCGCAATCCGGCTGACGACATTACCGGAACCATTTCTTCGGAAAATCCGATTGATCGCGTCAACGAAGCATTGGATCTGATTTCCGACGCATTGTTTAATGCCAGTGAAAATGCCAATGTTAAAAATGCCGACATTTATACAATCTCGGCCAAAATAAACTCAAATTACGTTGTTTTGAACCAGACCATGGAAAACCAGACAACAATCAAGGCCAATCTGGAGAACAACATCTCTTCCCTGAAAGATGTTGACAAAACCGAGGCGGCAACCAAACTGCTGCTGGCTTCGCAGAATCTGGAAGCATCTTATGCCGTTTTGCAACAGGCCATGAGTTTGAGTTTGCTTGATTATATCAAATAAGCCGACGGTTTGCTCAAAAAAGCCCCTCGTTTGAGGGGCTTTTGATTATCTTCTTTTCTGTTAATATTTCACCTCAGAATGAACAGCAGTACAGTTTAATGCAGCGATGGCTGAAGTGGGGAAAGAAGCCCCTAAAACCCCACCTAAAATTAATGCTGATTTTCTATTCATCACTTTTCTCCTCTTCTGTGCCTAATATTTCACTACCGGACGAACGTACCTGGTATAGGTGAAGTTCTTATTGAGGTAGTTCCTGTTACCGTCACTCATACGCAACTCCCACGCAGTGCTGCAGCCGTACTCAGTAGAGGACCAGTAATAACTTTCCGTCAAAGTTGTGGCTCCCGAGCTGGCTGTCAAGCTCAGCGAGGCATTTACATAACTCTTCGCGTTATACAACGTGATCAAATCCCTCATACTCGGCAAAAACCACTTCGTCTTCTTACAGAAATCCTTGCTGCACCCGCTCGGTTCATAACTGTTGGTTGCCGTCGCGGCCGGCGTTGTACCGCAACTGCTGCCGCAGTTCAGTATCGCTGTCGTATTCGCTCGGCCATCTACCCCGCAAGTCGTTAAATCCGTACTGCTGGTACAGTTACCTAACGCAGGAATATCATAATAGCTAGTAGACCACTTCATTGTTGAGCTGCCCGCGGAACCGCTGCTGTTAATATCCGTCAGCGCAACGGCAAGTTTGTTATCGGTATCGAAGACAATACCAACGGGTTTGACACCGTCAGGGAGTTTATCCTCGTAACAAAGCTGGTCATTACCTAAGATTGATCCGACCGCACAGGTGACTGGCTGTACGGTTTTACAAAAGACTTTGGAGGTGTTGGTTGGACAAGCAACTTTGATACCGTCTGTACAATCGGCGGCAGTCATTGTATATCCGAGTGACGCGCAGTCCGGCGAGGCGGTGCAGTTTAATGCGGCAATAGCTGAAGTGGAGAAAAAAGCACCTAAAACTCCACCTAAAATTAATGCTGATTTTCTATTCATCGCTTTTCTCCTCTTCTGTGCCTAATATTTTACCACCGGACGAACAACAGCATTACTCATACCGTTACGATAGTTTGGACTCTCCTCACCGGTATCCATCCTAACTCCCCACATATAACCGGTTTCAGATTGTGTAGAAGACCAATGTCCACCTCCGTTCTCATACAAAGTTTTTGCTCCGAAATCAGCCATCCGAGTCAGTGAAGTATTGACATAAAATTTTACTCTATATAATGTTCTCAAATCTCTCATACTCGGCAAAAACCACTTCGTTTTCTTACAAAAGTCCTTGCTGCAACCGCTTGGCTCATAACTATTAGCAGCAGTTGCTGCCGGCGTTGTGCCACAAATGTTGCCGCAGTTCAATATCGCTGTCGTGTTGGCTCGGCCATCTGCCCCGCAAGATAACAAACTGGCACCACCGGCGCTACCGGTACAGTTAGCTAATGCAGGAATATTATATTCAGATGTAGAAGAGTATGCAGTACTCATCAGCATCAATGACCATGTATCACAGGCTGAGCCGTCCTTATTTACATTTGTCAACGCTACGGCCAGTTTGTTGATTGTATCGAAGACAATACCAACAGGCTTGACACCATCAGGCGTACCGGTATCCGGACTGTAACAAAGCTGGTCATTACCCAGGATTGAGCCAACGGCGCAAGGAACTGGTTTAATATCTTCTTTTATATCTTCGCTTTCATCTCCGGCTTTACAAGCAGCTTTCGTCAAGTCCCAAGGGCATTTCAGGGCGTCGCCGCTGCAATCTGCCGCGTTTTGAGTAAAGCCCAGGTCAGCACAGTCTGGAGCCGGTTTGCAATCCTCTGCCATAACGCCCGATGCAAACCCGAAGACACTGCAAAGAGCCATAATCTGTCTTGATAATTTCTTCATCACTTTTCTCCTCTTCTGTGCCTAATATTTTACCACCGGACGAACGTACTCGCTATAGTCCTTAGTGCCGTAGTACCTGCTAACGTCATCCATCCACAAATACCACGCATAGTTACTTGAAAACTCGGTAGAGGACCAGTAATAACTTTCCGTCAAGGTTTTAGCCCCTGAGCTGGCTGTCAAACTCAGCGAGGCATTTACATAACTCTTCGTGTTATACAACGTGATCAAATCCCTCATACTCGGCAAAAACCACTTCGTTTTCTTACAGAAGTCCTTGCTGCACCCGCTCGGTTCATAACTGTTGGTTGCCGTCGCGGCCGGCGTTGAACCACAACTGCTGCCGCAGTTCAGTATCGCTGTCGTATTCGCTCGGCCATCTACCCCACAAGTCATTAAATCTATACTGCTGGTACAGTTACCTAACGCAGGAATATCATAATAGCTAGTAGACCAATACATTGCTGAGCTGCCCGCGGAACCGCTGCTGTTAATATCCGTCAGCGCCACGGCCAGACGATGCGCCGTATCAAACACGATACCAATCGGCGTTTTACCCGTTACCAGACCGTTCGCGATCGTTCCGTCGCCATACAAAATTGAACCAACACTAATTACATCTTCGCAGAAAACTGCTGCCGAGTTATACGGACATTGCAGATAGCCGTCCGAACATTGGCTGACTGATTTGGTATAGCCCAATTTGGCGCAGTCGGTTTCCGGTTTGGTACACCAGTTGACATAACCTGTCGCGCAACCGACATCGCAATACTTGCCCGAGCAGTCCTCAAGCGTACAGCTTACGCCGGCCGGACAGCTGTCCAGTTTGCATTTGTTTTCGCAGGTCTTGCAATTATTGTAATACTTGATGCCGTTCATCTGACAATAGTCGCTCGGCGTAACCGGCCCGAGTTCCGTACAGGTCTGATTATAACCCGGCTTGCATTCGCAGGCGGTGTATTTGGTCGTGCCCTTATAAGTGCAGCCGGTTCCCCGCCCCTGTTGGTTTTGTCCGGTACAGGTCTCGGTATAATTGGACGGACAGACACATTCCGAATAACGGGTGACACCGTTTGCTGTACATGAAGAACCGTTTCCCGTTGCCGGCGTTTGCGGCGAGGTACAACTCGTTACCGGATAAAGTGTCGTGTCGCAGGTACATTGATATTTGCCGCCGCAGGAAGTTTTGCTTATGGTATTCGGATAAATACAGCTGTCTGCGGTATATTTATAAGAAGCGTCACAGCATTCTTTGAAATAAGCATTATTATAAGGACAAAAAACCGACGGATTGCCGGATGAACAAGAAGTTTTGGTATAGCCGAGATCTTTACAGTTCTGAACAGAAGTGTCTTCAAATGCTGGGACATTAAATTGTAGACTGTTAGATTCAGTCAAAAAATGAACAGATGCAAGTTTGGGGAAATTTTTAACAGAAACAGACCCCGCATCAGGCAGTTCCAGAGACAGGGTCTGAGGCCCGAATTCAAAGCGGTTTTGGTTCTTTTCTATGAGGGTGGCGTCAGGATTATTTGACAATCCGCCTGTTTGGTTGTTGTTGACAGAAGCCCGTACCGCGGTCGATGAATATACGACCATACTGGCACAGAAAATTATTGTCCTAATAATCCTCATAGTACACCTCGCAGATATAACTGAATCAAGCCTGTTTTTAAGGTATCATATTTGGCAGCAATTGTCAAATAATTCTTAACCTCACAAGATTTTTTGGCTATTCCTTCTACGCGGTATTACTTAGATTTAATAGTGTTTCGCCTGTTTTCAACTGGTCGTACCCGAGGAAATGTCAGATTAAAAACAGCATGGTTTTTACTATGGAATGACAACACCCTCCCGCGGCAGTTTATTCACGCGGAACGACCGAATTCCAATTACCCGGTCTGGCTGCTCCCGGCGGGTGAGGCAATAGGTGACAAGGAAAAAGCCGGGAGATGCCCCGGTCAAGCGGGGGCATGACAGAATAAAGAAAGCCGGGGCAATGACGTTGAGGGTACAGGTGATAATGTTGAGGGCTGGGGAAAAGAAATAGATTGCCCGATCAAGTCGGGCAATGACATAAAAAAATAAATAAAAACAGCGCAATGACAAAGAAAGGGACTGGCAATGACAAGAAAAAAAATGGCTCATACGAGTGTTCTCTATAAACACTCGTATGAGCCATGACATTAACTAAAAAAGGGCGTTTTCGTTTTATCTTTCGCGGCGGATAGCCTGAATATTGCGGATATAAGCAATATCCCCTTCCAGCTTTTCAAGTGTAACCGGAAGTTTGCGGCGCCAATTGGGATGTTCTTTATCCGTTCCCGGCAGATTTTGCATTTTTTCAACATGGAGGATATCTTCCAACTGCGCCAAAAAGACTTTAGACGCCGTCTTGGCTGCAAAGCGGTGAACCGCCTCTTCTATTCCCTCCGGATATCCCTGTCCGTAGATATAATTATCCTTGCGCAGGTTATCCTCCGGCCAGCAGCCGTTGGCGTCCAGCGCCGAGAGAAGTTTCCAACGGTCGATTTCGCGTTTGTGATATGCATCGTTTTTAGCCGCTTCATCCATTAAGCCGAGCGAATGCATCAGTTCAATATCGTAACCGAACCACCACATCCGCAGCGGCGCCATATCATGGGTTCCGACTGACATAAAGGCCTTTTCCGGATATTCGCCGGGCGCATTGAAATCGCCCCAGCCGGCATCTTTTCTTTCTGCCCAAAGCACGCTCAGCGCATAAATATTCTTTTCGGCAAGCGTTTCAAGAAAACCTTCGGGAACATTGCCGATGCTCTCGCCGACGATCTGACATTTATTGCGGCAGCTCTCAATGGCAACAATATTCAACATATCTTTGAAATTATACATAACATAAGTTCCCGCATCGCCGTTATCGGGAATAATATAAAGGCGCATCAAGCCCATAACGTGGTCAATCCGCAAGGCTCCCGCCGCGTTCATATTGGCGCGGAGAATTTTAATAAACGGTTCATAGCAGCGTTCTTTTAACACATAGGGATTGAAAGCACCGAGACACCATTTCTGTCCGGCAGGGAAAAAGGCATCAGGCGGCGCACCGGCACCGACATCGCGGATAAACAAATCGTTATCCGACCAAAGTTCGGCACTGTCTTTGCCGACGCCGACGGCCAGGTCACGATAGAGACCGACTTTCAACCCGCACTCGGCAACGACGGCCGAAGCCTGTTTAAACTGGCGATCGGCTTCAAATTGCAGATATTTAAAAAAGCGGATACGGTCGGCATATTCTTCGGCAAATTTACGGACAGCCGGAGAATTCGGGTTTTGGAATTCATCTTCCCAGGCCGTCCAGCCGCCCCAGATATATGTACTTTTGATATCATAGAGGGTTTGGAACAGTGCAAGTTTATGCAGGTCGTCGCCCTGAGCCTCGACAAAAGCCCGGAACTCGTTCCGACGGTCACTGCCGCGATCAGCCATAAAACGACCGTACAGTTTTTCAAGAACCGAAATTTTAAGCGGATAGACTTCGGCATAATCAATCAGCTCACTTTGGCGCAGTTCGGCAATTTTGTCTGCTATTTCAGACAAATCTTCCGGTTTGAACTCCGGCACTGCTTCAACGTCAATATAAATCGGATTTAAAAACAGGCGGCTGATTGAGCTGTACGGGCTGGCATTTTCGGGGAAGCTGTGCACCAAAACATTCAGCGGATTGAGGCCAATGATATCAGCCCCGCAACGGGCACACATCCGAATAAAGTTTCCCAGGTCGGTAAAGTCGCCGACACCCCAGTTGCGCTCACTGCGCAGCGAATACAACTGCAACGCATAGCCCCAGATTTTGCCGTCTGCCAGAGCCGGATTTTCATAACAGCGGCACGGAGCTACCGCCAAAGTGCTTTTATAGGTTTTATCTGCTACGGTAAACGTCAGATTATAATAGCCGACCGGCAATTCATTGGTTATTGCGACCAGAAGTTTGACATAAATCGTTTTACCGATGGTGTAAGTTTCATCGGTCGGGTGGACTTCAAAAGCAACCTCCGACCTGATGCCGGTATCCTTGTTTTCAATTTGCAGGGCGAAGAAACTCTGCGCCTGTTCCGCCGGAACCACCGCATCAAACTGCAACTTGCCCTGTTCTACCACATAGATGTTTTCCAGGGTTTGCTGCCAGCGGCGTTTTTCAAAATCAGCCAGCGATTTTTCCACCTCGCCGCGGTTGCCGGCTTTATACCCCAGGCGCTCCGCAATATAACGGACCACCGCGTCATCGACTTCATAGTCTTTCCGGACCAGTCCGCCGTCGCTGAATCTGGTTGCTATTCCCAATTTTCCGGCCAGTTGCTGCAATAGTTCTTCCATAAGAATACTCCCTATTTTTTAATCTCAAATAATAACACGCTCCACGCCGGGACTCTGATTGTCTGCGCCGAGCCGATTTTCCCCTCCTCTCCGAATTTTGAGGAGCTGTCCAGCAATAAATTCCAAGACAGATTGCCGGAAATTTCCGGAAGCTTCCAACTCATGTCGTCGTGGTTGGCATTAAAGATTGCCAACACGAAACGGCTGCCGGTATAAACGCAGTAAGACAGAGCTTTGCGGTTGCCGTCATGCCAGTCGTTGGCTACCATTTCAACTCCGCGCTCATTATACCAGGCAATATCTTTATATCCGTTTTTGACAACTTTGCCGATAAAGAAATGGCGGCGGTTGAATATGCGCAGTTTTTTACGCAACCCGATAACCCGGCGGACGAATTTGACCTGCTCCTTGTCTTCCTTGCTGATGGCATCCCAGGCTATCCAGGTTAAAACGTTGTCCTGACAATAGGGATTGTTATTGCCGAACTGGCTGTGTGCGAATTCATCTCCGGCCAACATCATCGGCGTTCCGAACGAAAGCAGTAACGTGCTTATCATCGCTTTCATCCGCTGGCGGCGGTTTTCCAAAATCACCGGGTTGTCGGTTTCACCTTCGGCGCCGGAGTTCCAACTCCAGTTGCTGTCGGTGCCGTCACGGTTGTTTTCGCCGTTGCTCAGGTTATGTTTGCCGTTAAAGCTGACAACATCATGAAGGCTGAAACCGTCATGGGCGGTAATGAAATTGACACTGCTCCAGATGTCGCGGTTCATATAGTTAAACACATCGCTGGAACCGGCCAGGCGGCTGGCCAGTTCGGCGGTTTGATACTGGTCGCCTTTCCAGAAGCGGCGAACATTATCGCGGTATTTGTCATTCCACTGCCCCCAGCCGGGCGGAAAAGCACCGACCTGATAGCCGCCGTAGCCGATATCCCAGGGTTCGGCAATCAGCTTGACACGGCGGGTCTGCGGATCTTGTCCCGTGGCATACAAAAAACCGCTGTGAACTTTGAACTCCATATTCTGACGGCAGAGAGAAGTTGCCAAGTCAAAACGGAAACCGTCAACATGCATCTGTTCAATCCAGTAGCGCAGCGAATCCATTACCAGCGACAGGACATAACCGTTCTGAACGTTAAACGAAGCGCCGCAGCCGGTGCTGTCGTAATAGTAACGCTTGTTATCGGGATTCAGCGTGTAATAAGACGCATTGTCAATGCCGCGGTAGCAGAATGTCGGCCCCAGTTGGTTGCCCTCGCCGGTATGATTATAAACGACGTCAAGAATAACTTCGATGCCCTTGGCATGAAGAGTTTTGACCATCTGCTTGAATTCGTCAATTTCATCACTGTCTCTTATACACATCTCCGAGCCCACGAGACGGACTCCTATCTCGTATGCCGTCTTCTGCTTGAAAAAAAAAAAAAAACGAGAAAGTACAGCGTAATACGGGTCAATACGAT
>OJJE01000341.1_pt1 | contig 15178 bp, 16 predicted proteins | sample 1596091 | NCBI WGS metagenome assembly OJJE01 (sample SAMEA4350129, study PRJEB24818) | metagenome | biome: human; feature: gut; material: faeces | place: Denmark | collected 2013-09 | reverse complement strand
AGCAGAGAAGCCGTGACGCTCCTGTGACACCTCACGGCAAACAGACCGTCAAGCAGCTCATTGGTCAGAATCAGGGGATCTCCAATATTGAGATCACAGACCCATCTATCAAGGAGTTTGAGAAGATCGCCCGGAAATATGGTGTGGATTATGCGGTGAAAAAGGACCGCAGCAGTTCTCCGCCAAAGTACCTGATTTTTTTCAAAGGCCGTGATGCAGATGCTCTGACAGCAGCTTTTACAGAGTACACCAACAAAAAGGTCAAAAAGGCAACGAAAACAGAGCGCCCGTCCGTACTGGCAAAACTTAACCAGTTCAAAGAGATGGTTAAAAATGCTGTGGTGGATCGCACCAAGCGAAAGGAGCTGGAACGATGAAAAAGACATTGGACATCAAAAAGCTCATTTTGCTGAATATGCCGTATATCCTGATGGGACTGTTTGCTACCAATTTTGGAGAGGCATGGCGAATGGCACAAGGGGCGGATGCTTCAGAAAAGTTTCTTTCGCTGATTGCGGTTCTGCCTGGGGCGCTGCAAAGTTTCTGGCCAAGCCTGCATCCATTGGACTTGTTGGTAGGACTGTGTTGTGGAGGCAGTCTGAGGCTGGCGGTGTATCTTAAAAGCAAGAACGCCAAGAAATATCGACATGGTTTGGAATATGGTTCGGCCCGCTGGGGAACCCGTGAGGATATTGCACCTTACGTTGATCCTGTATTTCAGAACAATGTGATTCTGACGAAAACGGAGAGCCTGACCATGAACAGCCGCCCCAAGGACCCCAAGACTGCCAGAAACAAAAATGTACTGGTGATTGGCGGCTCCGGTTCCGGTAAGACCCGATTCTGGCTGAAACCAAACCTGATGCAGATGCACAGCTCCTATGTTGTGACGGACCCGAAAGGAACAATTCTGGTGGAGTGCGGAAAAATGCTCCAAAGGGGTGCGCCCAAGCTGGGGAAGGACGGAAAGCCCATGAAGGATAAGCACGGCAAGGTCATTTATGAGCCGTACCGAATCAAGGTCCTAAATACCATCAACTTCAAGAAGTCCATGCACTATAACCCTTTCGCCTATATCCATAGCGAAAAGGACATCTTGAAGCTGGTAACAACGCTGATCGCCAATACCAAAGGCGAAGGCAAGGCCGGAGACGATTTCTGGGTAAAAGCAGAAACCTTGTTGTACTGCGCGCTTATTGGCTATATCCACTATGAAGCTCCGGTGGAGGAGCAAAACTTCTCCACCCTCATCGAGTTCATCAACGCCATGGAAGTCCGGGAGGATGACGAGGAGTTCAAAAATCCCGTAGACCTGATGTTTGATGCACTGGAATCGGAAAAGCCAAACCACTTCGCAGTGCGGCAGTATAAGAAATATAAGCTGGCAGCCGGTGATATATGCTCTAAGTGACTTCTTAATCATGATTTTGTCATGGTTAGTAAAGCAATCACTTAGAGCATTTTTGTTTCAGGAGGTACAGCTATGAGAAACGAAAAAATCACCCCACTGTACGAGCGCCTGAGCCGGGACGATGAGTTACAGGGCGAGAGCAATTCCATATCCAACCAAAAACAGATGTTAGAGGATTTTGCCCGCCGGAATGGGCTGCCCAACCCTACGCACTTTACCGATGATGGTATCTCAGGCACTCGTTTTGACCGCCCCGGATTTTTGGCGATGATGGAGGAAGTGGAGGCAGGGCGTGTAGAGGCAATCGTCATCAAGGACATGAGCCGGTTAGGACGCGACTATCTGAAGGTCGGTCAAGTTATGGAGGTTTTGCGGCAGCGAGGCGTTCGTCTGATTGCCATCAACGACGGTGTGGACAGTCTGAAAGGTGATGACGATTTTACCCCGTTCCGCAACATTATGAATGAATTTTACGCCCGTGATACCAGCCGGAAAATCCGCTCTGTGTTTAAGTCAAAAGGCATGAGTGGCAAGCACCTGACCGGCACTGTGATTTACGGCTACTTATGGGACGAAAAACGGGAGCATTGGCTGGTAGATGAGGAAGCCGCCGAAGTGGTACGCCGTATCTTCTCCCTCACGCTGGAGGGATATGGGCCTTATCAGATCGCCTGCAAATTATCCGCAGACCGGATTGAAATTCCTGTCGTACACCTTGCCCGCTTCAACGAAGGTGTGAACCGTTCAAAGCCGGTCAAAGACCCCTATGGATGGGGATCATCTACCATTGTGAACATCTTGAAAAAGCGAGAGTATTTAGGGCACACCATCAATTTCAAGACCCGCAAGCACTTTAAGGACAAGAAAAGCCACTATGTTTCTGAGGACGAGTGGACGATCTTTGAGAATACCCATGAAGCCATTATCGACCAGCAGACCTTTGATTTGGCGCAGAAAATCCGCAGCAATGTACGGCGTTATCCAAACGGCTGGGGCGAAGCGGCTCCCCTCACAGGCTTGCTCTATTGTGCCGATTGCGGCGGCAAGATGTATGTCCACCGCACCAACAATGGCAAGCGGATTTCTCAATATACCTGTTCCAATTATACCAAAGTTCCGTGTGGGACACTATGCCCTACACAACACCGTATCAATGAGAGTGCTGTCCTGACATTGGTTTCCGACACGCTCCGGGCTATCGCTGAATATTCCAGAAATGACCGGACGGAATTTATTCACACTGTTCAGGAGACGCAGGTTGCTCAACAGAGTGCCGATATATCGAAAAAGCGCAGGCGTCTGGCTGCTGCCCAAAAGAGAGCCGGAGAACTGGAAAAACTGATTTGCAAAATCTATGAGGACAACGCCCTCGGCAAGCTGCCGGATGCACGATATAAGGCGCTTGATGCACAGTATGCCAAAGAGCAGGATGCACTTGAGATTGAAATTGCAGAGCTGGAAAAGGCTGTTACCGGCTATGAGCAGAGCCAGAAATCAGCGGAGAAATTTATAGCCCTGATTGATAAGTACGAGAATTTTGACACTCTGACAAACACCATGATCAATGAGTTTGTAGAGAAAATCCTTGTCCACGAACGCGCCCGAAAAGGCAGTCAGGACACCACGCAGGAAATTGAAATCTACTTCAATTTTTTAGGACGCTATATCCCACCATCCTTACAGCCGGTTCCTTTAACCCCGGAGGAACAGGAAGAACTGCGGAAAAAAGAAGAACGCAAGGACAGGCTTCATCAGAATTATTTGAAGCGGAAAGCCAGCGGCGCACAGAAACAGTATGAGGACAAAATCAAGGCGAAGAAAAAAGCGGAAATGGACGCTAAGAAAGCCCTGATTCGGGCTGAGGATATGAATAAAGGTGTTTTTTCTACTATCGGTCAGCTACCAAAAGAAGAACCGCGCAAAGGCAGCATAGCAGCCAGCGCAGCAGTCTAATCATCACGAAGCAAAGGAGAATGAATATGAGTAAGTTGACTTACATTCGTTGTGGAGATTATGATATACCCAACCTAAAACTTTCTGAACAGCCGGAAACTTCTATCGGCAAGTACGGCAGAATGCGAAAATCCTACCTAAAGGAACATCGCCCCATTCTCTACAACCATCTGCTGATGAGCGAGAAGCTGTATCTACACCTGTTAGAGATTGAGCGGACAGCACAGGGGCGTGTGGAAACCATGTTGCCTCACATGATGGAGGCTGCGGGTGTCACTGAAGAACTGAAAGTCTGTGATCCTATGCGCTGGGTGGGGCTGATGAACACGCTGAAAGTGCAGGTGGAGGAAACTATTTTTCAAGAGTTGATATTTCAATAATCATGTGAGCGCCAGAGTTCCACCTGGCGCTCATTTTACTTTTGCTGTGCCATTTTCCTATACTCCGCCGGATAGACACCTGTACTCTTTTTGAACATACTGGCAAAGCGCCCTGCATTGTTGTAACCAACGGCAGCAGCCACCTGTTCAATCGTAAAATCTGTTAATGACAACAAGGTTTCCGCATGGCTTAACCGTCTCTGCTGAATATATTCCGTGATAGAAACGCCATAAACTTCCTTAAATGCGAGTTTGAGTTTTGTTCGACCCATACAAGTAATATGGGAAAGTTGATCGACAGAAATATCACAGTTGAAATGATCGTTGATATATGCAGCTCCATTTTCCAAAGCACGAAGGTCTGCGTTAGAGATTTTGACAGAGGGTGTGCTGGATTGCTGCCTATTGTATTCCATAATGAGTGAAATAGCTTCAATTACTTTCCCTTCATAGAACAGTTTGGCCGCAATTCCATTCCCTTTGTAATTTGCAATCTGGCGAAGTACTTGTATCATCTCAGGGAAACGGTCAGTTAATGCAATATTACTGAACGCTTCATGTGGGTCTATATATTCATTTGGAAATTTTTCTTTCAAATAGCGGTCATAGTAGGCTGGTGTAATCTCAATATCCACAGAACGCACAGGGATATTTTTGTGTATTAGTGTTTTGCATGGCTCCATTCCTCCGATGAAACTTTTTACGCAACCGGCAGTTAAGCGGCGATAAGGAGAGATTTCTTCTCCAGATATGGACTCATAGTAACAAATTCCCAAGCAGCCTTGTGGAATACCGAAATCAAAGAATGAGTCTTTGTGAAAACAGAAATCATGTATTTTGATGTCGTATAAATCTTTTTCGCTGTATATCCAATATGTGCCTTCACCGTATTCTTTTGGAACTGAATATAATCTCCCAATTCCGCTCAGTTCATTTGTTGTCGATAATTCTTTGAAGCCATATTCCAGCAAATTGGTATGATACCTACTTTCACTATCAGACATATTTCCACCTTCATTTCATACACTTTGGTCGTTTTTTCATACGCTTTGGGCTTTCATATTCCAAAGGTATTGGATAAATAATCCCTGCTCTATATAATTGATAACGTGATTAGCAACAACTAATCAAATCATACCATGAAGGCTTCTAAAAAGTCAATTGGTATGAACGACTATAAAGAAATCGGAGGTTTAAGTTATGCCAACAGCAAAACAGGACAAAACAAGAAAGAATGGACTGACGGTAAAAGATTTGATTGTCATGGGCGTTTTCGGTGCGCTATTGATGGTCTGCTCTATGATAGGGGGCGTATTATTTGCCGTCACTCCGACTCTCACTTTTTATTTTTCTATTGGGGCCGCCTTGCTTCCAGGGCCAGTATTTTTACTGCTTCTTGCAAAAGTGCCGAAGCGTTGGGGATTGACGATTATTGGTGTCATTATTTCTCTGCTTAGTCTTATTATGGGAATGCACTGGGGAATGTGTGTTGGAGGTTTAATTGGAGCATTCCTTGCCGATATGATTGCAGGCGCAAAAAACTATCGAAGCAAAAAGTTGAATATTCTGTCCTATATCGTATATTCTTTTGGGCCAATGGGAACCTATATTGCTTATTTTGCTGATCCAGAAGGATGGGCAAGTACCATGTTACAGAATGGAACAACCCAGGAGTATATCAATGCCATGAACAATGCCGCCGCATGGTGGGTATTGATTATTATGATTGTGGGGACAGCACTTATAGCATGGCTGAGCGGACTTGTTGGGTGCAAACTGTTGAGAAAACAATTTGAAAAGGCTGGTATTACAGCATGACCGGCGAAACACGAAAAAGAAAATGGGGTATATGTTTTGACCCGCGGACAAAAGTGCTTCTGTTAATTATCAGCATGATTATTGCAACAACAGCACCATCTCTCTCATACGAATGTGCTTTGATTTTGCTGATTGCGGTAATGGGGATACTCTGCGGGAAAGTTAGATATTCCATAATCGGAACAATAGTTTTTTTAGTATTATATCTGTTTACTACCCTCTATTTAGGGAATGTACCAGGAACTGCTTATACCATGTTCACAGCATGGCTATCCTTGGTTTTCAAGGTGTATCCCTGTGGAATGTTGGCAGGAATTGCTGTATCTACAACAAGAGTAAATGAATTTTTATCCGCCATGAACAAGGCTCATGTCCCAAAAAAAGTTGTAATCCCTTTGGCGGTTATGCTGCGTTACCTTCCAACAATCAGAGAGGATTGGCATTTTATCAAAGACGCTATGCGCTTACGAGATGTATCTCCGTCTCTGAAAGAGCTTATTTCCCATCCTGGCATGACTATAGAGTGTTTGTATTCGCCGCTTCTTATGGCGGCATCTAAAGCGGCAGACGAACTTGCCATTGCTTCTGTTACACGAGGTATTGAAAATCCTCATACGAGAACCTGTTTGATTCAGATTCGTTTTCGTATACAGGATTTCTTAATCATCTGCTGTTTTGCTGTAATGATGGTAGTGAACTTTATTGGGAGAGGGGGTGCAATATGATCCATTTTCAAGATATTCAGTTTAGATATGAAGGAACGATTTCCTCTGAGATTGGAGTCAAGGACATAAACCTTATTGTTCATACCGGGGAGTGTGTTCTGCTTTGCGGGCGCTCTGGCTGTGGAAAAACAACTCTTACAAAGCTAATAAACGGATTAATCCCTAATTATTTTCCGGGCGAGTTAAGCGGTAATGTACAAATTGATGACGAAAATATTTTAGGAATGCCCATGTATTATCTTGCAACGAAAGTGGGATCGGTGTTTCAAAATCCCCGAACGCAATTTTTCAATGTAGATGTGGACAGTGAGATTGCTTTTGGAATTGAAAACATCGCTGTTCCACCGGATGAATTACATCAGCGATTAGAATATACCCTTGACTCCTTAAAAATTCGCAATTTACAGGGCAAAAATATTTTTGAACTTTCCGGCGGAGAAAAGCAGAAGATTGCTTTTGCTTCAGTTTACGCCATGAACCCGGATATATTTTTATTGGACGAGCCATCTTCAAATTTAGATGGGGATTCTATTAGAGATTTGAAAAACTATCTTCGCATTTTGAAGCAACAAGGAAAAACAATTCTGATAGCAGAACACAGGCTTTACTATCTTCTGGATATAGCAGATCGTATCGTGTATCTGGCAGATGGAAAAATTGAGAAGATTTATACACCACAGGAGTTTAGGTCACTTTCAGGTGCAACAAGAAAGCATATGGGTCTGCGGACTACGGATATTCAGGATGTTCATCCTATTAGCTATCAAAGAACTTTCTTACGGCCTATATTGACTGTGAAAGATGTGTCTCTATTCTATAAAAAGCACCCTGTGCTGGAGCATATTTCCTTACAGGCGTCAAAAGGAGATATTATCGGTGTTGTAGGCCCTAATGGTGCAGGAAAAACAACCTTTCTCCGTACTTTATGTGGGCTGCATAAAGAATTTACGGGCTGTTTTTATTGGCGGGAACAACCTCAAAAGGAAACCGAGAGGATGAAACGTTCCTATATGGTAATGCAGGATGTGAACTATGAACTTTTTGCAGATAGCGTAGAGGCAGAGTGTTCTTTTGGTATTCAGGGATCTTCGCCTGAACTGGTAGAAAAAACTCTGGATGAACTGGGACTTCTTACAGTCCGTGACCGTCATCCAAATACTCTCTCTGGAGGGCAAAAGCAGCGTGTAGCTGTAGCAGTTAGTATGATATGCGGAAAAGAAGTGCTTGTATTCGATGAACCGACCTCTGGCCTGGATTATGACAGCATGGAACAGGTTAGTGGGTTGATCCGGGAACTCTCCAAAGACAAAGTTATTTTTGTTGTTACGCATGATTATGAATTTGTCTGCCAGACTTGTACCCGGTTAATTAGATTTGACCATCATACAATGACAAATGATATTTTGCTTTCTCAGGAAAATGAAGCAACCATTTTGTCACTCATGGGATTAGGGAGGGATGAAAGATGAAAACAAAAAAAGAAAATTCTGTTCTGCTCCTGCTCAAATGGGCGGAAAAGGACAGAGGATATCTAATTGCGTCTGTTATCTGTGCTTTTTTAGGTGGGTTATTGGCGATTGGCCCCTATATCGGCATTTATAGACTGATGGATGCCTTTTTGACAGATACCTGCTCTATTCGGGTTATTTCCGAAAACGCGGTTCTAATTACAGCGACGGTCATTATCCGGCAAGTATTTCAAGGATTATCCGGCATTTTTTCTCATAAAGGCGCTTATGGAGCCTTATTTCGGGTGCGGTGTATGATTACAGAGCATTTATCAAAAGTACCGCTTGGAGCTTTGGATGAACGCAGAACTGGAGATATTAAAACAGTTCTGAACGAAGATATAGAAAAACTGGAACTTTGCCTTGCCCATAATATCCCTGAATTAGTTGGGTTTGCCACAGGCCCGGTTGTGATTTTTATTTATCTCATGACAATCAATGTACCTTTAGCTATGATTTCTTTAATACCTCTGGGCATTACACTTATTATCATGGTTGGCTGCTTTGCTTTTATGGCAGGAATGATGCCCCGTGTAACGGAGGCGATGGCGAACTTCAATTCTGTAATCATCGAATACATCAACGGCATGAAATTGATTAAAGCCTATAACATGAGCCGTCATTCTTTTCAAAAATTCTCCGGCGCGATTGAAGAAGAGAATCGTATCTGGAATAAAGTATCACGAAAGACAGGTCCGTTCTATGCGGCATTTATTGTTGTTCTTGAATGTGGAATGGCATTGATTATCCCCATTGGCGGGCGGTTATTTTTGAATGGTTCAATTACAGCGAGCATTTTTCTGTTATTTGCGTATATTGGATCTCTATACTTATCGGAATTATTGCCTCTTCAGCAATTATCTATGGAACTGGCACAATCATTAAACGGTGTCAGAAAGGCGAAACAAATTCTTGATTTGCCAATTTTTGATAGTGTTGGAGATTTTCCAAAGTCACATGATGTCACTCTAAAAGCAGTTCGCTTTTCCTATGACAGGAAAACAGATGTGTTAACAGACTGTGATCTTCATGTTGCAGAAGGGGAAAAAGTAGCAATCGTAGGTGCGTCTGGAGCAGGAAAAACTACTGTTATTGAATTGATTTCTCGTTTTTATGATGTTACAGATGGTGAAGTGCTGATTGGCGGTCAAAACATCAAAGATATTGCCTATGAAAAGTTGCTAAATAATATTTCCATCGTATTTCAAAAGACCTTTTTAACCCGTGACAGTGTACTGGAAAATATTCGTATGGGTAGTAATGCCACACTGGAAGAAGTGCGGGCGGCAGCAAAAGAGGCTCAGATTGACGATTTTATCATGTCTTTGCCGGATGGATACGATACGAAAGTGGGCAGCTTCGGTTCTCGCTTTTCTGGCGGAGAAAAGCAAAGGATTGCCATTGCCCGCGCAATTCTAAAAAACGCACCTATTCTAATTCTGGACGAGGCAACAAGTGCTGCCGATCCCGAAAATCAGGTAGAGATTGACATGGCAATTTCCAATCTTTGTAAAGGGAAAACCGTCTTAATTGTAGCTCACCGTTTGGGCGCTATTAAGATGTGTGATAAAGTGGCGGTTGTTGAAAATCATACAATTACGGCCTTTGGAACACATGAAGAAGTGTTAGAGGAGAACCATTATTATCAGAGGGCTTGGGAAAGGTATCACGCGGCAAGAGAAGTTAGCTATTCCATGAAAGGAGTGATTTCGTATGAAAGCAAATGATCCGTTCAGAAAGAATGTTCGCTTTGGTATCGGTGTGTTCTTTACTGTGCTGGAGGGACTTCTTTCAGCTTGTGTTTATATGGCAATTTATTTGCTTTTAAACATGCTCCTAAACAATACTGTCACAATAGAACATTTGAATAACCTGACTTTTTTGATCATTGGATTTTTTACCGTCCGGCTGATTGCCTACGGATTTGGATATACACAAGGGCAAATTGGAGGCGGAGCTGTATCCAGGCAAATCCGTCTCTATTTAGGGGATAAATTCAAACGAATTCCATTGTCGCGCTTTCATCAAGGCCAGATTGGGCAGTATGTCAACACAATGACAAGTGATGTTTCCAATTATGAACAAATATTGACACATAGGACAGGACAGGAAATCTTGTGAAAAACATTTCACTGTCCGTAATGCTGATACTTTTCGTGTGTTTTCTTTATTTGCCTGCCGGCTTGATTTTAATTGCAATAAGCCTGCTGTTTATTCCCAATATGTGGCTTTCCTTCCGAATTGTAAAAAAATATGGAAATGCACGCAATAGTGTTTGTGCGGAGGCTGTCAGCAGCATTGTAGAATATGTAAATGGTATCCAAACGCTCAGAGCCTACGGCATGAGTGGAACAAGGAATAAAACGACAACAGATATTTTAAGGGAGTACAGCAAAGTGAGTTATAAATATGAGGCTACTGGCATTCCTGTATCTTTCTTTTTTAACATGCTAACATGGCTTTCGCTTCCTGCTGTTATGCTCGTGACCTCAAAACCGTGGATGTTGGGAATAGTATCAGGCGTAGATTATTTGATGGTTGCCATGATGCCCATGCTGCTTGCCAAATTATACATGACAATCTCGGTTGATTTGTTTGGCTACAAAAATATGATGATTTCTAAACGAAAAATTCAGGCAGTAGTCAATGAACCCGAAGAAACCGGCAGTATGGAGCCGCTTCATACTGCCACACATGAAATTACCTTTGATAATGTGGACTTCTCGTATGTACCAGGAGAGCCGGTGCTGAAACACGCCACCTTTACAGTGCCAGACCAGAAGCTCACGGCCATTGTCGGGGACTCCGGTTCCGGCAAATCTACCATTCTGAACCTGATTGCAAAATATTACGAGGCAACAGGCGGAACGATTTCCATTGGTGGTAAACCCATAAATCATGTAGCTGCCGAGCGTGTACTGGAACAAATCTCTATGGTAGATCAGGATGTATTTCTCTTTGATGATACCATTCGTGAGAATATCCGGCACGCCCGCCCCGAGGCCACGGATGAGGAAATCGAAGCCGCCTGCCGGGAGGCTAATTGTGACGGCTTCATCCGCAAGATGGAAAAGGGATACGATACGCCGACCGGCGAAAACGGAAACCTTCTCTCTGGCGGTGAGCGTCAGCGAATTTCCATCGCCCGCGCTATCCTGAAAAACAGCCCGATCCTGCTTTTGGATGAAGCAACAGCGTCCCTTGACATCGAGAACGAGCTGGCAGTAAAGCAGGCCATCGCCAATCTGCTGAAAGAGAAAAAGACTGTGGTAATGATTGCTCATACCCTTTCCATCGTCAAAAATGCAGATCAAATCCTTGTGGTATCTGACGGAAAGATTGCTGAAGCCGGTACTCACGATGAATTGCTGGCTAAAGGCGGAAAGTATGCGGCCATGTGGAACGCCGAACAGAAATTATCTGCATAAGGGAGGTCTTAATGAAACTTCATGCGTCCGGGGAGGACTACCTGGAAACCATCCTTGTTCTCCGAAAGAAACTCGGTATGGTACGCTCCGTAGATGTGGCCCGGCACATGGAGGTGTCAAAGCCCAGCGTGTGCCATGCAGTGGCTACCTTGCGGGACGGCGGCTTTCTCACAATGGACGAAGATCACTTTCTCCATCTGACCGATGTGGGCCGCGAGGTGGCTGAAAGAATCTATGAACGCCATTGTTTCTTTACCGAGCAGCTTATCGCCGCAGGCGTTGACCCCAGGACTGCGGAGGCTGACGCCTGCCGGATTGAACACATCATCAGCGATGAGAGCTTTTCACGGCTGAAAGAGGCAGCCGAACAGGAACAAACCTAAACCAAATAAGACAAGCGATCCTGCCCCGCAAGACGGGGAAAGAAAAAAACCGTTGCAGGGCAGGCAGCTTCGTGCGCCCATAATGGATTTTCCGGGTACTGCGGCGGTTTTGAGTAACATCAAGGCCGCCGTTCCTTATGCCCTCGACAAAGGAGTGACGACTACACGCTGACACGGCGGCTTTAGGAGGGAGCCGCCGTGAAGCAAAGACCGCTTCGACATAATTCGGCAGGAATTTACCTGTCAAAAAAAGCCTGACCGTCAATCGGTCCCCATCTGCTTATGAACAGGCACTATCGTGGCTGGTCCATAAGCGTCATAAGTCCTCTTTTAGCAGCGCCAGCCGCCGTTCTTCGGATGCTGGCGCTTTTGTTTGTCGTTTTTTCGGGAATTTCCCCGAAAGGTGTCGCTCACCGCCTTCATTTCGGTTCACCCGTCAACCTGTGAATCGAAATGGAGGTACATAATGCAAAAGATCAATCTTCGAGAGAGTGGATTATCTGTTCCGGCATAATCAGAATCGTGTGCTTGTAGCAGATGAAGTGGGTATGGGAAAAACTCTTATTGCCAGAGGAGCAATTGTAAAGACAGCAAGACTTAGAATCGAAGAGAAGGATGATCTGTTTAAGGTAATTTATATCTGCTCTAATCAAAACATAGCAAATCAGAATATCAGAAAACTTGATGTAACAGGAAAGAATGCCATCGGCTCAGTATCAGATACCAGACTGTCTATGCAGCATTTAAAGATTTCTGAGCAGGAAAATGATCCGCAGATAAAGGAAGGCTATATACAGCTTATCCCCCTTACACCGGAAACATCTTTCCGCATGACCTCAGGAGGCGGAAGTGTGCAGGAAAGAGCACTTATGTATGCCATTTTAAGGAGAATGCCGGACTTTAAAGGTCATGCAGCATCTCTTGAAAAATTTATGATAATGGATGCTGTAAAAGCATGGGATGGATGGGCAAAATGGAACTTTGAAAATCGTGTGGCAGAATGCGAAAAGATGACGAAGGGTGTCTATCCACAAAATGTGATAGAAAAAATCCTTAATTATCAGGAGTATGAAAGTATAAGGGACATGCTGCTTAATCATTTGCATGAAAGAAGATACAATAAACAGCTTACATATTCCAATTACTATGTGATGAATAAGCTTCGTGTGATGTTTGCGAGAATCAGTGTGTCTATGCTGGAGCCGGATCTGGTAATCATGGATGAGTTTCAGAGATTTAAGTTTCTTTTGTCATCCGATGACAGTGAGCTTGGTATTCTTGCACACAGTTTCCTTAGTGGACATGATACAAGGGTACTTCTGTTGTCGGCTACACCATATAAATTGTATTCTACCCTTGAAGAGATAGATGAAAATCAGCTTGATGAGCATTATGCAGAGTTTTTTCAGGTTATGAACTTTCTTTTTGATGATGAAGTCAAAGACATTGCAAACTCATATGATTGTGTCTTACTTCCTGCAGGGAACAGATCAAGAAAGGTACAATGGGAAGTCCCAAGAAAATCAAATGGTTGGGCTTATGGATTTAGACGGGCAAATGTGTGGTATGCAAGTGAAGAAGATAGCAGGTTACAAGATTATCTTACGAGATTAGTAAAACAGATTGATGAATATGATGGCGAAAATTGGATTGACAAGTATGCTGAGTAATGAGGTATACATATTATGGGAAACAAATCAGGTGAATGGATTATGCATGGCATGAAGTGGGACAACCCGGATTGCATCCATTCTGTAGATGAAGCAATCAAGTATATAAATGAATTTGGCTTTTTACCATTATTGATAGATAGTAATAGGTGGTTTTTATGTAACAACGGAGGCGATTAAGATGAAGTTTGGAATGAGGACACCGAGTATAAAGAAATCAATAAAGGCAAGAACAACCGGAAAAGCCAAGTGAGCTGTTAAGAAAGCTTTGATTCCAGGGTACGGAAAAAAGGTGCAGGATGGATTAAGAATCATGCAGACCTTGATGCATTCAAGAAAATGTATGGAATAGATGGCGAAATAGAGAAGGAATATTGAACAATGTATTTGATTAAGACGATAAAAGGTGACATAACAAAAGTAACAGATGTGCAGGCAATCGTGAATGCAGCAAACAATTCCCTTCTTGGCGGAGGTGGTGTAGATGGTGCGATTCACAGAGCAGCAGGACCGGAGCTTCTGGCAGAGTGCAGGACACTTCACGGATGTGAGACTGGAGAAGCAAAGATAACAAAAGCCTATAATTTGCCATGTGATTATGTGATACATACTGTAGGACCGATATGGAATGGTGGAAGGAATAGAGAAGAGGAACTTCTTGCTAACTGCTATTTTAATTCCATGAAGCTGGCAATGGATAATGGAATCAGGTCTATTGCATTTCCTTCTATATCAACGGGAGTATATAGTTTTCCGGTTGAGTTGGCAGCAAAGATTGCAGTACATACAGTAAATAGGTTTTTGCAGGATAAACCGGATTGGTTTGATCTGGTGGAGTGGGTGCTATTTGATGCTCATACTGAGGCGGTATATGAGGCTGAGGTGGATAAGATATATGAATAATAGAAACGAAATGTCTAGTATATCTGTTGATGATTTTGTTTTTGTCGATATAATATATTGTGAGAAATGAAGAAAAGGAGATTAACCAAATGGATAACAATGAAGTAGTAGTAGCAGAAGAAGTGGCAGCAGTTGCTGAAAATAATACAGGTATTGAAATTGAGCCTTTATTTGAAGAGCAGGTTGATTTTGATACATTTTCAAAGTCAGATTTTCGTGTTGTAAAGGTGAAGAATTGTGAAGCAGTTCCAAAGAGCAAGAAGCTTCTTAGATTTACACTTGATGATGGAACTGAGAATGAGAGAACGATTCTTTCAGGAGTACATGCTTTTTATGAGCCAGAGGAACTTGTTGGAAAGACATTATTGGCAATCGTAAATCTTCCACCACGTTCTATGATGGGAATAGATTCATGTGGTATGCTTCTTTCTGCAATTCACAATGTAAATGGAGAAGAAAAACTGAATCTGGTAATGTTAGATGATGCAATTCCAGCAGGTGCAAAATTGTATTAAGAGTATAAATGTCACATGGGTGTTAATAACTGTGTGGCATTTTATCGTTGTTGTTGATAAGAATGTGAAAAGCAGGAGGAACTACGGAGAGAGGTAAAACATATAAGGTTATTATGTGACTTTGATGATAAAGTAGCATATATCATTGGTTATGTTACATACAAATGAGGTTGCAGATATTAGTGAAAGAATGATTGAGTAGAATAAATTATTAGTATTTTATTAGGAAGGTGGAATATATATGAAGCAAGATACTTTAGAGGGCAAAGCAAAAACAAAAAATGGGGTAAAACGGCTGTGTTTTTCCATAGTCTGCATCTGTCTCTTATACACATCTGACGCTGCCGACGAAGAGGATAGTGTAGATCTCGGGGGTCGCCGTATCATTAAAAAAAAAGAAAAAGATGAAGGTAGAGAAGGGCAATGTAGATATGAAAAATGATGGAATACACAGAATGTAATAAAAGAAACAAAGGAGCAGACC
>OJJE01000339.1_pt1 | contig 15227 bp, 17 predicted proteins | sample 1596091 | NCBI WGS metagenome assembly OJJE01 (sample SAMEA4350129, study PRJEB24818) | metagenome | biome: human; feature: gut; material: faeces | place: Denmark | collected 2013-09 | reverse complement strand
CTATCAGCTACCTGTTTTCTTTTTTGTTTTTTTTTTCAAGCAGAAGACTGCATTCTGTTTCTTTTTTTTTTTTTTTTCAAGCAGAAGACGGCATACGAGATAGGAGTCCGTCTCGTGGGCTCGGAGATGTGTATAAGAGACAGGCATGTAGCGCTTCGCATAGCCCATGATCACTCCGCGGAAGAACAATTCTTCGCCGATCGGGGCGATTACAAAGGTCGCGATCATCATCGGGACTGCACGGTTCACACCGACCGTCTTGGATACAAGTTCATAGTAGGCTGCAAAGGTATCCGGGAAGAGGGGACTTACCAGATTCAGGATTCCGTCCACCATGATCTGAATTGCAACACCAGCAAGCAATAAAAATGGAGTCCGTATAGAACAGACGCATGAAAAAATATTTTTCATGCGTCCTTTTGTATTATCTTCGAAAGATTCGTCTGTGGAAACGATATTTCCCCGATAAAATATGCGGTAATACCAGACCCCGAAACAAATCAGAAATACAATATGCTGTGCAAGCACGAGGTACGCCTGATTCATAGGCTGGTTATAATCCATTTGTAAGATCTTGCCAATCGTATTTTCGCTGTTTGATTTCTCATCGGAACGCATATTCTTGAAGAACAGAATTGCAACATCGATGAAATTCAATACATACTGCGCCAATACTGCAATCAGAAACGGTGCAAAGGAACCGATAATATCTTTCAATTTTGCCGGTTGATTTTTACATCTTGTCACTGATCTTTTTCGCTCTTTCTTTCTCCCGACGAAGCTCTTCCTTGGACTTCTCAACAGGCTTGTCTTTTGCCTTGCCCTTGGATTTTGCTTTCTCGAGCATTTCTGCGTTCAATTGCTTCTGCATTTCAACCTGACGTTTCCGCATACGTGTACGCCAGTTGCCCTTTTTCTTCTTCTTGCCAGTTTCTTCTTCCTGAGCTACCTTCTTGCCACGGACGCTCTTTACACTGATGATGTAAATGCCGCTGACCATCGCTTTTACTTCGCCTCTGGTTGGAAGCTCGTCGAAGATCGCATCATCACAGATCATGTTCATAATCTGTGGACCAACCTTGACCTTTGCGATTGGAAGCTTTGCTTTCTGGTAACGCTTTGGTGTCTGTTCCATCACCATTTTTGGAAGTCCGGCGTCTTTCATTGGCAGCATTTTCTTGTCGATGATCAACATATTCATCGGCTGTGCCGCCTCTACCATCTGTTCTCTCTGTGCACTCTGTTTCTTCTGTAATTTGTCACCGACTCTGTATAACACGAACATGATCGCAAGTGCTACCACGATGACAATAATCATGATTAACCACCAAGGCATGGTTCAAATCCTCCTCTAAATGTTATTTTTATCATACATATCCTGTATAAGCTGTGGAAACTCTGCATATCGTTCCTTGCGTTCCTTTGGAGGAAGTTCACAAGGATAGATCGGCTTTCCGAATTCAATCGTTACGCTATGGCTGTGAATCCGTTTCTTTGGTGCAGATTCAAGCATCAGATCGGAACGGCAGATCGATACCGGAACGATCGGGGATTTCGATTTCTCTGCCATCTTATATCCGCCCTCGCGAAATGGCAGAAGTGTGTCGGTCTGGTTTCTGGTTCCCTCTGGGAATACGACCATCGAATGTCCCTGCTTCATGTATTCCGTTCCCTGCTTGATCACGGATAAGCCCTGCTTGATATCTTCTCTGTCTAAGAACAGACATCCGATATCCCGCATATACAGTGGGAGAAGCGGAATCTTTTCCATTTCTTTTTTCGCAAGGAAGCCAAGTGGCTTGCCGATTGCTTCATGATAGATCAGAATGTCGAAATAACTGCGGTGGTTGCCGACGAATAACACCGGTCCGTCCTGCGGTATATTTTCTTTTCCGATGACGTTCACCTTGCATCCGGACAGCTTTAATTCCAGACGGAAGAATCCAGATACAAACCTGCGTGCTTTTTCCCATGATTTCTCAGGATTTTTCTTCCATAATTGTTTCATGTAGAGATGGTATGGCAGACAGAAGAACAGTGCCACCATCAATACGATTCCAACTCCCAATGTCTTCATAGATACACCTCTTATCGTCCAAACATTTTACAGGTTTCATATAATCTTGCTTCAAGTTCATGTGTCAGTGCGTCTTCTTTGTATCTCCATGCCCAGTTTCCTTCTCCGACACCCGGTGTGTTCATACGTGCCCAGGAATCTAAGCATAATACATCCTGCATTGGTACGATCGCCATGTTAGCAACAGAGCCAAAGCATGCACGGATCATAATCCAGCAGATGTCATAACCATCGGTTGAGAAGTAGCGGCGCAACTTGTCTTTGGAAGCTTCATATGCGTGCTTGTACCAGCCGAGGGTTGTATCGTTATCGTGTGTACCTGTATAGCAGACACAGTTACGAACAAAGTTGTGTGGAAGGAAATCATTTTCCTCCGGATTCTCAAATGCAAACTGCAATACCTTCATGCCAGGCAGACCGAATTTGTCGCGCAGCTCGATAACCGAATCATCGATCTCACCAAGATCTTCGGCGATAATCGGAAGATGATAACCGAGGGTTGCTTCAAGCTGTGTAAAGAAGTTTACACCCGGTGCTTCTACCCATTTACCGTTGATGGCGGTTTCTTCGCCATAAGGGATCGCCCAGTATTTATCGAAACCACGGAAATGGTCGATTCGCAGGAAATCACAGAGTGTCAGCTGGTAACGAATACGGTTCAGCCACCACTCATAACCGGTCTCGGTATGCTTCTTCCAGTTGTATAGCGGGTTGCCCCACAACTGTCCGGTCGCTGAGAAATAATCCGGTGGAACTCCGGCAACGACGGTTGGGTACCCCTTGGAATCTAATTGGAACAGGCTCTGGTTTGCCCATACATCCACACTGTCCCAAGCCATGAAGATCGGGATATCGCCCACGATGGAAATGCCCTTATCGTTTGCGTATTTCTTCAAGGTCGTCCATTCATAATAGAATAAGAACTGGATGAACTTGTAGTAGCCCATCTCGGTATCGAGCTTCTTCGCCCATGTTTCCTTCTGCTTCTTGGTTGGTTTCTTCAGGTTATCTTCCCACATGTACCAAGGCATGCCCTGATGATAGTCCTTGCCTGCCATGAACAATGCGTAATCCTCCAGCCAGACAGATGTCTCGCAGAAATTATCGTACGCCTGCTTCATCTCCGGATCGTCATGGATACCATCAGATAAAGATTCGTCGTGAAAACGGGAATAAGCAAGCTTCAAAAGCCCTGTCTTAAACTCAATCAACTCACCATAATTGATCTGCTCTGCGTTCCATGCCGGCATATCTCGGAAGTCTTCGTCGTAAAGAAGATGTAACTCCTTCAGATGATCCAGACTGATGATAAGCGGCTGTCCCGCAAATGCGGAGAAAGGCTGATATGGAGAATCTCCAAATCCGGTATGTCCGAGTGGCAGTACCTGCCATGTGTTCAATCCCGAACGTTCCAGAAAATCAACAAATCTATAAGCGCCTGCACCCAGCTCACCGATGCCGTAAGGCCCCGGAAGTGAGGTTGGATGAAGCAGGATCCCCGTGTATTTCTTTGGCTTTTTACTTGCGCCAGCTTCTTCTGCCATAATATTCTTGTCCTCCTAATTATGTATCTCCTATTAAACCAAACTTCATTATACAGAAAAACATGGAAATTATCTATATAATTTGTAAAGTTTTTCAAACAAAGGAATGGCTTTTTCGACCATATCCGTTGTCACGCAGTAAGAGATTCGGAAATGTCCCGGACATAAGAAGCTGTCACCCGGTACGATGATCAGGTTCAGCTCTTTGGCTGCGCGCCAGCAGAATTCATTTGCATCTTCCGTCAAGGCGCGTGGGAACATGTAGAAGGTTCCGCCGGGCTCAACCATCTCGTAGCCGATGCGTGTCAATTCTTTATATAAAATATTCTTGTTCGTCTCATAGATTGACAGGTCACTTGTCTGGTCAAGCACAGACTCCACAGCCATCTGGATGATGGAAGGTGGGCAGTTGTGTCCGGTAAATCTGGAGATCTGACCAGCCATAAGTACGAGAAGCTTTGCGTCTTCGCAGGCTGGGTTCACTGCCATGTAACCGATACGTTCACCTGGCAGAGACACGGACTTACTGAATGAGTAACAGCAGATCGTGTTCTCGTATAACTTGGAAATAAATGGTGCATCCACACCAGCAAATACAATCTCACGGTAAGGTTCATCGGAGATCAGGTAGATCGGATGTCCGTATTCCTTCTCTTTTGCACGCAGGATATCCGCCAGCTTTGTGATCGTGGCAGTTGAATAAACGATACCAGATGGGTTATTCGGAGAGTTGATGAGGATTGCCTGTACATTCGGGTTCAGGGATTTCTCGAATTCCTCAAAATTGATCTGGAATGTGGTGATGTCGGCAGGAATCACGGTAAGCTTTGCACCGGTTCCTGTCACATAAGGAACATATTCCGGGAAATAAGGTGCAAAGGTGATAACCTCATCGCCATCCTTTGTCACGCACCGAAGCGCATGTGCCAGCGCACTGGCTGCTGCACTCGTCATGAAGATGTGATCCATCGTGTAGTTCATGCCAAAACGCTTATTCAGAGAATCCGCAACCGCCTGTCTTGTAGATGGAAGTCCAAGCGATGGGCTGTAACTGTGCAGCTTCACTGGATCTTCGGTCTGTAACAGTTCGATCATGCGATTTGTAAATGCCTGTGGCACAGGAACGGAAGGTTACCAATAGAGAAATTGTAGATATTTTCCATGCCAATTTCAGTGCCCTTTTTATTCGCATAGTCAAAGAACTGGCGGATAACGGAACCTTTTCCTGTCATATCCTTGTAGAATTCGTTAATCATGATATATTTCCTTTCTTTGATGATATTGATTTATCTGTGAAAACGCACTTTGAATTTGTGTATTTACCCGTCTCCGTTTCTGTAAATATAGATATGTTTGGGACTTAGAAGTTCTTGATGTTCTGTAAGTATGCAGCAATGGTTGAACACGATGTTCAACCAAGCCGCCACTGAGCCACGGATGGCGAATTGGCGGCGGTTGCGTACGGTATAATATGTATATCAGAACATCTAGTACTTCTTAGTTCCAATACATCGTATATTTGCAGAAACGGAGGCGGGTATAATATACACAAATTCATGTGCGTTTCACAAATTAAATTCAATGTGAGTGAATTAGGAATAAACAGAAAACAAGTGGCGAGAAAAACCGGGGAGGGAATTAATTCGCCACTTGTTTGAGGGGAGAGAGGATTCAAATATATGAAAAGCTCTTACAATGCATACTATAACAATAAATTGTGTCTAAAATATGTTCTAATTGTGAAAAAGTTTTCACATCCTCAAATCCCTGCTGTTTATTCAGCGTCATAGCTCTTGATGGATGCATCAAGCTTCTGTAATGTCTTCTGAATGGAGTCGTTGATAACACCTGATTCATGTGCCATCTTACCAAACTCATGCGCAACAACGGTGAATCCGCGTCCGGCTTCGCCTGCACGTGCAGCCTCAATCGAAGCGTTCAGTGCAAGGATATTCTGCTTATTCTCAATCTTCTTTAATCCCTGCGATTTTCCGGCAAGCTCCTTGATCAGGGCAGCAGCACCAGCAATCTCTTCATTGAAAGAAGCGATTGCTTCCTCGTATTTCTTCTTGCGGTAGCCAGCCTCTAAGAGATTCTGGATAGCGGCAACCAGAATGGCAGCAGCAGCTTCGACAACTTCTTCGTCTGTATCCTCATCCAAAGGACCGCCAACAACCGTTGCAACCTCGACGTCATCGACTTCGATGCTCTCGCCAAATGCTTCTACATTATTTCTGGAAAATCCGAGCTTGTTGGAAAGGAAGTTACCTTCATCATCGAGAACAACGGCGATCATGTGTGTTGCAGCCGCCCACTGCTCTAGGATGTTATCAAGTGCTTCCATATCTAAATAATCATTTATAGTCATAAAATGCTCCTCCTTGTGCGTAACATATACCTAATCTTCATTTTACCGAATTTACAGAGGGATTTCAATAGCGGAACCAAATAAATTCTCGAATATTGTGGCGAATTTATGCAGGACGGAGAATAGATGCACAGATATTTACGACTGGGGTTGCACGAACATCTGGTGTAGGGTAAAATAAACGCAATTATTATGGTAAGGCAAGGATAAATGAAATGATTCAGATATTTGATACACATGCACATTATGATGATGAGAGTTTTGATGACGATCGCGAGCGGCTTCTGGCTGGATTTCCGGCACAGGGCGTACACGCGGTGACGAACATCGGAACGAATATCAGGGCGAGTGAAGAGACGGTTCGGATGACAGAAAAATACGAGAATCTGTACGGTGTGGTTGGTATATTCCCATCGGAAGTTGCGGAACTGGAGAATCCTGATAATGTCAAGCGTCTGAAGGAGCTTGCAAAGCATGACAAGATCGTGGCGATCGGTGAAATCGGACTCGATTATCATTATGAAGAAACGGACAAGGCATTGCAGCACAAATGGTTCGCCGGACAGATGGATATTGCACGCGAGTTAAAGTTGCCAATCGCGATCCACAGCCGGGATGCGGCGCAGGACACAATTCAGATCATGCGGGCTTCCCACGCAGAGGAGATTGGCGGTGTGATCCATTGTTATTCGTATTCGAAGGAGAGTGCACGAGACTTCCTGAATATGGGATTTTATTTTGGCATTGGTGGCGTGGTGACATTTAAGAATGCGAAGAAATTAAAGGAAGCAGTGGCATATATTCCGCTGTCAAATATCGTACTTGAGACGGATGCACCATACCTGACACCGGAGCCATTCCGCGGCAAGCGCAATGATTCATCGAAGCTTACCTATGTGGCACAGGCGATCGCTGATATCAAGCATATTCCGGTGGATGAGGTGTATGCAGAGACATGGAAAAATGCGCACCAGATGTATAAAATTCAGAAGTAGAGAAATGGAGATAGAATGGAAAAGCTTAGCAATCCAAAGGTTACAATAGAGATCATACAGAAATATAATTTCGCGTTCCAGAAGCGGTTTGGTCAGAATTTCCTGATCGACGGGCATGTGATTGAGAAGATCATCCGGGCAGCAGAGATCACAAAGGACGATGTCGTGCTGGAGATTGGTCCGGGTATCGGCACGATGACACAGTATTTAGCCGAGGCGGCAGGGGAAGTATTCGCGGTCGAAATCGACAAGAATCTGCTCCCGATCCTTGCCGAGACACTTGCGGAGTATGATAACGTGACGGTCGTAAATGAAGATATCCTGAAGGTGGATATCGCGGCATTAACCGGCGGCAGACCGGTAAAGGTCGTGGCGAATCTTCCGTATTATATTACGACGCCGATCATCATGGGACTGTTCGAGAATCATATCCCTGCAACATCAATCACGGTCATGGTGCAAAAGGAGGTTGCCGAGCGGATGCAGGCAGGTCCGGGCGGCAAGGACTATGGTGCGTTGTCGCTTGCGGTGCAGTATTATGCGGAGCCGTATATCGTGGCAAATGTGCCGCCAAACTGTTTTATGCCGCGTCCGAATGTTGGTTCTGCGGTAATCCGGCTGACGAGACACATGGAGCCGAAGATTGTTGTAAAGGATGAGAAATTCATGTTTAAGCTGATCCGTGCGTCGTTCAACCAGCGCCGGAAAACACTGCAAAACGGCATCAACAATTCAGCAGAGCTCTCAATTGGCAAGGATGCGGTTGTAGAAGCGCTCCGGAAGATGGGACTTTCCGAGAGTATCCGCGGCGAGGCACTGACACTTGCGCAGTTCGCAGAGCTTTCTGATCTGTTGTGTGAGTAGCGTAGATCACAGTTATAGCGGTATTCGCGTAGGGGATACTGTGGGTGTGTGGCGTCGTATAAATGTATATTATGTCGTAAAAAATTTGTGATAAACAGACAACCCTCTGCATACATATATAGTACGTATTAATGCATGAAGGGGGAGCGTGGTCTGTGATGCAGCAGAGGAGATGGGTGTCTTATATTTACCGGTATCGCGAGTTCGTGCGATGCGAGATTGCCGGATTCATCAAGGTACAGAGAATCAGCAACAAAGATACGGATGTGACGAGAATACGAATGGGGATGAAAATGTACAAGGAATATGCGTGTACGTGTTATGCGTATCTGCTGTGGCATGGACAGGCGAAGCCATTTACAGCGGTGCAGTTCGCGGCGGGAGAACGCGATACGATCCTGACAAGTGTGGAGCTTCCGTGGAGCAACCCGCTAGGAGATGGTGTAGCATTTCCTGAATACGATGGTGTGTATTTCGTGTGTGACGACGGTGAGATTTTAGCCGGTATCTGGTCGACGGAGCGGTATGATCTGCGGCAGGTGCAGGTGACGGACAGGCAGGACGAGCTTGTGGAAGAGGAAGAACCGGTGCTGGAATATGCAGGTGCCGGGACAAAGCCGCAGGAGGAACCTGTCGAGGAAATCCCACAGATTCCACTTCCTTCGGACATGGCAAATGGGTATGAGGAAATGCTTACGACATATCCAAAGTTACCGCTTTTTGCAGGGAGTCAGATTGTTGATGGCGTGAAGATTGCACCGCAGGATATCGGGAAGCTGGATATGGCGAACTGGAAGCTGGGCGTGAACAGTTTTCTTGCACATGGGTATTACAAATATCAGTATCTGATGCTTGGAAAGGTGAAGATGAATAAGGCAGAATTGCATGTGATCGGAGTTCCTGGAATCTTCACGAACAAAGAACGGTATCTGGCGAATATGTTTGGATTCCGTGTGTTTATTCCTGTGCGGAAAACGAAGATTCTGACCGGGAATTTCGGTTATTGGGTATCTGAAATTGTAGAATCAGAGAAGCTTCGTGTACCGCATCAGGTCAACGTAGTGTCCTAAGATGTTTGCACTTTGCGGCTCAAACTGTAATGGGCGGAAGCCAAGCTTCGTCGCGAGTGTGATGGACGCAATATTTTCCGGGTGGATGCGGGCATCGACGCGGTGAATCTGGTAGTCATGTTCAAGTACATAGAGCGCCGCTTCGCAGGCTTCATATGCGATGCCGCGGTTCTGATAGAGGGCGTCAATTTTGTAGCCGATCTCCGCGTATGGTTCGCGGGAGGTGCGAAAAATATTGAAATTGATAGCGCCGATGATCTTATCCGGGCGGTCTTTTAAATAGATGTAATAACGCAGGAAGGTTCCCATCGTGTAAGCGATGTATTCGCGGTGCAGGGAAGACCAGTGGTAGTCCTGCGTGTAAAAGGATGCCGGACGCGTTGGTTCGTACTGCTCGAATGGGAGACGATTACGCAGATAGAGATCTAAGACTTGTTTGGCTTTTGATTCATTTTCTACGCGCAGGATTAAGCGATTTGTATATTTTATCAGTGGTCCCATGAGCGTCTCCTTTCTGACGTTTGTGACTGTGGAATACAGGAACGATTCTTGTATCATGCAGCCATGAGGTCAGTATAGTACATTTTATGGGAACAGACAATAAAATGATACGGAAATGAGGTACAATATGAGGAAATTGAGTGAGGATGAACGATATATGCGGCAGGCGATCACGCTTGCGAACAAGGCGGCGGCGAATGGTGATGTGCCGATCGGATGTGTGATCGTCTATGAAGGAAAGGTGATCGCGCGTGGTTACAACCGGCGGAACGTGGACAAGACGACACTTGCGCATGCAGAGATCATGGCGATTAAAAAGGCATCCAAGGTGCTGGGTGACTGGCGGCTGGAGGATTGCACAATGTATGTGACGTTGGAGCCTTGCCAGATGTGTGCCGGGGCGATCGTGCAGGCGCGGATTCCGAAGGTCGTGATCGGCTGTATGAATCCGAAGGCAGGATGTGCCGGTTCCATTTTAAATCTGCTTGATATGAAGCAGTTTAATCATCAGGTGGAAGTAACACGGGGAATCATGGAAACAGAATGTTCAGCGATGATGTCCGGTTTTTTCGCGGAGTTGCGTGCAAAAAAGAAGGCAGCCGCGTTAAAAGAAAATAATGGGATGTCTTGACTTTACATAATTATTTTTATATACTAAAGAGGTATCTGTCGATATGGGGTTTATAAGAAACAGACTTTTCGATGGATATGCGTGGACTTGTTATAAAATTTCCGTGCAGCCGGGGAGATAGCGGTGCCCTGTACCCTCAATCCGCTACAGAGGGGGTGATGGCTGGTTTCGGGTTGTCTTCTTGTGAGGCTGCCCACGGTAAGTGGCGTTGATGTTTTGGTCTTGCGCGACAGGAATCTATGAACCGTGTCAGGTCGGGAACGAAGCAGCACTAAGTAGAACCTTCTGTGCGCCGCGAGGCAGCCGGGACTGAGTTAACTGCCGTGGTAACGCTTATGAGAGCTTCACAACACCAGCCGCACGGTTAAAAAAATATAAAATACATGTGGTATTTTTGGTAAAAAAATGGTATCATTTTAGAGATAGGTAAATGATACCTAACTTTGGGAAGAACAAAAGAATCGGGTGGCAAAAACAACGGCATGAGTGTAAATTATGCAGAAGTAATTGAATATGTGAAGAAGATGACTTCTGAGAACGGCAGGCCTTCGAACTATCCATTCCGTAGCCGGTTTGAGCACACGATGCGTGTGTATCGATGGGCCATCAAGCTGCAGTCAAAGCTTGGCGGAGATCTGGATGTGATCGTACTTGCAGCTTTGCTTCATGATATTGGATGGGATGATGAACGTCCACATGGAGAAGTTGGTGCAGAGCTTGCTGTAGAATACATGGATAGCATTGGAATTGATCCGGAGACGATCCGACGCGTGGGAGAGATTATTATGATTCACGAGGACAAGGATTCGGATGCTGATCTGTCGCTGGAATGTAAGATTGTGATGGATGCCGATCTGCTCGATGAGGTTGGAGCAATCAGTGTGCTGTGGGATTCGATGGCGACAGCATGTGAGGATGAGGCAAGTTACAAGAAAGCCTATTACAGGATCAAGAATTATTATAGAAATAACAAACCAAAGATTCGAAGATGCAAGACAGATGCAGCCAGAGCAGAATATACGAAGCGTATGCAACTGCTTGACAGTTTCATCTTCCAGTTGGAAAAGGAATTATTTTAAAAAAGCTGTTACGTTTTATGTGACAGCTTTTCTTTTTTATAGAGATTGATGATAGGGGAAATATTAAGTTGGAAAAGAAGCGATCCTTAGGTGTTAATTTCATATTTAATATGATGCGGACGATGATGGGTGTGATCATACCGCTCATTACATTCCCGTATTCTTCCAGAGTTTTAGGACCGGAGGCACTCGGTAAGGTCGATTATGCGCAGGCGAACATGACATACTTCACGTTGTTGCAGGCGTTTGGCATTGGCGGCTATGCAATCCGGGAGGGTGCCCGTATTCGGGATGACCGAAAGAAAATGGATGAATTTGCAAGTGATATGCTGTCCATCAATCTGATGACTTCTGCACTTGCATATGTGCTTTTTTTTGCTGCACTTGCGATTCCCAAACTTGCGGGATATCGGACGTTGATGCTGCTTTTTTCGACGACGATTATACTTTCTACCATCGGAGTCGAGTGGCTGTATAATATATACGAAGAATATCAGTATATCACGATTCGTTCATTTATCTTTCAGATTATATCTGTGGTTATGTTGTTTACATGTGTCAAATCAGAGGATGATTACATGATATATGCGTTGACGATGGTAATCTCCAGCGTCGGCTCCAATATTATGAATTTTATCCGGGCAAGAAAATACGTGAAGTTCAAGTTGCGGATCAGTAAGAAGCTGCGGATTCATTTGAAGCCGATGTCGTATATTTTCCTGTTGGATGTTGCGTCGGCGGTGTATCTGGTTATGGATCGTTCTATGCTTGGTTATATTACCGGGGATGATACCGAGGTCGGACTTTACGCGGCAGCGATTAAGATTGCATCTGTGTTAACGTCATTCTTCAGTGCGTTATATGCGGTAATTCGTCCACGCGTCGCGTACATGATGGAGCGGGATGAGGAACAGGCGGAGAATCTGAATGATCTGACCGCGCGGCTTATATTGCTCTTTAATATTCCGATGGCGATTGGCATGTTCTGTCTGAGCCGGCAGGTGCTGCATTTGTTTGCGGGCAGCAAATATCTGGGTGTAACATCTACGATGCAGGTGTTGATGTTGAATGTTATCGTTGCAACCTTTAACAGCTTCCTGATCAATCAGTTGTTTATCATACACCGGAAAGACCGGTGGGCGTCCATGGGTGTTGTGATTGGTGCAGTCACAAATGTCTGTTTAAATGCGTTGACCATTCCGGTATATGGGAAATTCGGTGCCGCAGCCAGTACGGTTGCAGCGGAACTGGCAATCTTCATTTATGCAAGTATCAAAGCCCGGCATATGTATCCGATCACAAAGCTTGGCTGGCAGCTCGGTCAAAGCTTGATTGCATGTATTCCGATTGTGTGTTGCTATAACTGGTGTGCACATAGTCAGTATTCGGATCTTCTGACGATTGCGTTGACCGTTTCAATTGGTGCAATTGGATATTTCGCGATTATGATATTGTTCCGAAATCGTCTGGTGATAGATGGAATTGAGAAGATAAAAGAGCGTTTTTCAAGAACGCCGGTATAAAAGAGTGAGAAAAATAAATCCCCTGAGTCGGGGTCTGACTGTAACAGATCAGAGCGCCATTCAGGGGACTTTTGTTTTTATTTGTTTGCTAACTCATCAATCATATCACAGATCATCGTGATGGCGTCGGACTTCGTGGAAAGTTCCATTGCCTTGATGTAATGATCGTGATTTTCGTACACTTCATTGACTGCGGCAAGCAGTGACTCGTTTGTCAGGTCTTCCTCTAACAACAGCTTGGCGTAGCCGCGCTTGTCGAAGGACTGTGCATTTAAGATCTGGTCGCCCCGGCTCGCTGCAAGCGATAATGGAATCAGAACGCTTGGTTTGCGGAGTGCCAGAAGTTCGCATATTGCATTGGCACCGGCACGGGAGACAACGATATCTGCTAATGCGAGCAAGTCAGCAAGCTCCTGCTTGATGTAGTCGAACTGGACATAATGCGCAGTTCCGTTATAGCTTTCGTCGATATTTCCTTTTCCGCAGAGGTGAATGACGTTATATTTCTTCGTCAGTTCCGGGAGACATGAACGGATCGCTTCATTGACACGTACGCTGCCAGAGCTTCCGCCGATTACCAGAAGAGTTGGACGAACCTCTGTAAAGCCACAGAAGGTCATCGCTTTTACAGCGTCACCGGCAAATAATTCCTGACGGATCGGTGTACCAGTTACAACTGCTTTTCCTGCAGGAAGATTCTCCATTGTTTCTGCGAAGTTGCAGCACACCTTGGATGCCTTTGGAATACTGATCTTGTTTGCAAGTCCCGGCGTCATATCAGATTCATGGATAATACATGGAATCTTCTTCGCACTTGCGGCGAGAACAACAGGGACAGAGACAAAGCCGCCTTTGGAAAATACAACATCCGGCTTTAACTCCTTCATCAGTTTTTTCGCTTCGTTGAAGCCTTTGATCACGCGAAATGGATCAGAGAAGTTGCGCAGATCGAAATAGCGGCGCAGCTTTCCGGTTGCAATTCCGTGATATGGAATGCCCATATCTTCAATCAGTTTTTTCTCCATTCCATCATAAGAGCCGATATATTGAATATCATATCCGCGCTCCTTTAAGGTTGGAACGAGAGCCATATTGGGTGTTACATGACCAGCGGTTCCGCCACCGGTTAATATAATACGCTTCATGAATGGTTGATCCTCCTACTTATACCTTTAACCTATGCGTGAAGTGCCTGCTTTAATGCCTGTGCAAGCTGATCCGGGCAGGATGTGCTCTTGAATCCGCACGTTGTGCCTTCCAGCCGCTTGATAACTTCCTCTGCATCCATGCCCTCCACAAGCTGTCCGATGCCCTTTAAGTTACCATTACAGCCGCCCGTGAATTTCACATTATGCACCTTGCCATCTGTAATCTCAAACTCGATCATCTGGGAACAGGTTCCCTTTGTCTTATATGTCATTGTGTATCATCCTTTCTCGTGTGTAACAATTATATTATACGTTTCGCGTTCCTATTATAGCATAAATATAAAGTTCCTTAAACCCATATTTTCTGTCACATTTACAAGGATTTTTACGACCGAACAGGGGTTGCATTCTGAAGTTCACCTTCTCTATAATCGCCATCAGACAGTGAGGAGAAAAAAGGCTGTCGGTCCAAAAAATCTTAATGGAGGGATTTTGTATGCTGCAAAAAATCATGGAAGTTTCAACCGGGGTCTACATACTATGGGGGTTAGGCGTGTTAGGAGTGCTTATGAAGATACTGGCAAATGCTTACATGAGTAAAATGGTGCGAGCATCGACAAATCTGGGAGAGACAAAACGAAAGAAGCTTCGCAATATGTGCCGGCAATATGAAAACAAAAAAGGCTTTGGACTGTGCGGAGGCGATGAGGAGGCGTATGCAGAAAGCTTTGTGCGGGGGTTAAAATTCCTGACGCGCCCGATGGAATTCTGGAACCGGAGCGGAACCGTGTTGTCGCTCGTCGTCTGTGGCACGATGGCAGGAGCGTATCTGTATTACGATCCAAGCTGGAGAGGCAGTCCGGACATGCAGTTTTTCTTAGCGAATAGTATTTTAGTATGTGCATGTTTGCTCGTGCTTGATCATATATTGGTTATAAATAATAAAGTGGAAATCCTGAAAGCGAATATCCGCGGGTACCTGGAACGGATTCCGAAACCGCGAGAGCAGACAGCGGCTGCGGTACGTCCCTTTGTAGTGAAGCAGGAGATGTCGGCGGAGAAAGGGGAACATGCCGACAACGACGGATCACCGCAGACAGATGCATCCGGGGAAGAGTCCGAAGGCGGGACAATGCAGGAGAAAGAGAGTGCCGCCAGTGAGGAGACGCTCAATCGCTTTTTGGCAGAGTTCTTTTCTTGATGGGAAACTATAATGTAGGAAATGAAACAAAAAATGGTTCGCGTTGTGTTTGTAAATGGAAAGGAGTGGTTTGCCTTGCAGGGATTCTGATCTGTCTCTTATACACATCTCCGAGCCCACGAGACGGACTCCTATCTCGTATGCCGTCTTCTGCTTGAAAAAAAAAAAACACAAACAGAAAAAAAAAAAAAAAAATGTACGCAATGCAGAATCACTGCATTAGATA